>Ga0302314_10002759_pt1 | contig 32550 bp, 32 predicted proteins | sample III_Palsa_N2_3_FD_200533 | JGI IMG/M metagenome (GOLD analysis project Ga0302314, IMG submission 200533) | Peat permafrost microbial communities from Stordalen Mire near Abisko, Sweden - III_Palsa_N2_3 | ecosystem: Environmental > Terrestrial > Soil > Palsa > Peat permafrost | place: Sweden...
GGCAGCAAGGACGTCCGCCCGCCCGGTCCGGGGGCAGACGTCGACACGGAAAGCCAAGAAGAAGCACAAAGGATCCGCCAAAGCGGAGAAAAGGAAAGAAGCCATGGCTGCGAAGAAAGGTGCCAAGAAGGCCGCGAAGAAGGCGAAGAAGGGTGCGAAGAAGGGGAAGAAGAAGTAGTCCCCTTCGACGCTTCCGTCTGTCGCGCGAGAGTCATTCAGTCGCGCGTCACACGCTCTCGACGAGCGGCATCGATGGAGGGCCGAGCCGATGCTCGGGCCTTCGCATCCGAGAGGAGAGCGCCTCGCAGCGAGCAGTGAATCGACCGGTTCGTCGCCGGACGGTTCTCTGGATGCGCGGGACGCGGGTCCGCCAGCTCCAACGAGCTCGAAGAGTCGCAGAGCGTGAAGTTGTCGTTGCTCGAGCATGGCGTGCGCTGACGCGCCCTGGCTCCCGAGGGAGCCGTGGCCGCCGGTGCAGTCGTCGACGTGTGTGGTGCAGCCCCTTCTGGACGCGAACTTGGGTCGTGGCCGGGGAACCTGTCCATCGAGCGGCACAGCGAGAATCTTGCCCGCGCGCACGGGAAACCGTGTTTTCGGGGGCCGAAGGGGACGCCGGGATTCGACGACGACCGGTCCTCCCGCTTCGGCGTTTCTCCTACGCCGGCCGCGGAAAGGCGTGGCGGAAGGTGGCGATGGTGTCGATCTCGCCGTGGCGGTGCTCGAACCCCGTCGCTTCGCGGAATGCGTTCCCGTCGACCACGACAGGAAATTTGATGTGCGTGAGCGCTCCTTTGGGCAGCGTCGGGAAGCCGAAGCGCCCGATGAGCCTCTCGAGAATGAACTCCGGCACCGGCACCGGCGTGCGCGCTGCCTCGCGCACGATGTACGAGAGCGGCAACGGCTGAGGGCCGGCGACGTTGAACACGCCGCGTGGGCGCCGGTCGATGGTGCGCACGATGGCCTCCACCAGATCGTCCTCGTGGAGGAACTGAAAGAGCGGGTCGAAGCCCATCACCATGGGAACGTGCTTGCCCCGGATGAAGCCGGCCAGGGTCCCGTGTCCCGTCGTCCCCAGCGTGTAGCAGGCGCGGAGCACGGTGGTGGCCAGCTGGGGAGAGCGCCACAGCGCGGTGGCGGCGAAGAGGTCGGCAGCGACGAGATCCGCCAGCTCGGGGAAGAGATCGAGCGCGAGGGGAGGCTCGTCCTCCAGGTGAAAGAGCGGGGAGTCCGGTCCGGCGCCGTAGAAGGTGTGCCTGCCCACGAAGATGCAGTGCTGCACCCCGTAGGCGCGCGAGTACTCGAAGACCGCGCGCGTGCCGCCGAGGTTGATCTGGGTGCGCTCCTCGCCGGGCATGACCAGCGACGTCACCGTGGCCATGTGCACCACCACCTCCGGCCGCGCATGGCGGAACACCTCCTCCGCGCCGCGCTTTCTCACGTCGACTTCGTGGAACTCGATGGGCGCATCGGGCCAGGGCCGCCGGTCGACGCCGATGACCTCGTGCCCCTCGCCGGCCAGACGCACCGCCACCTTGCGCGCGATCGCTCCCGAGGCGCCGGGGATGATCACGCGCACGGTTCAGCCTCCAGGCCGCGCGAGACCCGGTGAAGGAAGGACGGCCGATGCACGTTCGCCCTCCCGCCCTTCCGGCTCACCGCGCCGCCGACGCGCGCCCGCGGTCAGCATCCTGGCGATGGTCTCCTTCACCTTGTCGACGTAGCCGAACACCATCTCGTCGTCCTCGTTTCCGGTGCCGGAGAACATCAGCGGCGCGGCGTACTGGATCTCGATCTTCGCCGGCAAGGGAATGGGCAGGCCGTAGGCCACGAGAGGCACGTAAGGAACGCCGAGGATGCGTCCGAGCTTGTAGGCATTGGCGATGGTGGGGAAGGACTCTCCGCCTCCCAGGACGGCGAAGGGAACGATGGGCGCGCGCGTCTTCAAGGCCAGGCGCACGAACCCGCTGCCGAACTCGACCAGCGAGTTGCGCTCGCGATAGAGCTTCGCCGTCCCGCGCGCCCCTTCCGGGAAGACCATGAGCAGACGCTCCGCCTCGAGCAGGCGCTCGGCGTGCTCGGGCAACCCCGTGAGCTGCCCGGTGCGCGAGGCCCACTCGCCGAGGAAGGGGAGGCGGCCGATGAACTTCTCGACCATTCCTTGCGCCAGACGGGGTGGGTCCATCTCCAGCAGGCAGGAGGCGATGACCATCGCGCCGTCGATGGCCACGCCGCCGGAGTGGTTGCCGACCAGCATGGCGCGACCACGCGTGGGCACGTGGCCCACGCCGCGCGTCTCGACGCTGAAGTAGTGCCGGTAGAGCGTCGCCAGCGCGGTCAAGGCGATGCGCAGGTGTTTGCGCGAGATGCCGAAGGGGTCGAGCCCGAGCGCGTCGAAAGGCAGCGCGAGGCGGTCGACGCGATTGCGCACTTCCTTGTCGATGCGAAGATCCAAGAGGCCGAGGATACCCCTCAGGGACCCGCGTCGCACCCGTGGTCGATCCACGCACCCATGGCGGCGAGATCCGGCTGGTCGACCTGGTGGGTGTCGATGGAGGGCATCTGCACGTTGCTGGGCGTGCCGTCGACGCCGGTGCGCACGGCCGAGCGGGTGTAGGCCGCGCTCGATCCGGTGTCGCAGGCGTGCAGGCGGTAGGTCACCGCCGCGTCGGCGATGGTGAAGTTCTGCGTCGGGACGTTCCAGCCGGTCGTATAGGTGTCGGTGGTCTTCACGCTGGCGAGCATGGCCACGTCGAGGCGCGTGAGAAAGCCGGATACCCGCCCCGAGCCGTTCCCGCCGTTGTGGCAGGACGTCCCGCAGTTCATGTGCATCCAGCCGAGCGCGGCCGACTCGATGGCGTCGCCGGGAACCACGAGGGGGGCGGTCGGCGGCGCGGTGAGCAGCTTCTGCGTGACCAGCGCCTGCATGGTCAGACCCGACGCGGCGGGCGACGACAGCGCGACGGCCTCGAAGCCGAGGACTCCGTCCAGGCGCCCATTGTGGCACTGGTTGCACTCGGTCTGGTTGGGGACCTCGTAGCTCGTGCCGTCCACCTCGAGCTCGCCGTCGGTCAGCTCGGTGGCGTCTGAGACGCCGTCGGCCGTCCAGCGGTAGGTGGTGCGAAGCCAGGTGCTGGCGTTCTGCTTCCAGAGGAGGCGGGTCTCGATGCGTGTCTCGGCGGAGGAGGCGTCGGCCAAGGCCAGGCGAAACTCTTTCCAGATCTTCGTGCCGACGGGGAAGGTCCACTCGTCCATGTCGCTGGTGTCGATCTTCTGACCCGCCGGCAAGGCAATCCACCGGCTCTTGTCGGCTCCGTCGCTCCACAGGACCAGGCCCGGCGTGTAGGGCAGGGCGTCGGTGGAGACGGTCTTCGCAGCCCAGTCCGAGTAGAGACCGGTGCACCGGAGATCCGTCGGCTCCCCCGCCGGTCCCACCCCGCAGTCGCCCGCGAAGCCGCCCCCCTCCGCGAAGCCGGGTCCCGCGTCGCTCGCGCCGTCGCCCTCGGCTTCGGCTTCGCCGTCCGGGGCCGGAGCCTCGAAGACCGCGTCGCTCGACCCCTCGGTGGTGGGCGACACATCCGGTTGCACCGAGGCGTCGCCAGAGTCGGACGCCGCAGCTTCGAAGGCCGCCCCCTCGGACGCATCGGGGCTCCCACCGACGCTGGCCTTGTCGCTGCTGCACGCGACCAGCGCCGCGCCGATACCGGCGAAGAGGAGGGAGACGACGCCGATCGCGGTGCGGAGGGACGAGGCGCGCATCCCTTGAAAGCTACGCCACCCGGCCGAGGCGCAGCTTGTCTTCCTGGCCCACGTGGAAGAAGCGCCGGAGCTCGACGCGCATCTCCCGGAAGCGTGCGCGGCCGACGTAGTCGCGCTCCAGGCGGCGCACGAAGCGGTGGGCGGCGTCGTTCGCCACCCGGTAGCGCTCGCCTTGCTCGCTGGCCTCCTCGTGCTCGAACGACACGCGCTCGTAGAGGCGCGAGCGAAGATCGGCGCTCTGGTCGACGTCCAGCGGGCCGCGCGAGGCCACCGACGCCGCCAGGACCACCCACTTGTCGACCTCGGCCTGGAGCTCCATTTCCAGCTGTGTGGCTTCCCGCTGGCGGCGCGCGCGCTCCACGACGTAAACGAAGTGGCTCACCCCTTCGATGATCTGGCAGAGCGTGTCCAGGCCGGCCTCGCCCTCCAGCGGAGGCAAGCGCAGACTCACCTCGAGCGCACCGTCGTCGGCCTCGCGCAAAAGCAAGGCCTCGCGCCCCCCGGCTTCGGCTTCCTCCAGGTAGTCGCCCACGTCGGCCACACGGTCGAGCTGGTACACCCGTTCGAGAGCGCTCTGGACGCGCCCGGCCAGCACGCGCTCGCGCACCAGCTCGACGCCGTTGCCCTCCAGCTTGCGCGCGTTGCTCACTGGAGAAGACCCTTGGTGCCGCGCGTGGGCATCACCCCGCGCGAGGTGAGGGCGCAGGCGAGGCGATCGCTCCCGGTCTTGAGCCAGCGCTCGTAGACGAGGAGCAGACCGCGCGAGGTCGCCGTCCCCATGACGATGGTCGCATCGGCCACCTCGGCCAGCACGGCGACGAAGGCGTCGAACTTCTGCGCCAGCTCGCCGAAGAGATCCGGACCCCCGTCGTCGTGGCCCAGCCGGAGCATCGAGCTGGCCGCCCCGTACGCACGCGTCCCCAGCCCATGCATGTACCGGGCGTCGACGCCGCGGGCTTCGAAGTGATCCCCGAAGAACCCGCAGCCGTAGAGCACGCCATCGCCGATGATGCGCAGCCTCTGGAAGCGCTCTGCGCGATCGCGGAGGTGAAGAGCTTCGTCGAGCAGCAAGGTGAGCGGCCGGTCCAGCGCATCGCCAGCCTCCTCCCCTGGATGAGCGTAGTCGGCGAGGAGGGCCACCAGATAGCGCGTCGCGCCATCGGTTGCTTCGACGCGCCGCGCCTTGATGGCGTCCTCCACCACTTCGTGAAAAAAGCCCAAGACCGAGGGAGCCGCCAGGATCGTCATCGTTCTTGCCTATATTTCTTAGGAGATACGAGGCCCGTTGGCAATTTCGTCACCTCCCCTTCGCGCAGGTCGCGCGGCTGTAAGGTGGCAGACGACCTCGCCGAGTGCTCATCGTCTGCGCAGTGGCCCTCCAACTGGACCATCGGGCTTTCCTTTCAGCTAGTTGGCTTCGATGCACGCGCCCCTTGACGCCCCGGGCAGGGGCATTAGGTTGCGCGCCGACCGTTGGCACTCGTGTTCGATGAGTGCCAGCAATCGACCGACCCGGAGAGGGATCCATGTCCAACATTCGACCGCTGCACGACCGCGTGATCGTCAAGCGCGTGAAAGAAGAAGAGAAGAGCAAGGGGGGCATCATCATCCCCGACACCGCCAAGGAGAAGCCGATCGAGGGCGAAGTTCTCGCCATCGGGAGCGGCAAAGTCCTCGAGGACGGAACCGTGCGGACGCTCGACGTGAAGGTGGGCGACCGCGTCCTGTTCGGAAAATACAGCGGCACAGAGGTGAAGGTCGACGGCGAAGACCGCCTGATCCTTCGCGAAGACGACATTCTCGGCGTGATCGAGAAGTAAGGGAGACACAAGAATGGCTGCCAAAGAAATTGTCTACACCGAGAACGCACGCAACCTCATCCTCGCCGGCGTGAACGCACTCGCGGACGCCGTCAAGGTGACGCTCGGCCCCAAGGGCCGCAACGTCGTCATCGAGAAGAGCTTCGGCTCTCCCACCGTGACGAAGGACGGCGTCACCGTAGCGAAGGAGATCGAGCTCGAGAATCGCTTCGAGAACATGGGCGCGCAGATGGTCCGCGAGGTCGCCTCGAAGACCAGCGACGTGGCCGGGGACGGCACCACCACCGCGACCGTTCTGGCGCAGGCGATCTACCGCGAGGGCAGCAAGCTCGTCGCCGCGGGCCACAACCCGATGGAGATCAAGCGCGGCATCGACAAGGCCGTCGAGACCGTGGTCGACGCCCTGAAGAAGTCGGCCAAGACCACCAAGGACCCCAAGGAGATCGAGCACGTCGGCACCATCAGCGCCAACGGCGACAAGGAAATCGGCGCGAAGCTCGCCGAGGCCATGCAGAAGGTCGGCAAGGAAGGCGTCATCACCGTCGAGGAGAGCCGCACCGCCGAGACGACGCTCGAGGTCGTGGAAGGTATGCAGTTCGACCGCGGCTACCTGTCGCCGTACTTCGTGACCGATCCGGAGCGCATGGAAGTCGTCCTGGAGGACGCGTTCATCCTCATCAGCGAGAAGAAGATCTCCAACATGAAGGACCTTCTGCCGGTCCTCGAGGCCATCGCGCGCAGCCAGAAGCCGCTCGTCATCATCGCCGAGGACATCGAGGGCGAGGCCCTGGCGACGCTGGTGGTCAACAAACTCCGCGGCACTCTCCACTGCGCGGCGGCCAAGGCCCCCGGCTTCGGGGATCGCCGAAAGGAGATGCTGAAGGACATCGCCACGCTCACCGGCGGTCAGGTCATCGCCGAGGAGCTCGGGCTGAAGCTCGAGAACGTCACCATCAGCGACCTCGGCCGCGCCAAGCGCGTCACCATGGACAAGGACAACACCACCCTCGTCGACGGCGCGGGCGCCAAGGACCAGATCAAGGGTCGCATCGAGGAGATCCGCAAGCAGATCGAGACGACGACCAGCGACTACGACAAGGAGAAGCTCCAGGAGCGCCTGGCGAAGCTCGTCGGCGGCGTCGCGGTGGTCAAGGTCGGCGCTGCCACCGAGACCGAGATGAAGGAGAAGAAGGCCCGCGTCGAGGACGCGCTCCACGCGACCCGCGCGGCGGTGGAAGAGGGCATCGTGGCCGGCGGCGGCGTCGCGCTCCTGCGTGGCCAGGCGGCTCTCGACGGCCTCAAGGTCCCCGAGGAGCAGCGCTTCGGCGTGCAGATCATCCGGCGCGCGCTCGAGGAGCCGCTCCGCATGATCGCGCAGAACGCGGGCCTCGAAGGGTCCATCGTGGTCAACAAGGTCCGTGAGGGCAAGGGCGACTACGGCTACAACGCGGCGACCGACCAGTACGGGGAACTCCTCGGCATGGGCGTCATCGACCCGGTGAAGGTCGTACGCACGGCCCTCCAGAACGCGGGCAGCGTCGCCGGCCTCATGCTGACGACGGAGTGCCTGGTCGCCGAGCGCGCCAAGGACGAGAAGAGCAGCGGCGGCGGCGGTGGCCACGCCGGTCACGGACACGGCGACTTCTAGCCAGCTGGCTCGATGACGACGAGAGCTCCGGAGGCCCCCCAGCCTCCGGGGCTTTTTTCTTGGCGGGCTCCGGGAGACGGGGCTGCGTGATAAGCATCACGCCGTTCATGCGCTGGTATCTGGTTCACCCCCAGGGGCTCGTCGTTCGCCGCGACGGGGAGACGGCCGTCCTGCCGACCGATGACGACGTCGCTGCCCTGGGGCTCGACGCGTCGCAGGCCGAGCCCACGGGGACGGGTCGCGCGCTGGCGGTCCCGGGCGACGCGCTGCTGCCGGAGCCGCTGGCCGTGGTGGGTCTGCGCGAGGGCTTCGCGTTGCTCGGCGAGGGGGGCTTCCTGGAGGCCGGGGCGGCCACGCAGGTCCTCGAGTGGGCCGCGACGCATCGCTACTGCGGGCGCTGCGCGACGCCGACGGAGCGCGTCCCGGGCGAACGCTGCATGCGCTGCCCGGCATGTGGGCTCCTCTCGTATCCGGTGATCGCGCCGGCGGTCATCGTCCTGGTGAGGCGCGGCGCGGAGGCTCTGCTCGCACGCGGGGCGAGGTTCCCGCTTCCGTTCTTCAGCACGCTCGCCGGCTTCGTCGAGATCGGCGAAACCCTGGAGGCGACGGTGGCGCGGGAGATTCGCGAGGAGGTCGGCATCGAGGTGAAAGAGGTGCGCTACTTCGGCAGCCAACCCTGGCCCTTTCCACATTCGCTGATGGTGGGCTTCACCGCCCAGTGGGCGTCCGGTGAGGTGCGCCCCGACCAGAAGGAGATCCTCGAGGCCCAGTGGTTTCGCGCCGACGCGCTCCCCACGGTGCCCCCGCGCCTCAGCATTGCTCGCCGGCTCATCGACGCGTGGGTCGACGAAGTGGAACGCGCCTGCTGAACGGCGTTCGGACGAGAGCGTGCCGTCGACCTGATCGGGTCGGAGGACCTTCCGAGAGGACCGACAACGTTGCCAATCGAGGGCGTTCGCCTGGAGCGGCCAAGTGGCAATTGACGAGGCACGCACCCCAAGCGATCCTCGACCGGCCGACGCGTAGAGGGGACGCTCGCCGACGACTGGGTCACGTCCCTCGTCCCTCGCCCTCGTCCGGCGCCAAGGAGCCGAGAGAACCATGCCCAAAACGCCCAGGAAGACCGCCCCTGCACCCGTCTCCGCGAGCACGCCTACCCCCACGGGACGGGACCTCGACGGTCCCGTCTTCGGCCAGCCGCAGCCCACGGCCGATCCCACGACCTTCCGCGTGCCGCATGCGTCCGACTCCGCCGCATACAAGACCATCGACAAGCTCAATGCGGAGCACAAGATCGAGCCGCTCCCCTTTCCGGCGCCGCGCGCCTCGGGGCCGGAGCCCATCCTCACGCTCGCGCAGATTCTCGGTGGGGCCACGGGAAGCCGCCAGACCATCAACGCGATCACCAGCCACGGTCAGATCGTCTTTCACTCCACGGGCGACTGCGGAAGCACCAAGGGACCTTCCACGCAGAACCTCGTCACCGACAAGATGCTGAGTGATTTCGACGAGACGGACGCCAAAGAAGTGCCGGCGTTCAACTTTCTTCTGGGCGACGTCGTCTACAGCTTCGGGGAGGCGCAGTACTACTTCGATCAGTTCTACGATCCTTACCGCGACTATCCCGCGCCCGTCTTGGCGGTCGCGGGGAACCACGACGGGATGATCTCGCCGGTCGCCCACGCGCAGTCGCTCGACGCCTTTCTCCGCAATTTCTGCTCCGAGGGGTTCACCATCACCCGGGACGCGGGAGGTCTCTCGCGCACGGCGCAGATACAACCCGGCGTATTCTTCACGCTGGAGGCGCCCTTCGTCCGGATCCTGGCCCTCTACAGCAACACGCTCGAGGACCCAGGCGTCATATCGGGCCAGAAAATCGGCGGGACCCAGCTCGCGTTCCTGCAAGCGGCCCTTCAGCGCGCCAAGGCCGAGAACTTCACCGGCGCCATCCTCCTCGCGCACCATCACCCTCCCTACACGGTCGCGCGGCACGGATGGAGCGTGCAGATGCAAACGGAGATCGACGGGATTTGCCAGCAAGTCGGCATCTGGCCGCACGCCGATATTGCCGGGCACGCGCACAATTACCAGCGGTTCACTCGGACCCGCCCCGATGGCCAGCAGATCCCTTACATCGTCTGCGGCAACGGCGGGCACGGGCTGCAGAAGATCAAGGGCGCGCTGCGTGCGCCGCAGATCATCCAGAAGAAGTCCAAGGGGGTCGACCAGATCGTTCTCGAGAACTACGACGATCAGGACTACGGCTATCTTCGTATCGTCGTGGACGACAAGCAGCTACGCATCGAGTACCACCCGGCCAGCGACGGCGGTCAGACGAAGACCCCCGATGACTCCGTGACCGTCGACCTCGGCACGCGAACCATCGTGCACTATACCGCGAACGACCTGGGCATTCCGGCCAAGGCCAAGGCCGTCCACAAAGCGCGGACAGGTCGGTAGGGGCGCCTACTTCCCCAGCACCGCCGGAAACGCCTCGTGCAGCCCGTCGAGCACGAACTGCATGGCCACCGCCGCCAGGATGAGCCCCATCACCCGGCCGATGACGTTGACGCCGGTCTTGCCGAGGACGCGCAGCACCACCTCGGCCGATCGCAAGATCAGGAAGGTGATGCCGCTCACCGCCACGATGACCAGGAAGAGCGTCATGCGCTCCGGGATGCCCCCGGCCTTGCCCACCAGCACCATCACCGCGGCGATGGCCCCCGGCCCGGAGAGGAGCGGCAAACCCAGGGGGATGAGGCCCACGTCCTCTTTCGTCTCCGCGTCGCGCTCCTCCTCGTTGGTGGAGCGGGTGTCGCTCTTCTTGGCGCGCATCATCTCCAGGCCCACTCCGAAGAGGAGAATGCCGCCGGCGATCTTGAAGGCCGGCAGGGTGATGCCGAAGAAGCTGAAGATGGTGTTCCCGGCCAGGGCGAAGGTCGCCAGGACGACGAAGCAGGTGGCCGAGGCGCGAAACGCCGTGCGGTTGAGGAGGGGGCGCGGCTGCGCGCCGGCGAGGGCCAGGAACACCGGCAGCGCGGCGAACGGGTCGACGATGGAAAAGAGCGACCCGAACGCCACGAGCGCAAAGGAGAGGAGCGAGGACATCCGGGGCCGCTATGGTAGCGTGCCGGCAGCCGTGCGCTCCGAGACGGTCGTCGAGGGTGTCGTCGAGCGCATCACCTTCGAGAGCGCCGAGTCGAGCTTCCGCGTCTTGAAGGTGGCGGTGGAGGGGCGACCGCAGCGGCTCTCGGTGGTCGGCACCTTCCCGGCCATGCCGCTCGGCGCACGCATTCGTGTCCGCGGCCACATCGTCCTCGACCAGAAGCACGGCGAGCAGCTGCGGGTGGAGTCGCTCATCGAGCTCGCGCCGGACACGCTCTCCGGGCTGGAGAAGTACCTCGCCTCGGGGCTCATCAAGGGCGTCGGGCCGAAGCTCGCGCAGCGCATCGTGGGCACCTTCGGGCTCGAGTCGCTGAAGGTCCTGGACAGCGAGGCGCATCGCCTGGTCGAGGTGGAAGGCCTGGGCGCCAAGCGGCGGTCGGCGCTGGTCAAGGCCTGGCGCGAGCAGCGCGCCCTGCGCGACGTGATGGTCTTTCTCCAGGCGCACGGGGCCACCGCAGCGCTGGCCATGCGCATCGTGAGGCGTTACGGCGCCGGGGCGATGGCCGTGGTCTCGCGCGACCCCTACCGTCTCGCGCTCGACGTCCACGGCGTGGGCTTCAAGACCGCGGACCGCATCGCCGCCTCGATCGGCGTCGCCACCGACTCGCCCGAGCGCATGCAGGCCGGCGTCATGCAGGTCGTTCACGACGTCACCGAGGCTGGCCACGTGTGGACGTCGCAGGAGGAGCTCTTCGGGCGAGCGGCGCCCATGCTGGGCCTGGAGGCCGAGGATGCCGACGTGGCGGAGCGTCTGGGACAGGCCATGCAGTCGCTGGTCATGGCCTCCCGCGCCGTCGTGGAGGCCGGCAGCGAGAGCGCGCGCATCGTCTACGCGGCGGGGATGCACGCTGCCGAGGTGCGTCTCGCGCGCCGCCTCTCGGAGATCGCGCGTGCGCCCGCGCGAAAGCTCGACGGAGTCGAGGCAACGATGCGCGCCTTCGAGTCGCGTGCGCGTGTCGAGCTCGCCCCCGAGCAGCGTCACGCCGTGGAAGAGGCGGCGCGGCGACAAGTACTGGTGGTGACGGGAGGGCCGGGTGTGGGCAAGACCACCATCGTCCGGGCCATCCTCGCCGTGCTGGCAGGAGCGGGGGTGGAGGTACGCCTGGCGGCTCCCACCGGGCGCGCGGCCAAGCGGATGAGCGAGGCCACAGGGGCGGAGGCGACCACGCTGCACCGCCTGCTCGAGTTCGAGCCGAAGACGGCCACCTTCAAGCGCGACCGCCACCGGCCCATCGAAAGCGGAGCCGTCGTCGTCGACGAGGCCTCGATGCTCGATCTGCCCACCGCCGATGCCCTCACCCAGGCCATCGCTCCCGGCACGCGCCTCATCCTGGTCGGCGACGTCGACCAGCTCCCCAGCGTCGGACCGGGCGCGGTCCTGCGCGACGTCATCGCTTCCCTGGCCATCCCCGCGGTGCGCCTGCGCCAGATCTTCCGCCAGGCCGCGCGCAGCCTCATCGTCACCAACGCCCACCGCATCAACGACGGCGAGCCGCCGCTCTCCCCGCCCGCGGGGTCGAGCGCCGACTTCTTCATCGTCGAGCGGCGCGACCCCGAGCACGCTCGCGACACGCTGGTCGACCTGGTCAGCCAGCGCATTCCCAACCGCTTCGGCCTCGACCCTGTCCGTGACGTGCAGGTGCTCACCCCCATGAACCGCGGACCCGCCGGCGCACTGGCCCTCAACGACGCGCTCCAGGCGGCGCTCAACCCCCGCGGCGACGCGCTGGTGCGCGGGTCCCGGACCTACCGCGTGGGCGACAAGGTGATGCAGCTCAGGAACGACTACGAACGGAACGTCTTCAATGGCGACGTCGGGTTCGTCACCGGCATCGATCCGGAAGAGATCGCGATGACCATCCGTTTCGACGACAGGGAGGTGGCCTTCGAGGCCGCCGATCTGGACGACCTGGTGCTGGCGTATGCCTGCACCGTGCACAAATCGCAGGGGTGCGAGTACCCCGCGGTGGTCATCCCGCTCCTCACCACGCATTTCGTCATGCTCTCCAAGAACCTCCTCTACACCGCAGTGACGCGCGGAAAACGCCTGGTGGTCCTCATATGCGACCCGCGGGCGCTGCAGATCGCCCTCTCGCAGGGACGGCGGGAAGAACGGCGCACCCGCCTGGCACCCCGGCTGGCCGAGATGGGGTCGGGCTCATGAGCCCGACGTCGTTGACGCGGGTCGGCGGCATGGCCACGCTGTAGGACGCATGGTGCGCCGCCTTCTCATCGGCCTTGTCCTGGGCCTGATTGTCGGCGGTCTGGCCGCGGCGGCCGTGGTCGCGGGCCTGCACATCACGATGTTCGAGCCCGAAGGGGGCGGCGTGGCGCTGGCCTATGTCGTTGCGGCGCTGACCGGGGTGCTCACCGGGCTGGTCGCAGGCAAGCCCATCTGGGCTTCGGGCGCGAAGATCGAGGCTGGTCTCAAGGCCTTTTTCGGGGCGCTCATCGCCACGGGGCTGATGTTCGCGGCGCGCCGCTGGCTCACCAGCTCGGTCGACCTGGGCTTTCTCGGCGGTGGCGAGGGGCCCATCGGGGAGCTTCCGGCGGCTTCTCTCCCGCTGGTGGCGGCCGTCCTGGGCGGGTTCTTCGAGCTGGACAACACCGCAGGATCGGCCAGCGACGCGGCTCCGAAGACGAAGAAGCGCGTCGCCGAGGACCCGTCGAACGGCAAGGTGCAGAAGCGCGTCGCCGACGGGGAGGACGGCGACGCGGAGCCAGCGCCGCCCATCGCGTCCAAGCGCGCGAAGCGCTGAGGCGTCGCTCCCGGCCCATGCCGCCTGCGCGCGTCGTCTTTTACCTCGCGACCGCCGGTGTGCTCCTCATGGTCTCGCGCGCGCTTCTGGTGGGGCCGCCGCCGTTCGCCTGGTCCGCCGGGGCGACGGCGGGGTACTTCGCGCTCGTTCTCGGCGGGGTCTTCTTCCTGCGCTGGCGCATCTTCGTGGACGCGGTGGTGCGCGGACCGCGCGGCGCACGCGGCGTGGCGCTCACCTTCGATGACGGGCCGCACCCTCGCTGGACCCCGCGGATTCTGGCGACGCTGGAGAAGCACCAGGCCAAGGCGACGTTCTTTCTGGTGGCGAGGAAAGCCGAAGAGCACCCGGAGCTGGTACGCGCCATCGTCGACGCAGGGCACACTGTGGGCCTTCACTCCTACGCGCACGACCGCCTGTTCGCCATTCGCCGCTCCGGAAGAGTGCGCGCCGACCTGGAGCGCGGTCTGGGAGTGCTGGAGAGGCTCACCGGCAGTCGTCCCAGCCTTTTCCGGCCGCCCATCGGGCACACCAACCCGGTCATCGCCGGTGTCGTCGACGAGCTCGATCTCACCGTCGTCGGATGGAGCGCGGCGGGGCGGGACGGCGTCGCCTCGGCGCACGTCGACGACGTCATCGCGCGCGTCTGCCGGGACCTCCGCGACGGGGCCATCGTCCTTCTCCACGACGCGCCCGAACGGGGCAACCGCGAGCCTGCGGCGGTGAAGGCGCTTCCCGTCATCCTCCGCACCCTCGCTGCCGAGAGGCTCGAGGTGGTGCCGCTGGGGCCCTGGGTGGAAGGGACGTAGGGCGCAGGTCACCCTCTCGAAGTCGCCTCACCGCCTCGCGGCGCCGCCAGCGGCAGCATGACCACGAAGCGCGCGCCCGCCGTGTACCCGGCATCGTGGGCGATCTCACCGCCGGCGGACTCCACCAGGCCGCGGCAGACGGCCAGACCGAGCCCCGTTCCCTCGCCGACCTCCTTGGTGGTCACGAACGGCTCGAAAAGGCGATCGCGTACGCGGGGGTCGACGCCCGGACCGTCGTCTTCCACCTCGATGCGCACGCCATCGCCGGCCGCGCGAGCGCGCACCGTGACCCGGCCCCCGTCCTTGTTCGTCGTGGCCACCGCGGCTCCCGCGTTGAGCACCAGGTTCAGGAGAATCTGCGTCAACCGAGGACCGGGCAGCACCACGCGAAGATCGCCCTCGACGTCGACCTCCAGGCGCGCCGCGCGGAACGACCGCTGGGGCTTCACCAGCGCCGCCACGTCGTCGATCACCGACCGCACCTCCGCGGGCGCCGGGGGGCTGGTCGTCGCCTCGAGCGACTGCTCGGGGCGCGCGAAGTCGAGGAGATCGCGCAGTACGGTGTGGATGCGTTCCGTCTCGCCGTGCATGCGCCGCACGAAGTCCCGCTGCGTCTCCGCGGAGAGGTCCCCGTCGAGGAGGAGCTCCTCCATCCCGAGAATGGCGGCGAGGGGATTCCCGATCTCGTGCGCGACGCCGGCCGCCAGCCGCCCCACGCTGGCCATGCGCTCGCTGCGGACCAGCTGGGCCTGCGCTTGCCTGAGGCGAGTGGTGGTCTCGGTCAGCTCGTCGACCTTCAGCAGGAGCGAGGCCTCCTCGGCGATGAGCTTCGACGTCATGGACTGCACGCTGCTGCCGAGCTCGAGGAGCTCGCGGGCGCCGCTGCGCGGGACCCTCAGGCTGCGCGCGCCGCTGGCTACGCGGTCGGTGGCGTCGGCGAGCTGTTCGATCGGACGGACGATGAGTCGGGTCAAGGCGAAGTAGGCGAAGACGAGGAGCGCCAGCGCGAAGATCACCATGTAAAGCGCCACCAGGCGCACCAGCGATGCGCCGGCGGTGCGGGAGTCCTCCAGGTGGAGGCGCATCACCACGGCGAGGTCGGCGGTGGGCGAGAGCACCTCCAGCGCGCGTCCCGAGGGGCCGTGCACCACCACGGCTCTCTCCGCGCTCTCGGGCGGCGGTGCGCGCAGGGCCGCTGCATCCTTGGGCGAACCGGCGCAGGCCACCCGCGCTCCATCTCGCGCGAAGACACAGAGCGCGTCGACGTCGTCCCATCCGGCATGCCCTTCGAGAGCCCGCTCCACCGCGCCCGGCTTCCCGCTGGCGCGCGCGTCGGCCACGTGCGCGGCGATGGCCCTCCCCAGCACCCGCGCGGACTCCTCGTGCGCGCCGGCGACGGTGGCCTGAGCGAGGCTGGCCACCGCGAAGAAGAGCGGCAGAAAGGCCAGGAACATGAGCCCCGCCAGCGCGAGGACGATCTGCACCCGTAGGCCGGCCTGGCGCACGCCGCTCACGGTCTCTCGCGACGTTCCCCCCGTCCAGAGCTCAGTTCGCGGGAGCCGCGAGATAGTCGAGCATGGCCTGCCAGTCGTCGTGCGACATGTGCACACGCTTGCCGTGCCGAGAGAAGGCGTCTTCCAGCTGGGCTCGGGTGCGCGTCCTGGGCTCGGGGGCCACGTGGCAGCGACCGCACTGCCGCGAGTGGAGCGCTGCGATGGGCGGCCCGTCCGGCGTCTGGGCTTGCACGCACCCCGTCAGGGCGGCCACGGCGACGGCGACGAAGAGGGCACGCATGATGTCGCTATGCCGGGCCAGGTCCGAAGTTGAAAATCATAGTCAACTCACTGAGGGTGACCCAGAACCGGTGCGACTTCAAGGGGGTCGGCGATTCACCCGCCGGGTGGCGGCTCGATCCCGAACGCCCGCCGCAGCGCGTGGGCGACCCCGCCGCCCTCCTCGGACGTGACCGGCAGCACGTCCGTGGCCGCGGCTTTCACCTCGTCCGGCGCCTGGGCCATGGCGAACGAGCGTCCCGCCACCTTGAACATCGGTAGATCGTTGATCCAGTCGCCGACGCAGACCGTGTCTTCGAGCGCGACCCCGTGGTGCTCGGCGATCCAGCGCAGCGCGGTCCCTTTCGTCCCCGCGGAGGAGCGCACGATCATCGCCCAGAGCCTCGCATGCGCGCCGCGCCGCATGGGGAAGGCCGCCGACGCCACCACCCCTGCCAGTTCACGACCGAGCTCGGCCACGATGCCCCGGACCTCGTCCTCGGTCCCGACCGCGACGACGCCGGTCACTCCTTCGTCGGCATCCCACAGCGCGTGATCGAAGACGCTCTCCGCGACGCGCACGTCGCTCGACCAGGTGGTGACGTAGTCCACGAAGGGAAGGCCGGCCGGGTCGTGCCCGATGGCGTCGCGCGCGAAGACGAACGTGGCCACGCCCGCGCGCGCGAAGGCCGAGCGCAGGCGCCTCGCCTCGGCCCCGCGCACCCCGAGGTGAAGCAGCGTCGCATGATCGCGCGCCCGGACGAGGTGGCTCCCGTCCGCGCAGCCCACTGCCCCGTGAAGGCCGAGGATCTCCGCCGTGGCGCGCGTGCCGGAATAGAGCCGCCCGGTCACGATGCTCACGTGGATTCCGGCGGCGAGGGCCGCCCGGATGGCTTTCACGTCGTCGGTGTGCGGACGCCCGGCGGGATCGAGCAACGTTCCGTCGAGATCGACGGCGAGGAGCCTTGGCTCCAACGCGGCTCAGGCCTGGGCGTCGGGATAGACCGAGACTTTGCGCTGCGTGCGCGTGCGCCACTCGTACTTCACGACGCCGTTGATCAGAGCGAAGAGCGAGTAGTCCTTGGCGACGCCGACGTTGTGCCCCGCGTGGATCGACGACCCGACCTGGCGCACGAGAATGCTCCCGGCGCTCACCGTCTCGCCGCCGTAGACCTTCGTGCCGCGCTTCTGGGCGTTGGAGCTTCGCCCGTTGCGCGTACTACCCGCACCTTTCTTGTGAGCCATGGCTGCGTATTCCTAGCTGACTTTCGGGAGGCTGTGGCGTGTGATTCACACGCCCTAGGCGACGATGTTAACGATCTCGAGCGCGGTGAACGGCTGCCGGTGCCCATTCTTGCGCCGGTAGTTCTTGCGGCGACGGAACTTGAAGACGATGAGCTTCTTGCCGAGGCCCTGGGTGACGATCTTTGCCTCGACCGTGGCGCCGCCGACCAGCGGCTGGCCGAGCTTGAGCGTCTCGCCCCCCACCAGGAGAACCTGGTCGAAGGTGACCGTGTCGCCTGCATTTCCGGGGAGCTTCTCCACCCGGACCTTGTCACCGGCGGCGACCCGGTACTGCTTTCCGCCCGTCTTGAACACCGCGTACATGAGGGATCCCTCTTGGGGTGCCGCGCCTTCCGGCAGCGGCGGGGTTTGCTGGGGCGCGGGAGTATACGGGCGCGGCCTCGTTTGTAAAGCGTCCCAGCGTCCGGGCGAGCCGGGCGAGCCGGGCTAGACATCACGGCCCCCATGCCCCATGGCTATCTCGCTCTCGTCCTTCACGCGCATCTCCCCTTCGTCCGGCACCCGGAGCACGCTCGGCACCTCGAGGAGCGCTGGCTCTACGAGGCCCTCATCGAGTGTTACCTGCCGCTTCTCGACGCCTTCGATCGCCTGGCCGAGGACGGCATCCCCTTCGCGCTGACCATGAGCGTGACGCCGCCCCTCGCGGCGATGATGAAGGACGAGCTTCTGCGCGAGCGCTTCAGCGAGCACCTGGCGCGTCTGGAGACGCTTGCGGCACGGGAGCAAAAGCGCCTGTGGGGCGACGCCGGCTTCGCGCCCGTGGCCACGTTCTACAAGGAGCACTTCGGCAAGATGCGGGCGGTGTGGGACCGTCATGGCGGGGACGTCGTAAGCGGCCTGGTGAAGCACTGGGACGCGGGAAGGCTGGAGCTCCTCACGTGCTCGGCCACCCACTGCTACCTGCCGGGCATGCTCCCGGCGGCCGAGGGCATCCGTCCGCAGCTCGAGCTCGGTGTGCGCGGCTTCGAGCGGCTGGTCGGCCGTCGTCCGACCGGCGCCTGGCTGGCCGAGTGCGCCTACCACCCGAGCTTCGACGACGAGATCGCCCGCGCCGGCATCCGCTTCACCATCGTCGACACGCACGGAGTCACCCAGGCGCGACCTCGGCCGCCGTTCGGCGTGCACGCGCCCATCCTCAGCCCCAGCGGCGTGGCCTTCTTCGGACGTGACGCGGAGTCGAGCCGGCAGGTCTGGTCGCGCGACGAGGGGTACCCGGGCGACGTCTTCTACCGCGACTTCTACCGCGACATCGGGTTCGACCTGCCCGAGTCGGAGCTGATGGGGCAAGTCGCCGGCGACGGCTCCCGGCTGATGACCGGCCTCAAGTACTTTCGCATCACCGGCACGGGCGTCGAGAAGCAGCCGTACCAGCCGGGGATCGCGGCGGAGAAGGCCTACGAGCACGCAGGGAACTTCGTCTACAACCGCGCGGCGCAGGTGAGGCACCTGGCGACCACCATGCCGCTGCCGCCCATCGTGGTCGCGCCCTACGATGCGGAGCTTTATGGCCACTGGTGGTTCGAGGGGCCCATGTTTCTCGAAGCCGTGTTTCGACGGATGCAGGAGGCGGGCGGCGAAATCGAGGGCATCACCCTGCGGCGGTACCTCGAGCGCCACCCGGTGGCGGTGCGCGCCACCCCCAGCGCGAGCTCGTGGGGCGCCGGAGGATACGGCGAAGTCTGGGTCGGCCCGGAGGCAGCCCCCACCTGGCGTCACGTCCATCACGCCACGCGCTACGCCAAGCGCCTGGTCGAGGAACACCGCGGCGCGCAGGGAAAGCGCGGCGAGGCGCTGGATCAGGTCATCCGCGAGCTCCTGCTCCTCCAGTCGAGCGACTGGCCGTTCATCATCAAGACCGGGACGGCCACGCGCTACGCCGAGGCGCGCATGCGCTCGCACGTCCATCGCCTGCGCCACCTGGGACACCTGGTGGAGACCGGGACCATCGAGGGCGAGGACGCGGCGTGGCTCGAGGACGTGCGGCGCCGCGACAATTTCCTCGCTGCCATGCACGGGGAGGAGCTGCGCGCGCCATTCCAGAGCTGAGCGGACGGCGCGAGCGCGCGAAATCCTCGGTCCTGCCACATGTCCGGTGCTCTACTGGGCTCCCTCGCTGGATCCGCGAGAGCATCCGTGGGAAAGGTCGGCTAGCGTCCGCCATGAGAATCGAAGGCACCTACACGGCGATCGTCACCCCTTTCCGTGACGAGGCCGGCCAGCCCGTCGACTGGGACGCCTACGACGCGCTGGTCGACGCCCAGGTCGCCGGCGGCGTCGCCGGCATCGTCCCTTGCGGGACCACCGGCGAGAGCCCCACGCTGACCCACGAGGAGCACGCCGCGGTCATCGAGCGGACGGTCAAGCGCGCGCGCGGGCGCGTGCAGGTCATCGCCGGGACCGGATCGAACTCGACGCACGAGGCCGTGGGCACCTCGCAGCGCGCCGAGCATGTCGGCGTGGACGCGGTGATGGTGGTCGTGCCCTATTACAACCGCCCCACGCAAGACGGCCTTTACCGGCATTTCGTCGAGGTCGCGAGGAGCGTGCGGGTCCCGGTGGTCGTCTACAACATCCCCGGGCGCACCGGCGCCGATCTCGCCCCGGAGACGCTCGCGCGCATCGCCGAGGCGGCCCCCAACGTCGTGGCGATCAAGGAGGCGACGGGCAACGTGCTCCGTGCGCAGAAGATCGTGCAGCTGATGGGCGGGCGGATGACGGTGCTGAGCGGCGACGATGCGTTGACGCTGCCCATGTGCGCGGTCGGCGCACGCGGGGTCATCAGCGTGGGGTCCAACGTGCTCCCGGCGGAGGTCACGCGCGCGACGCGCCTCGCGCTCGAGGGATCGCTGCTCGAGGCGAGAAAGGCGCACCTGGCGCTCTTGCCGGTCTACGAGGCCCTGTTCCTCGAGGCCAGTCCGGCGCCGGTGAAGGGCGCGCTGGCGTTGCGCGGGGCCATTCGCGACGTCGTGCGCGGACCCCTGGCGCCGTGCACGGAGGGGACGCGCAAGGTCCTCGCCGCGACGCTCGAGGCGTACGCGGCGGGCGCACGGTAGATGCGTCTGGCGGTGGTCGGAGCGAGCGGCCGCATGGGGCGCGCGGTGGTGCGGCTGGCCCACGCCGATGGAGTGGAGATCGTGTGCGCGGTGGGCTCGACGGACGTCGGGCGCGACGTCGGGGAGCTCGCCGGCCTGGGGCCGCTGGGGACGCGCGTCGTGGAGGGCCTGGCGGTCCTCGAGCACGCGCGGGCCGAAGTGATCATCGACTTCTCGGCTCCCGGCGCGACGGCAGTCCTGGCGCCCCTCGCCGCAGCGGCCGGCAGCGCGCTGGTGTCCGGGACGACCGGCCTCGGCGAGGACGCGCGCGCGGCGCTCGATCGAGCGTCGTCACGGGTGCCCGTGCTCTGGGAGCCGAACATGAGCGTCGGCGTCCACGTGCTGACCGAGCTGGTGAGCCGCGCCGCGGCGGCGCTGGCGGACTGGGACGTGGAGATCATGGAGACGCACCATCGCGCCAAGGTAGACGCCCCCAGCGGTACCGCCGCGAGGCTTGCCGAGGCGGTGCAGCGCGCGCGGGCGGGGGGGGCGCGCCTGGTGCACGGACGGGAAGGGGTGCCGGGTGCCCGTCCTACCGGCGACATCGGGATGCACGCGCTGCGCGGCGGCGACGTGGTGGGCGATCACGAGGTGCACCTGCTGGGCGGAGGCGAGCGCCTCACCCTCGTCCATCGCGCGACGACGCGCGACGTCTTCGCTCACGGCGCGATGCGCGCGGCGCGGTGGATCGCCGGTCGGCCCGCGGGACGGTACGCGATGCGCGACATCCTCGAAGCGAGCGAGCGATCGCTCGCCTAGAAGGTCACCCGCAGGTCGAGCGCGCCGCCGCGTGTTCCGATGAGCGGCAGCACGGCGACGCGCGACTTCGCCGGGGTCGACCCGTCGTGACGGGAGTCGTTCGCGCCGTGGCCCATGCGCATCAGGACGAAGCCCGTCGCCAGCAGCGCGGCCCCGGCTCCCGTGAACACCCATCCCAGCCTGGACACGGTGACGGCGTTCCGCCCCTTGGCGCACGCGTCGACCGCGGCGCCGTTCACCTCCGTCTCGCACACGTCGGTCACGCTGGGGGGCACGCTCTTGCGATCGGTCCTGCTGGTGTTGCTGTCGTCGAGCCACCGGAGGCCCTCGACGGCGCCCGCCACCACCAACCCGGCTCCCACCACCAGGGCCGAGACCATGGCGACGTCGCGCACGGGGAAGGGCGAGCGGACCTCCCCCTCGTGCGCGTCGTCCGCGGTCGGCGCGAGCGCGAAGGTCAGCTCCTCCTCCCCGCCGGGAGAGACGCTCGCCTGCTGCTCCGGAGCGTCGAAGCCGGGCACGCGCACGCCGATGGAGTGAGTGCCGCCGCCCAGGTCGAGGCGAGCCACGCCCTCTTCGAGCGACGCCTTGCTCACGCCGTCGACGGTCACCCAGCCGCCCGCGTTTCCGGCGTGCACGACCACGGTGCCGGCCGCGATCCCGCCGGTCAACCGGCCAAAGAGGCGGCTGGCGATCTCGCGCAGCGGCTCGTCGGCGGGGTCTTTCAGGTTCTCGGAGTAGCTCTCGCTCGCGTCCGCCGGGTGCTTGCCGCGCGACCAAAGGTGCATCTCGGCCTCCACCTGGCCGCTCTTCTTCCTGGCCATGGTCCCCCAAACGTAGCGGTCGGCGTGGAGCTGGTCGGCGATGCGCTGCAAGCAAGGCGGCTCGAGCTTCGCCGAGCACTTGAGGGCGATGGTCAGCGTCTCGAACGACTGCGCCGTCTCCAGGAGCGACCACCCCTGGGCCTCGCGGACACGCGTCCGGAGCGCCGCGGTGAGGGCTTCGGCGGTGTCGTCCGCATCGTCGGTCCAGATGGAGAGCACGTAGACTGCTGTCGTCTTCGGGCTGGCGGGCTCGGCGCGAGCGGCCCGCGCAAGGGCTCCCACGGCCACCGCGAGAAAAGACGCGAGAGCAAGCCGGGCCGCGCGGGTCATCGATGTTAACCTACCAGGCACAGAGCTTCAGGGCTTCAGCTACCACCACCCGCATGCGCATCACCGGCGGCTCCCTTCGATCCCGGGTCCTTCGCGCGCCGCGCGGATCTTCGACCCGGCCGACCTCGGATCGCGTGCGCGAGTCGCTCTTCGGCATCCTCGAGTCGGCAGGGCGCGTGCAGGGTGCGCGCGTGCTCGATCTCTACGCGGGGACCGGCGCGCTGGCGCTGGAGGCCCTGTCGCGTGGGGCGTCGCGGGCGACACTGGTCGAGTCGTCCCGCGAGGCGCTGGCGGTGGCGCGCGGCAACGTGGCCTCGCTGGGGATGGAGGACCGGGCGCGGGTGGTCGCCGCCGATGCGCGCGACGCCGTCCGCCGCGGCGCCGGTGGGGGTCCCTTCGACCTGGTGCTCGCCGATCCCCCCTGGGCTCTGGTCGACAGCGGCGAAGCCGTGCACGTCCTCGCGGACCTGGCACGCTCGGGCCTGCTCTCCGAGAACGCCCTCGTCGTCCTCGAGCATGCGGCGCGCACGCCGTCGCCGGAAATCGCCGCCCTCGCGAACGACCAGAGCCGCCGGTACGGCGACACGGCCCTAACCTTTTATAAACCCGCTATACTGGCCCGGCCCCGGATCGAGGACGAGGGGCCCACTTCCGAATGAGCCCCCCTCTCAGCCGTCCCCCCGCTGGCGTTCCGCAGTCGGGTGGGAACATCAAGTATGCGCTCGTCGCCCTGATCTTGCTGGCTGCCGCCGGCGGTCTCTACGCGTGGCGAAGCTCCGTGAACCGTGACGCCACCCAGGCTGCCTTGCCGGCGGTCCCCACCGCGGCGCAGTCCCAGCCCACCTCCAACCCCAGGCTCGACGACATCCCTCCGCCGCCGCCGGTCGAGGAGAAGCCCGAGGCAGGGGCGGTCGGACCGCGGGTGGTCACGGCGTCCGGGGGAGGGTGCGAGGCCAAGTGCGTCGGGACGTCTCCTCCGGAGCTCGCGGCGGCGCTCCAGGCGCGCGCCGGGCAGGCGAGGCGCTGCTACAACAGCGCGCTGGCCAGCGATTCGTCGCTGCGTGGGCACGTCTCGGTCGCGGTGCGCATCGGGCCCGGCGGCAACGTGTGCTCCGCTGTGGTCGCCGCCAACGACATGGGCTCCCCGGTGGTGGCGAGCTGCGCCGCCAACATCTTCCGCAACGCGAGCTATCCCGCTCCCCATGGAGGCTGCGTCGACGCGAACGTGCCGATGTCCTTCGTGCCGATGGGACAGTGATACGCTGCCCGCGAGCGATGGTCGCCACGCGCTCGCTGCCCATCGCCGCCTTCGTCGCGCTCGCCGCCGCGAGCGCCCTCTTGCCGGGCTGCACCACCGGGACCACGCCGATCTGCGACGACGCCGGCTCGTGCCTCATTCTCCCGCCTGGAGGGCCGGTCGACGGCGGTCTGGTCGACGCGTCGGCAGGGAGCGACGCCGGCCCCGGGAGCGACGCGAGCCACGGCGGCGACGCAGCTGCGGAATGAGCCGTCTCGCGGTCGTCGTGGCGGCGCTCGCCATGGTGGTGGGGCTCGCTCCGGCGTGCGCCGAATCGCGGCGCTCGCTCGGCGCCCAGTGCCTCAAGTCCCAGGATTGCCTCTCCGGGATCTGCTCGCAGTTCGCCTGCGCCGCTGCGCCACCGACCATCGACGCGGAAGAGAACGCCGAGGCCGCTTCTCCCGAGGCAGCGCCGCCCGCCGACGCCGGTACGGAGACCGGTCTCGAAGCGTCCGTGGACTCCGGCGGGGAAGTCGCAGAGGCCCTAGAGGCCGCGGGCGGCGACTGATGCCGCTCAGCGCGGACGCCGTCTTGTACGGCGTGCTCCTCGAGGTGGCCTACGACGGGACGGCGTTCCACGGCTGGGCGGCTCAGTCCGGCGTGCGCACCGTGGAGGAGACCCTGCGCGGCGCGGTGTTGGCCCTCGACCCGCGCGCCAGCCGCCTCCGGGGGACCAGCCGCACCGACGCCGGCGTCCATGCCGAGGGCCAGCTGGTGGCCTTCGACACCGGCTGCGACATTCCCCCGCGCGGCTGGACGCTCGGTCTCAACCAGCACCTGCCGGAGGACGTCTCGGTGCGCGCCGCCCGCCTCGTCCCTCCCGCGTTCGCCCCGCGTTTCGCCTCGCGCGGCAAGCGCTATCGTTACCGTGTGCTGGTCGACGCCGTCCGCGATCCTCGGTGGCGCACGCGCGCCTGGCGCGTGTCTGACCTCGACCCGAGCGCGATGGCGCGCGAAGGCGAGGCCGCTCGCGGCACCCACGACTTTGCCGCGTTCCGTTCGGCGGGCGACGAGCGCGCCACCACGGTGCGGACGTTGACGCGCGTCGACGTCGAGCGCGAGGCCGATCCGCGCGTCGTCTCCGTCGTCGTCGAGGGGGACGCCTTCCTCTACAACATGGTGCGCATCCTGGTGGGGACCATGGTCGATGCCGCGCGCGGTCGCCTCGCCGCCGGCGCCGTGCAGCGGGCCCTCGACACCGGGGAGCGTCGCCTCGCCGGGGTGACGGCGCCCGCGCACGGCCTGGTGCTGGAGCACGTTCACCTGGATGTGCCGGAGGGGGCGGGGGAGCGATGGCCGCCCTGACGAGGCCCGCGCGGGTCGTCGTTCGCGGGGCCTTTCCGGGGGAAGGAGGCGCCGTCGCCGCCCTCTGGCGAGAGCTCTGGGAGGCGCACGAGGCGTGGGGTGGCTACCCCGGGTCGCGCGATCCCCGCGTCTACGCGCGGCTCGCGCATCGCCTCGACGACGACGTGCGCGTGCGCGGGGGGCATCCCATCCTCGGCCGGCACGTCCACCTCGTGGCCGATCTCGACGGGACGCCCTGCGGACAGGTGGAGGGGTGGTTCGATCACCACGGCGTCGAGTCGCCGTACACCTGCGAGGTCCGCTCGCTCATCGTGCAAGCGCGCGCGCGCGGGCTCGGCGCGGGAAGGGCGCTCCTCGAGGAGCTGGCCAGCGCCACGCGTTCGCTCTCGCGCGGGGCGCCCGCCCTCCTCGCGGCCGAGGTGCTGGAGCATAACCCCGCCAAGTCCTTCTACCATCGCCTGGGCTACGCCTCCGTCGCCTGGTGCGCCCGCGTCGACTCCGACGTAGGAACGGCGGCCGGACCCGGGCGTGCGCGCACGGCGGTGGCGCAGGACGCTCTGGCCATGGCCCGCCTCGAGTCCACCCTCGCCGCGCGCCGGCGGGAGAGTGGCGACCTGCGCTTCGACCGACCGCGCGCCATCGACGCCACCCTCATCGGCGCCATCGCCGCGCACCTCGCCACCCACGCCGGCGCGTCGCTGCGCGATCCCGCCAGCCTCGTCTCCCTGGACGCTTCCGGCGTGGTCCGCGCCGCGGCGAGCTTCACCGTTCATGTCCTGGAGCCGCCTTTCGTGCCCATGCGCCGGGCCCTCCTCGGGCGCTTCGCCGTCGATCCCGCGATGCCGTGTCAGCCCTTCGTCGCGCCGCTCGTCGCGCTGGGGTGCAGGCTGGCGCTGGCGCAGGGCGCGCCCCACGTCGAGCTGACGGACCTGTCTGCTCCAGGGACCGAGCTTTATGCCGCCGCGATCGCAGCCGGCGCTCATCCGTGGTCGCGCATCGTGACCCGTTCGGCTCAGTGAGCTGCCCGGGAATCGGCTCCTGCCATCGCCGGCTTGCTCGCCCGGTATGGGGGATTACCCTTCGTCAGGAGATCCAACCTTGCCATGAGCTCGCCCTTCCGCTCCCTCGCCTTCTCGCTCGCGCTCTCCACGGGCGCGCTCGCGTCGCCGGCCTTCGCGCAAGCCCCGGCGCCGCGTCCTGCGCCGGTGGCCACTCCGGCTCCTCAGCCCCCCGTTCCCACCTCGGCGCAAGTCCAGGCGTCGACCGCCGAGGCGCGCCGCCTGTCGGAGGGTTTCGTGGCGGTGGCCGAACGGGTCAGCCCCAGCGTCGTTCAGATCGAGGTCACCGCGCGTGACGAGAAGGCCGACATCATCGGGCACATGCTGGGACGGAGCGATGGTCAGGAGCCCATGGCGCGCGGCATGGGGTCGGGCGTCGTCTTCACGGCGGACGGCGCGATCCTCACCAACAACCATGTCGTCGAAGAAGCCCTCACCATCAACGTGCGCCTGCGCGACGGGCGCTACCTGCCGGGTCGCCTGGTCGGTCGCGATCCGGCGACGGACCTGGCCGTCGTCAAGGTGGACGCGACCGGCCTTTCCCCCGCACGCTTCGCCGATTCGGACGCCGCGCGGGTGGGCGAGTGGGTGGTCGCCATCGGCTCCCCGTTCGGGCTGGGGTACTCGGTCACCGCCGGCGTCCTCTCCGCCAAGGGGCGCGGCGGGATTGGCATGAACGCCATCGAGGATTACCTGCAGACCGACGCCAGCATCAACCCCGGCAACTCCGGCGGACCGCTGTGCGATCTGTCGGGCGACGTGCTCGGGATCAACACCATGATCATCGGCCGCGGGCAAGGGATTGGCTTTGCCGTGCCGAGCACCATGGCGCAGCGGGTCGCCACGCAGATCCTCAAGACCGGGCGTGTCTCGCGCGCCTGGCTGGGCGTGGGGGTGCAGGACCTCTCGCCGGAGCTGTCGCTGGCCATGCACCTCTCGCCCGGCGCCGGGGCGCTGGTGAACAACGTCGCCCCCGACGGACCGGCCTTCCACTCGAACATCCGCCCCGGGGATGTGGTGTCGCAGGTGGCCGGACACCCGGTGCACGACGGGCACGATCTGGTGCGCGAGACCATCGCCCAGCCCATCGGCCAGGCGATTGCGCTGGAGATCATCCGCGGCGGGCAGCGCTACGGGACCAGCGTGACGCTGTCCGAGCGCCCGGAGGAACCGGTCGAGCCCGCTCCTTCGCAGCAGCCCGCGCAGCCGCACCAAGGCCTGGGGCTGGTGGTCCGCGACCTCGCGCCCGGGCAGGCCACGCAGATGGGACTTCCCGCGCACGTGGTGCCCATCGTCACGCAGGTGGGGCCCGGCTCGGTGGCCGATCGCGAGGGCCTGCGCGCGGGTGACGTCCTGGTCGAGGTCAACGGCACCGCCGACCCGACGTCGCAGCAGGTGGCCGACGCGGCGCATGGCGGAGGGCTCCTTCTCCGGGTGAAGCGCGGCGACTCCTACTTCTACGCGGCGTTGAAGAAGTAGACCCGATCGACTACGGGTGTCGTCCTCATGGTCGACATCCGGCAGATCCCCATGGGGGGGCGCATCGATGACTTCCTCGACGTCGTCGACTACATCTACCGGGGCGACGGCGCCTACGTCCGCCCGCTCGACCTGGAGCTGAAAGATCGGCTCGATCCCCGGAAGAATCCCTTCTTCGAGCACGGCGAGGGGGCGATCTTCTGCGCCTACCGCAACGGGTTCCCGCTGGGGCGCTGCACGGCGAGCATCGATCGCGAGCACCTCGATCGCTACCAGGACGGCGTCGGCTTCTTCGGCTTCCTCGACACCATCGACGATGAAGAGGTGGCCCGCGCGCTCCTCTCCCGCGCGGAGAGCTGGCTTCGCGGCAAGGGGATGAAGCGAGCGCGCGGCCCGCTGTCGCTGAACATCAACGAGGAGACCGGCTGCCTCATCGACGGCTTCGAGACGCCGCCCTACGTGCTGATGCCGCACCACCGCCCTTACCAGGGCGCCCTCATCGAGAAGGCGGGCTACGCCAAGATCAAGGACTTCTACGGGTGGAGCTACACGGTGGGCGAGCTCAACACCCGCGTGAAGCGGGCGCGCCAGGAAATCGAGGCCATGCCGGAGGTCAGCTTTCGCCGCGCATCGCTGAAGAACCTGGCCCGCGACGTGGAAATTCTCGTCGACGTCTTCAACGATGCGTGGAGCGACAACTGGGGCTTCGTCCCCTTCACCCGCAACGAGGTGAAGAAGATGGCCGCCGACTTCAAGCTCTTGCTCATGCCGGAGATCACCTGCATCTGCTCCATCGACGGCGAGCCGGCGGCGGTGGCGCTGGCCATCCCCAATCTCAACGAGCTGGTTCGCGATCTCGACGGCAAGCTCTTCCCGCTCGGGCTCCCCAAGCTCCTCTGGCGCCTCAAGGTGCGCGGGCCGCGCAGCGCGCGCCTCCTCTTGCTGGGCATCCGCAAGAAGTTCCGGAACTCGCGCAAGTACGCCCCGCTCAGCGCCTTCATGTACGCCGAGATGAACGACGGCGGGAAGAAGCTGGGCCTCAAGGAGGGGCTCCTGGGCTGGACGCTGGAGGACAACGGCCGCGTCAACGCCGGCATCGCCATGATGGGGGCGAAGATCTCCCAGAAGTACCGCGTCTACGAGAAGGCGCTCACCAACGGGGCGGCGGCGCGATGAAGGTCCTCGTCACCGGCGCCAGCGGCTTTCTCGGCGGGCACGTGGTCGAGGCCCTCTCGGCGCGCGGCGACGAGGTGCGCGCCATGGTGCGCCCGACGTCGAACCGGACGGTCCTCGAGAAGCTCGCCGGCGTGGAGCTCTTCGAGGGGACCATCGAGCAGGTCGACCGGGTGACCGAGGCCGTCGACCGCGTCGACGCGGTCGTGCACTGCGCCGGCATCGTCAAGGCGCGGAGCACGGACGAGTTCTTCGCGGTCAACGTCGGCGGCACCTCCAACCTCGTCGAGGCGGCGCGACGGCGGGGAAAGTCGTTGAAACGCTTCGTCCACGTCTCCAGCCTGGAGGCGTGCGGCCCTTCGGCCGACGGCGAGCCCGTCGCGGCCGATCAGGAGAACCCCGTCACCAGCTACGGCCGCAGCAAGCTCGCGGCGGAGAAGGTCGTGCTCTCCGCCCGGGAGGACATGCCGGTGGTCATCCTCCGCCCTGCCGCCATCTACGGGCCGCGCGACGAGGAGATCCTCGACGCCTTCAAGTCCATCCAGCGCGGCCTCTTCCCGGTCATCAACGGCGGCCGCAGCAAGACCATCTGGGTCTACGCGACCGACTGCGCCGACGCCTGCGTGCGCGCCATCGACGCCCAGGTGGCGAGCGGCGGGGTTTACTTCGTGGACGACGGGTGCGGCGCCATCGACATGCGGCAGATGTTCGCCGACTTCGAGCGCGCGCTGGGGAAGAAGGCGGTCCGTGCGGCGCTGCCCTTCCCGGTTCTCATGGCGGTGGCACGCGGGGTCGAGGCATTCGGCCGCCTGGCCAATCGCCCGGTCATGCTGACGCGCGAGAAGGTGAACATGCTGGTCCAGGACTGGGTCTGCTCGTCGGAGGCGACGCGCCGGGACCTGGGGTGGGAGCCCAAGGTCCCCTGGAGCGTCGGCGTGCCGAGCACCGTAAAGTGGTACCGCGACAACGGCTGGCTCTGAGGAGAGACGTTCTGGAGGGCCAGGCTGGCGCTTCTCCCCGCGGAGCACTAATTTGGCTGTCTCTCCCGCATTGCCGCCCGCGGCCGTTCGCGCCGCGAAGAGAACCTGATGCTCGCCTGGGCCCTCAAGAAAGTCTTCGGAACCTCCCACGAACGCGAGATCCGCAAGCTGCGGCCCCGGGTGGAGGTCATCAACGCCCTCGAGCCGGGGATGGCCAAGCTCAGCGACGCCGAGCTGAAGGGCAAGACGCCAGAGCTCAAGCAGAAACTGGAGAACGGCGCCACGCTCGACGACATCCTGCCCGAGGCCTTCGCGGTCGCGCGCGAGGCGGGAAAGCGCGTCCTCAAGATGCGGCACTACGACGTCCAGCTCATCGGCGGCATGGTGCTGCACAGCGGGGCCATCGCCGAGATGCGCACCGGCGAGGGCAAGACCCTGGTGGCCACCTTGCCCTGCTACCTCAACGCGCTCGAAGGCAAGGGCGTCCACGTCGTCACCGTGAACGATTACCTCGCCCGGCGCGACGGCGAGTGGATGGGTAAACTCTACGGCTTTCTCGGGATGAGCGTGGGCACGGTGGTCAACTCCCAGGGCGAGACGGAGAAGAAAGCCGCCTACCGGGCGGACATCACCTACGGCCAGAACAACGAGTTCGGCTTCGACTACCTGCGCGACAACATGAAGTTCAGCGCGCTGGAGTACGCGCAGCGCGAGCTCAACTACGCCATCGTGGACGAGGTCGACTCCATCCTCATCGACGAGGCGCGCACGCCGCTCATCATCAGCGGGCAGGGCGAGCCGTCGAGCCACAAGTACCGGCAGATCAACGAGGTCATTCCCCGCCTGCGCAAGGACGAGCACTACGTCGTCGACGAAAAGGCGCACTCGGTCACCTTGACCGACGACGGCGTCGACTCCGCGCAGAAGCTGATGGGCATCGGCAACCTCTACGATCCCATCAACCTCGAGTCGCTGCACATCCTCAACCAGTGCTTGCGCGCCCACGCGCTCTACCAGCGTGACCGCCAGTACCTGGTCACCGACGACGGCAAGGTCCTCATCATCGACGAGTTCACCGGCCGCGTGCTCCCCGGGCGTCGCTGGTCGGACGGATTGCACCAGGCCGTCGAGGCCAAAGAAAACGTGCGCATCCAGGAGGAGACGCGCACCATGGCCACCATCACCTTCCAGAACCTCTTTCGCATCTACAAGAAGCTCAGCGGGATGACCGGGACGGCCGAGACCGAGGCGACCGAGTTCCACGAGACCTACAAGCTCGGCGTCATCACCATCCCCACCAACAAGCCGATGATCCGCGAGGACAACCAGGACGTCGTCTACAAGACCGAGCGCGAGAAGTTCACGGCGGTGGTGGCGGAGCTTCTCGAGTGCCACGAGAAGGGCCAGCCGGTCCTCGTCGGGACCACCAGCGTCGAGAAGAGCAACGCCATCGCCAACCTGCTGAAGAAACGCAAGATCCCGCACGCTGTCCTCAACGCCAAGCACCACGAGCGCGAGGCCTTCGTCGTCGCGCAGGCCGGGCGAAAGGGGGCCATCACCGTCAGCACCAACATGGCCGGCCGCGGGACGGACATCCTCCTGGGCGGCAACGCCGAGATGATCGCCAAGCTCGAGTTCCGCGAGGGCGGCCGCGACCCGGACAAGGACCCTGCCGGGTTCGGCGAGGTCGTCGACAAGCACGCCGCGGCCTGCAAGGCGGAGGGCGACGAAGTCCGACAGCTCGGCGGGCTGCACATCCTCGGCACCGAGCGGCACGAGTCGCGACGCATCGACAACCAGCTCCGCGGCCGCGCCGGTCGCCAGGGCGACCCGGGGTCGAGCCGCTTCTACCTGTCGCTCGAGGACGACCTGATGCGCATCTTCGCCGGCGACCGGGTGAAGTCGCTCATGGAGCGCATGGGCATGCCGGACAACGAGCCCATCGTCCACCCCTGGGTGACCAAGAGCATCCTCGACGCGCAGCGCAAGGTCGAGGAGAGAAACTTCGACATCCGCAAGCACCTGCTCGAATACGACGACGTGATGAACGAGCAGCGCAAGACGGTCTACAAGCTCCGCCAGCAGCTGCTCCTCGGCATCTACAAGCCGGAGCGGGTCGACGAAGACGGCAAGCCCACCGGCAAGATGCGCGACATCAAGCTCGACCCGCGCATCGCCGAGGAGGTCAAGCAGGCCATCGTCGACATGGTGGTCCATCACGGCACGCCGATGATCGCGCCGGCCGCCAGGCAGCCGGGCGTGGAGAGCAAGCCGCCGCCGAAGACCCCCGAGGAGGTCGAAGAGATCTACTCGATGACGTCGCTGCAGCAGGACGTCTACCAGTTCTGGGGCTATCGCTTCGACTTCAAGGAAGGCGACGGCAAGCAGCCGAAGAAGGTGTACGAGCGCCTGCTCGAAGAGATCCCCATGAGCCTCACCGAGCAGCGGGAGCAGCTGCTCGATCTGCTCGACACCATCGTCGGGGCCATCGTGGAAGAGTGCTGCCCCGCCAAGAAGCCGCCCGAGGACTGGGACTGGAAGGGCATCAAGACGGGCTACTTCGAGCACTTCGGGAGCAAGCCGCCGGAGGTCGATCACCTCCACGACCCCGAGCAGATCGCCAGGGCCCTCTTCGAGGCGTCGGAGGCCTGGATGCAGGCCAAGGAGAAGGAGATGGGGACGGAGCTTCTGCTCCGTGTCCTCCGCCACTTCTACATCGAGGAGATCGACCGGCAGTGGGTCGACCACCTGACCAACATGGAGCACCTGCGCGACGGCATCGGCCTGCGCGGCTACGGACAGCGCGACCCCAAGCAGGAGTACAAGAAAGAAGGCTACGACGTCTTTATCACCATGATTGCGGCGACCAGCAGCAACGTGTGCTCGAAGCTCTTCAAGGCCAGCGTCCGCAAGGAAAACGACATCGAGCGCATGGAGCGCGAGGACGCCGAGAAACACGCGGCCCAGCAGCGCGCGATGCAGATGCGTCACGGCGGCGAACTGGCAGGGGGCGACGAGCCTCCGGCGGCGGCGGCGCCCCGACCGGCGGCGCGACCGCAGCCCCGGGTGCAGGTCCAGCCGGTGCGTCGCGAGGGGCCGAAGATCGGGCGCAACGACCCTTGCCCTTGCGGCAGCGGGCAGAAATTCAAGAAGTGCCACGGCGAGGCCCTGGAAGACGACAGTGAGAGCGGCGGCGTGGACGACGCGACGGCGTAGCCTGGA
>Ga0302314_10002760_pt1 | contig 32543 bp, 24 predicted proteins | sample III_Palsa_N2_3_FD_200533 | JGI IMG/M metagenome (GOLD analysis project Ga0302314, IMG submission 200533) | Peat permafrost microbial communities from Stordalen Mire near Abisko, Sweden - III_Palsa_N2_3 | ecosystem: Environmental > Terrestrial > Soil > Palsa > Peat permafrost | place: Sweden...
TCAGTTCCAGCCGCAACTCCCCTTGTATCGAAGAGTTCAGCAGCCTCGACCAACAGTCCTCAATCGCCAGCTCAAGCTGCGGCGTCCAGTCCCCCTGCTCTCGCAGCACCCCACGCCGCAGTACCCCGGTGGCCCGTGCAGCCTCCAACTCAATCAAAAAATAAAGAACATTCTCGCTCTCACCCCTGCGAATCGCCAGCATCCGGTGCGACGGAATCGTCTTCACCGGCTCGCGATACTCGTAGTACATCTTGAACTTCTCCTGCTCATCCACCGCATCCATCGCCTTGCGGCTCACAACAATGCCTTCATCGAACATCAGCGCACGCGCGGCTTTCCGCAGGTCCGCGCTCTCGCTGATCATCTCGGCAACGATATGTCTTGCGCCTTCCAGCGCCTCCTCAACCGTTGCAACGCCCTTCTCCGCCTCCGTAAAGCCGTCAACAAACTTCGGAGCCATCGCGCTCAGCGGCTCATCCGCAATCTTCTGCTCCCACAGATACAGCGCCAGCGGCTCCAGTCCTTTCTCCCGCGCAATCGTCGCCTTCGTCCGCCGCTTCGGTCGATAAGGCAGATACAGATCCTCCAGCTCACTCTTATCCAGAGTTGCCTCAATCCGAGCCTTCAACTCATCCGTAAGTTTTCCCTGTTCCGCGATCGAAGCCAGAATCGTCACTCTCCGCGCAGCCAGATCGCGAAAGTAAGCGAGCTTCTCCTCGATATCGCGAATCTGCACCTCATCGAGATTCCCCGTAGCCTCCTTGCGATATCGCGCAATAAAGGGCACGGTACCTCCCTCATCCAGCAGCGTAATCACTGCTACCAGACCATGCATCGGAAGGTTAAGAGTTTGGGCAATATGAAGAAGAATCTGAGGGGAGAGAACGCTTACGTCAGTCATAGCTTATGTAGTCATGCTACCGCCAACGCACTAGGAAAACTCGTCCGCCAACCCTTCCCTGTATCAATGCATGACGAATCCATATCGACCCTGTACAGTTCCACCATGGCTCTGCGAACCTCGCGGCTCGTTCTCCTGCTCCTTTACTCCATCCTCTCCGCCGCGCAGACCACGCAACCAAACCCCGCCACGCAGACCGACCCCACAACTTCTTACACCCTTCCCGTCAGCGTCAACGAAGTCAACCTCACCTTCAGCGCAGTCGACGAGAATGGTCTCCCAATCAATGACCTCCAGCTCTCCGACCTCCGCCTGTTCGACAACGGCAGGAAGCCCGCGCGCATCCTCTCGTTTCAGCGGCGCACCGACCTGCAAATCCGAGCCGGGATCATGATCGATATCAGCAACTCCATGAGCCACTTTCTGCTTCGCGAACAGCGGATCGCCTCTCTCCTCAGCACCCATATTCTTCGCCAGAACTCCGACCAGGCATTCGTTATGCGCTTCGACTTCGAGCCCCGCGTTATGCAGGACTGGACCGGAAGCAGCGACGCCCTCATCGCCAGCATGAAGACCGTTCCCGCATACCCGAACAGCAGACTCGGTGGCACCGCGATCTTCGACTCCATCTACATCGCATGCCGCGACCAGTTCAGCAGCAGCCCGCCCTCACCAACAGGCAAGAGCAACTTCATCCTTCTCTTCACCGACGGCATTGACAACTTCAGCCATGCCCGCATGCAGGACGTCATCGATATCTGCCAGCGAACTCATACGGCCGTCTATGTCTTCAGCATGGCAGCCAAACCATCCCACGAACCTGGCCAGGTCGTCTTACAGGAGCTCGCTCAACAAAGCGGCGGCCGCATCTTCTATAGCCACGACGACAATGAAGATCTTAGCAATCTACGCATTATCGAGCAGGATCTTCGCAACGATTACATCCTCGTCTACAAACCCGCGAATCTCAAACCCGATGGATCATTCCATCACATCAAACTGACATCCCCGCAGAGGGCTGCAATGATTAACACGCGAAGCGGATACTACGCACCTCACTAATCACCGCCTCGGTGAGGCGAATAATCTTTTTTAGATTCTCCTGCGAATCTCATTGCATGCCGGCAGCCCCGGACTTTGCTGGCTGCCCGACCACATCCGGTCCCAACTCAACCTGCGTCCGTATCAAAGTATCCGCGACCATCCGCCCAAAGAGCGTCTGGCCCTTATCATTCAAATGCGTCCTGTCCACCGCACTCTTCTTATTCTCCGCTCGTTCATCTGCATGCCCTGTAGCATCGAACTCATCGGCCTGCGCCTGCGTCATACCCTCCAGCAGCTTCACCGACATCGCATTAAGATCAATTACCGTTACATTCTCTTCCATCCCCACCCGCCTCGCCGCATCAGAATAATCCTTCAGATCCTGGACCAGCACGCCATCCTTGTAGTTCCTTCGGGACAGCGACGTCACCACCACCGGCACCGCACCAATTGCCCGCACATCGCGGATATATCTGCGGATATTCGCCGCAAATGTCGTCTCGGGATCAGTCTCCCGCTCCGGCCCCTTGCCCTTCATATCGTTATGTCCAAACTGAATCAGGTAGTAATCACCTTTCTCTGCCAACGCCTTCGTCCACGCCCCTTCGTCGATAAAGCTCTTCGAACTCCGCCCATTCAGCGCATCGTTCACACAAGTCACATTCGGCGTCATCACGGCACAAAACCCCTTGCCCCAACCACCTCCGGCATTCACCGTCGAATCCCCCACCAGCACAATTTTCACCGGGCCGCCTTCGATCACCTTCATCGCCTTCACCCCTTCAGGCGGCAGCGTCGCAGCCTCGGGCCTCACATAGCTCTCGAGCGCCGGCACAGCCTTGCCCATATCGACAGCCACCATCCGTCCAAACACATACGAACCCTGCCAGTTCAAATGCGTCTTGTCGAAGATCGTCTTCCCCGCATCATCCTTCTTTGTAATCGCCAGCTTATTGCCCGCAGCCTCACCCACGCCGTCGAGATAAGCAATGCTGTCCTGCTGCAGATCAATCACCGGCACCTTCATCTCCGCTGCGACCTTCTTCATCGTCTCCGCATGAGCCGTCAGATCCGAGTGAATCTTTCCATCGGCCTCAAAGTACCGTCGCGTCAGCGGGGTCACCAGCACCGGCTTGATCCCCGCCACCCGAGCCTCGTCCACATACCTCCGCAGATTCGCTTCGTACTCCGCCATCGTCGTCTGCCGAGGATTATGATCCTTGCTCTCCATATCGTTGTGCCCGAACTGAATCAGCATGTAATCCGGCTTCGTCTGCAGACTCCTCTCCCACAACCCCTGCTCGCGAAACGTCTTCGTGCTGGCCCCACCCCTGGCCATATTCACGCAGTCCACCTTCGCCGTCACGTTCGCGCAGAATCCTCGCCCATACCCTGCGTTGTTGGTCTGCGTCGAATCCCCAATCAGATCGATACGCACCGTACTCCCCGGCTTCCGCACCGCTGCTGTCGCCTTATCAAACGCACGTGGGGGATCGCCCTGCGCCAGAGCTCGCACTCCACTTAGAGCCACTACGCCCAAGGCCGTCACGCCAACCCATCCCATTCTCGTCCGCTGTGTCATTTTGAATTCTCCTCGCGAAAAAGCTTATCTCATTTCACCTACGATTGGCCTGACCACTTCTCTCAGCACTTCTGCGATCTATCTTCGGCGGTTGACAGCTTTCTTGCGGAGGCGAAGACTTGTGGGGAAGGAATTGCGTTTAAATTTATGAAGACAGTTATTGCCGAAGCAGTTATTGCCGCTCCTCCGACTACGAACCGACACCTGGTCCGGTGGGTGGAGAAGATGGCGGATCTTACGCAGCCTGACCGGATTCACTGGGTGGATGGTTCCCAGGCAGAGTATGACTTTCTCTGCGATCAGCTGGTTAAGGGCGGCACATTCACGAAACTGAATGAAACGCTCTGGCCGGGGTGTTTTCTTGCGCGTTCGGCCCCCAACGACGTTGCCCGGGTGGAAGATCGGACGTTCATCTGTTCGCTCTCGAAGGACAGCGCAGGGCCAACCAACAACTGGGAAGACCCGTTTGTGATGCGGAAGAAGCTCAAGCAGCTCTTCCGCGGCAGCATGAAGGGCCGCACGATGTATGTGTTGCCCTACAGCATGGGGCCTATCGGGTCGCCCATGTCGCAGATCGGCGTGCAGCTCACCGACAGCGCCTACGCGGTGGTCAACATGCGCATCATGGCACGTATTGGCGCGCCGGTGTTTGCTGAGATCGATAAGGACGAGAAGCGCGTGGTGCCCTGCATGCACACCGTCGGCGCTCCTCTGGCGCCTGGCGAGCAGGACGTTCCGTGGCCCTGCAACGACGAGAAATATATCGTTCACTTCCCCGAGACGCGTGAGATCTGGAGCTACGGCAGCGGCTACGGTGGCAATGCGCTTCTGGGCAAAAAGTGCTTTGCCCTGCGCATCGCCTCCAACATCGCCCGCGATGAGGGCTGGATGGCCGAGCACATGCTGATCCTCGGCGTCGAATCTCCAACGCACGAAAAGACTTACGTCGCGGCGGCCTTTCCTTCGGCCTGCGGTAAAACGAACTTCGCCATGATGATTCCACCGGCAGGCTTTGACGGCTGGAAGGTGTGGACCGTTGGGGACGATATTGCGTGGATCAAGCCTGATGCCGGCGGCCAGTTGAGAGCCATCAACCCGGAGGCAGGATTCTTCGGCGTCGCTCCCGGCACCAGCGCGAAGACCAACCCTAACGCGATGGCGACGCTGGCGAAGAACACCATCTTCACCAATGTGGCGCTTACTCCTGAAGGCGGCGTGTGGTGGGAGGGTATGACCGATACGCCGCCAGCTTATCTGACCGACTGGCGGGGCAATCCGTGGACGCCGGAGGTCGGCAAAGCCACCGGTGCCACTGCGGCTCATCCGAACGGCCGTTTTACGGCTCCGGCGAGCCAGTGTCCTACGATCGATCCTGATTGGGAGAATCCCAATGGCGTTCCGATCTCGGCCATCATCTTCGGCGGCCGTCGCCCCACCACGATGCCGCTGGTCTATCAGGCCTTCAACTGGTCGGGCGGGGTCTACGCAGGCGCGACGATGGGCTCTGAGACCACTGCAGCCGCGGGAGCGCCGGTAGGCAAGGTGCGGCGCGACCCGATGGCGATGCTGCCCTTCTGCGGGTATCACATGGGGGACTACTTCCGGCACTGGCTGAGGATGCAGCGCAATCTCTCGGCAACGCCGCGGGTCTTCCACGTGAATTGGTTCCGCAAGGACGCGGAGGGCAGGTTCCTGTGGCCGGGATACAGCGAAAACATGCGGGTTCTGAAGTGGATCGTGGATCGGGTGCGGGGGCGGGCGCTGGGTAAGGAGACGCCTATCGGGTGGACGCCGCACTTTGAAGATATCAACTGGAAGGGGCTCGACTTTCCTCGTGAGACTTTCGATGTGCTTCAGACCGTCGACCGGGCGCAGTGGAAGCAGGAGGTGATGGGGCATGAGGAGCTGTTCCTTGCGCTGCATGACCATCTGCCTGCGGAGATGATCTACGAGCGCGAACTGCTGATCTGCCGCCTCTGAGATTCCGGATTCACCACGCTTTTTTTTCGGCGTGGTGAATCGGTGTTTTTACAGGGGGTTTTGCGAAAACAGGCGTGCAAAACGTGGTATTTAACGTGGTAAATCGTGTAAAAAACGTGGTGAAAACGTGGTGGAAGACGGCAACAAAAACACCACGAAAAAATGCGCCATATTTTTGAAATTTATTATTGGTCAGACCAATCTGGTCAAAGTCGGCGGTTCGTGGCGGCAGAGCACGGCGCGAGAAGGTAAAGTAAGAGTCCATGTCGAGTCAGCACGCAGCACCTTTCAATCCCAATCCCCAGCCTCCGGTTCCTGAGCCGACGCACGCTGAGCGCTCCCGGACTCTGCTCCATCTTTCGAGCGTCGCGACCCTTTCGACGATCTCGCGCAAGCAGGCGGGGTTCCCGTTCGGCTCGCTGATGCCCTATGCGCTCGATGCGGCCGGGCGTCCGCTTTTTCTGATCAGTGCGATGGCGATGCATACCCAGAATCTGAAGGCCGACCCACGCGCCAGCCTGTTTGTCACGCAGCCTGCGGCGGACGGCGATGTCCTGGGCGCTGCGCGGGTGACCGTCATCGGCAACGTTCTTCAGCTTGCGGAGGATGAGAGGGCGGAGGCACGCGAGATCTATCTGAAGGCGCATCCGAACAGTCAGTACTGGGTGGATTTCACCGACTTTGCGTTCTTTCGTCTTGAGCCGGTGGAGATTTACTACGTTGGCGGCTTCGGGGTGATGGGATGGGTTACGGCCTCCGACTACGCGGTCGCGCAGCCTGACCCGCTTGCCAATGTTGCCCAGGGGATTCTGGACCACATGAATGCCGATCATGCCGGTGCGCTCGTTCTGCTCACCAGGGTCCATGCGGGACTGGAGGCGGAATCGGCTACGATGACCTCGGTGGATCGGCTTGGATTTCACGTTCGGGCGCAGACAGCGGTGGGGGTCAAAGGTGCCCGTATCTCGTTCCTCCGTGAGGTACTTACGCCGGGGGATACACGTGCGGTTCTGGTCGAAATGGTGAAGCAGGCACGCGAGTCCGGATCGGCAAATGTTTCTTGACTGTAAAAGGCTTTGCCTATATCTTTAACAAGTGGCGAGACTCCCTTCGGGTTGAGTCGGTCATAACGAAGTCCACCCACTTCGTTGCTTTACCGGAATACCCACGCAACAGCCCCCACCGCGCTGCGTGGGTTTCCTTTTTAAGTCTGGCGTTGTTCCTCGTTTTCCGAGAAGCCGACTTGTGAGGATTGATCCAGGAAACCACGAGTGCGTTCATCGGCTGTTGTTCTGTGCTTTACTATCCGCACCGCAATTCTGTGGCGATACCGGGCCGATATGCGCTGACAGGAAGCGGGAAATACGTGCACTGGAGAATTCCATGCCGAAGATGTGGATTAGTCTTGTCGCTTTCGGATGCTTTGTGGGGGTTGTCTTACCCGGCGCAACCCGGCAGGTACGAGCGCAGGCGCCATCGGCTTCGTATGCGGCCGCAGCTCCTCTCGATCAGTACCTCATCCCGGACAAGGCATCAGAGATCGCGCTGGCTCGCAGTGCTGCTCCCGCGTCTATTTCTGACGGAGCGGAGGTGCTGGTGCTGACGCGGGACGGGTACGTGACTGGAGTGCACGGCGGAAATGGCTTTGTCTGTCTGGTGGAGCGAGCGTGGGGCAAGTCCACTGACGATCCCGAGTTCTGGAACACCAAAGTCAGCGCCCCCCACTGCCTGAATGCGCCAGCCGCGAGGACCTATCTGCCCATTTACCTGATGAAGACCAAACTGGTGCTGGCGGGAAAGTCAAAGATGGAGATCGCGCAGACTCTTAAAGCGGCAATGGATAGTAAAGCATTGCCGACGCTGGAGCCGAATGCGATGTGCTACATGATGTCCAAGCAGCAGTATCTAAGCGACCATGACATGCACTGGCATCCGCATATGATGTGGTACGTTGCGGGCGACTCGGCTAAGAGCTGGGGCGCTAATCTGCCGGGCGTGCCAGCGATTGCGGGGAATGTCCCCGAAGACCGGATGAGCGTCTTTATGATCGTGGTTGGCCACTGGTCCGACGGCACGCCGGCTACACACTGACCGGCGCTTCAAGGATCAGGCAGTCTCGCCTTTCGCGAACGAGAACAGTCTGTCCTGCCGCTTCACCTTTGCCCGTAATTTGTGAAGACGTAATCTTTATTCTTCACTTTCGTGTGGCAGGTGAACCCGCACTTTGCGTCGTTCGCCTGCGGCGGCTTGTCAGTTAAGTTGCCGAGCCTGAAATTACCGGATGCGGGGTCGATCTCGAAGACGCCGTAACCCCATCCGCCGCTGTCCGCGAATCTCCTGCTGTCCTTCACCATGAGATCAACGTCATGCTGGGTGCCTGGCACCGTGGGCGCACCGGGTTCACTGGTATCCACTTTCGCGTTCCAATGGACCTTCGCCATTTTGGCACCATCGGGAAAAGGCTTGCCGTTACCGGGAATGCCGGCCTTATAGGCGGCGATCATGACGGGATTTCCGAGGATCGCAGCGACTGCACCTCCGTTATGGCTGATGGAGATTACCGGCCAGCTTTCGTATCCTCTGAACTCAGAGAAGGCGAGGCCATTCGGTATTTTGAGGGTGTACCTGTCCTGCGCGGAGACGATGGGTTGGGCCTGTGACGGGACTACTGTGGAGGCGGAGGCAGCGGCGCCGGTGGGAGGAAGCTTGTGGATGAAACGTGCGAGCTTCCAGGTGTCGGTATCGGAGATGCTCGACTTCCAGGAAGGCATGCCTGTGAGGCGAACTCCGTTCTGGATGATCCAAAACAGTTCCGCGTCGCTCCAGTGCTGCACGTGGGCTGAGGTCAGGTCCATGGCAGGCGGGTTCATGTTGCTCCCGAGGCTGGTGTCTCCGCGCGCATCGGCACCGTGGCATTGGGCGCAGGAGCCAAGAAATACCTCCTGGCCCTGGCTCACAACCTCATCCGTCTCGGGCAGCGGGTTCTTCATCTTCCCTGCCTCCAATGGAATGGTGACGTCTTTCGCGGCATTGGCCAGGCTGCTTTCCCCCTGGGAAGGAGGTTTGCCCGCGGTGCAACCCTGAAGCAAAGTGCACAGCGTTGCACCGATCACGCCGAGCATCAGCTTGTGTTTTCTGCCCCACACGCCAATCCACGGCAGACCCACAGATTCCCTCATACGTTCAGGCATGGAGTGTTCTCCTTCACAAAGAAAGTTTTTCGAGGCCCGGTTTAACGTGCGTCTGGAACGATTGTGATTAAGCCAGAGGTGAGGGAGTAAAACAATTGGACAATGGTATCGAGAATACCTTCGTATCAAGTGGGCGGGAGCGCCGTAAACGCCTTCGATTAGAGGCTGTAGGGCGTTTTGGGGTATTTTAGCGCTTCTGAGTTATCCGCGCGGATTTAAATCTAACGGGCACGGTAGGGTGAACGTGCGCAGAGGGTTGGTTAACTGAGACGGTTCCTGCTGCGGCAGGAGGAGTAATCCACTTTGGATCACCCTACACTCGGTGAACTGGTTATAGAAGTTGTGGGGATTTGATGAAGCCTTTGATTTTTGTGTTCTTTGTTGCGTTTGCGCTTGGCGGTCTGACCGCGCAGACGACTGTCTGGCAGCCTTCGCCGGGGCATACGCAGGTGCCGATATGGCCGGGGGTAGTGCCGGATGCGCGACCGGCGGCGGGGTCGGAATATGCGGAGGCGGTGACCGGGGCGAAGGATCTCGTCGCGGGGAGGCCGTGGGTTGCGGTGGAACAGGTGTCGCGGCCGACGATGACGGTCTATGCGCCGAAGGGACGGAATACGGGCGCTGCGGTGGTCGTGTTTCCAGGTGGAGGCTATGAGGTTCTGGCCGTCGATCTTGAAGGCACGGAGGTCTGCGACTGGCTGACGTCTAAAGGGATTACGTGCGTGCTGCTGAAATATCGCGTGCCGGATTCGGGTCCGGCTTACCATGCCGATTGCCACTGCAACATACATCCGAAAGCACCGACGGCGCTGGAAGATGCACAAAGGACAGTGGGGCTCGTGCGCTTCCATGCAGCGGAGTGGCACATCGATCCGCATAAGATCGGCGTGCTGGGGTTTTCGGCGGGCGGACACCTGGTGGCCAATATCAGCACGCACTTCGCGCGGCGGGCGTATGCACCCGTGGATGCGGCCGACAAAGTCAGTTGCCGTCCGGATTTTGCCGTGGCGATCTATCCGGGGCACATGCTGGAAAACACGACGAAAGAATTTCAATTGAATCCGGAGATTCCTGTTACCGCTAAGACGCCGCCTACGTTTTTGCTGCAGGCGGAGGATGACAACGTGGACGGCGTAAAACAATCGCTGGTTTATTACATTGGGCTGAAGAAGGCCCGGGTGCCGGTGGAGATGCATTTGTATGCGCAGGGCGGTCATGCGTTTGGGCTGCGGCGCACGAAGTTTCCGGTGACGGCGTGGCCTCAGTTGGTGGAGACGTGGCTGGGGACGATTGGAATGACTTCGGAGTAGGTGCTGGGATTGCGAATGACAAAGCGGGTGTTGCTCCGCAAGAGATCGCATGGTACGACAAACGGCTCACGTTGCTTAAACGATGCGTTGAATGTCATTCTCGAAAGATGAATCGAGAGAGATTGCTCTGCGCGGTTGTGGGATCGGTGCTGGCCTGCTGTATGTCGGCGGCGGCACAGGAAAAAGGAAACTGGCGTGCGGCGAACTCGACGGCCCAGTCGATCACGGGCGACGTGTCACTCTCCGATGAAAAGATATCGATCAACTATGCAGGCTTTGTGATCGCCCGCATACGCAGCCTCGAACAGGGCGAGGTGAGCGCAGTGTTCGATGTGGACAGCGGCGCTGGCGGGAGCGGCAGTCTCTACCGGGTGAGCATACCGGCTTCAAAAAAGTTTATGCACAAAAATACTCTGTGTGGGGCTGAGGATGCCCAGTGGATGGCCACTTATGTTGCAGGGCGCTCGCTGCATCTGGCATTTTTCTCGGGCGAAAAAGTGCCGGTTCTTACGCTGGATGCGGTCTCGAATTCAACGGATTTGTGCGGCACCTTTGCTTACGTGCGGTGAGTCAGCGCAGGCCGATGGCGGGGCTGGATCAGTCGCGCCATCGGGCTTTGAATGACATCAGACATCGGCATATCACGTCCGGCCAGGGGAACGGATTTCTTTGATTCCCTGGGGCCGGAGATGACGTTGTCGAATCACTGAGCGGCAACTACGCCGATTGCGTCGAGGCTGGCGATCGTCTGAGGAGAAAGCTGCAGCTTCGCGACACTCAGATTCTCGCGCAGATGCTCGACCGAAGAGGTGCCGGCGATGAGCAGCATGTTGGGTGAGCGCTGAAGCAGCCAGGCCTGCGCTACCTGCATCGGCGTGGCCTGCAGGGCGGCTGCGGCTGCATCGAGCACCGAAGACTGTAGCGGTGTGAAGCCTCCCAGTGGGAAGAACGGCACGTAGGCAATGCCCTGCTTTGCGAGGTCGTCGATGAAGGCATCGTCGTGCCGGTGAGCGACGTTGTAGAGGTTCTGGATGCAGACTATCTCGGTAATCGTCTGCGCCTCGGCCAACTGCGCGGGACTGACGTTGCTCAGGCCGAGATGGCGAATCAGGCCCTGACGCTTCAGCTCGGCCAGTACCGTGAGCGGCTCTGCGATCGATCCCTCCGTTGGCCCCATCACTCCTCCTACCCGAAGATTGACGACATCGAGTGCGTCGAGCCCAAGATTTCTGAGGTTGTCGTGAACGCCATCGATGAGCTCCTGGCGCGAAAGAGCGTGAATCCAGGACTTGTCTTCGCCGCGGCGAGCGCCTACCTTGGTGACGATCACCAGGCCGTCCGGATAGGGATGGAGTGCCTGTTTGATGATTTGATTGGTGACGTGCGGACCGTAAAAGTCGCTGGTGTCGATGTGGTTCACGCCAGCCGCGACAGCCTCGCGCAGGACAGAGACTGCGGCGTCAACGTCCTTCGGAGGTCCCCACACCTGCGGGCCGGCGAGTTGCATGGCGCCATAGCCTACGCGGTTTACGGTCATCGAGGTGCCGGGAAGCGTGAAGGTACCGCCGAGATCTATCTGTTTCGTCATTCTGTTTTTCTCCCTGGTCTGTTCGTCGGTTGCGGTGATCATGCTTACATGTGGTTAGATGAAGAAAGCTTCACATTAGGAGTTCGCATTTGCCCGAGCATGCCTCAGCCCTCTTAACGCCCCGCAAATCGCCGGTTCAGGCCCGTTCGACTGCGAGCGTCGACGCGATTCTTGAAGCGACTATTCAGGTTTTGCTCCAGGTGGGAAAGGAGCGGCTGACCACGACGAAGGTGGCGCGGCGAGCCGGGGTATCGGTCGGAACGCTGTATCAGTACTTTCCGAACAAAAGCTCACTGTTGCAGGCTGTCCTGAAACGTCATCTGAACGAGGTCACGGCTGCGGTCGAAGCCATCTGCCAGAGGCAGAGGGGGCAGTCTCTCGAACAGATGGCGACCGCTCTGATTACGTCATTTCTCGAGACGAAGATGAAAGACGTTAAGATGAGTGTCGCGCTCTACTCGGTAAGCAGCGACGTCGATGGAGCGAGGATCGCGCAGCAAAATGGAGTGCGATCCGGTAAGGCGATCGTCGAGATGCTGAAGACGGCCCGTGAACCGCTTGCGACGGATCCGCAACTGGTCGCTTCGATGCTTCAGGGAGCGATGATCGGAGTCAGCCGGAGATTGCTTGAATCCAGTGCTCCCGAAAAGCAGTTCGAGACCCTGCGTCAGGAACTCATCTTTCTGGCGTGCGCGTATCTAAAAGCCAGCTCTGCGCGGCCATCCGTTCATGGTGCAGATGCTTTGAATCAACGTCCGTGAACGGCGCTCTGCCCGTAAACTAGATTCAGCGATGCCTCTTGAAACTCCAAACACGGCTCCGGCTACGCACACGGATTCCGCAAATTCGGGCGGCTTCGCTCCGCTCGGCATTCCGCTGTTTCGTGATCGCTGGATCGCCAGCACGATCTCTTCGGTGGGCACGTGGATGCAGGATACCGCCGGCACGTGGCTGATGACTTCGCTGACGACGTCGCCGCTGCTTATCGCGCTGATGCAGACCGCAGCGAGCCTGCCGGTGCTGCTGCTGGGTCTGCTTGCCGGCGCGACGGCCGACATCTTCGATCGACGCAAGCTGCTGATCTTCTGGCAGGCCTGGATGCTGGGGTCGGTGGGGGTTCTGGCGCTGCTGACGTTTATCGGCTATGTTTCGCCGTGGGCGCTGCTGGCGTTTACGTTTCTGCTGAATATCGGTTCGGCGATGAATAATCCCGCGTGGCAGGCGATTGTGCCGGAGCTTGTGCCGCGTGAGCTGATCCCCGATACGGTCTCGCTGAATGCGGCGAGTAACAATCTTGCGCGTGCGGTTGGGCCTGCGCTGGGTGGGCTGATGGTTGCCGGGTTCAAGGGCGTGCATACGGGCGCGGGGTCGGTCTTCGCGCTCAACGCGCTCTCGTTTGCCGGTGTGATCTGGGTGCTGGTGAACTGGAAGCGCATTCCGTTGTTCAAGTCGGCGCTGCCGTCGGAACGGATTGCGGGTTCGATTCGCTCGGGGCTGCGGTATGTTCGCTATGCGCCGGATCTGCAGTCGTCGCTGGTGCGGGCGTTCATTTTCACGTTTTTCATTTCGGCGATCTGGTCGCTACTGGCGGTGGTTGCGCGGCGCGATCTGAAACAGGGGCCGCTGGGCTATGGCATTCTGAACGGCTCGCTTGGCCTTGGCGCTGTGATTGCGGCGACCAGTCTTCACCGCGTCCGCCAGCGCTTCTCCGCTGACCAGATTCTTGCGGCCTCGACGCTTTACAACGTTGTTGTTCTGCTGGTCCTGGCGTTCGTTCGCAGCCCGTACATCATCATTGGGACGCTCGTCTTCTCGGGCTTCGCGTGGACGAGCACGATGTCGACCATCAATGTTTCGGTGCAGCTTTCTGTTCCTGCGTGGGTGCAGGCGCGGGCGCTCGGGACTTACATGATGACGTTTCAGGGCGGGATGGCGCTGGGGTCGATCTTCTGGGGATACATTGCGGAGCACAGCACGACACCGAAGGCGCTGACGGCGGCTGCCTGCGGCCTGTTGATTACCTTTCCGTTTGCGCGCCGCTTTCACATTCTGCAGGGGCCGGTGCCGGACCATACTCCTCACCAGTTCAAGCGCCCCGCTCCGCAGCTCGCGCCGGATACGGACCCTACCGACGGCCCGGTCCGCATCTCGATCAATTACGTGGTTCCCGTTGAAAATTACGCTGAGTTTACTCATGCGATCCATCAGCTTCGCGGCGTCCGGCTGCGTGACGGAGCGATGCGGTGGGGCATCTATCGCGATGCCATCAACCCCGAGTATCTGAATGAGACCTTTGTGATGGAGTCGTGGCTGGACTACCTTCGGTCGAGAGAGCGCATTACGGCCGCGGACGAGTTGATTCGCGCCCAGGTACGCAGGCTTCATCATGATGACGAGCCGCCGAAGACGTCGTATCAGATCTATGCGCGGGAGCTCGCCAATCCTGTTCCGGCAACTCCTCCCGAGTGAGATGTAAGACTTTAGCTGCTGCTACAGGGGCCGCAGAAGCATTCCGGTTACAATCTCGGAACGACGGACTCACGGAGAAGCTATGCGCCAGAGAGCTTGTGTTCCTTTCGTCCTGCTTGCCCTGCTGCTGACCGGGTGCACCTCGACCTATTACAGGACGATGCGCACGCTGGGTAAAGAGAAGCGCGACATTCTGGTGCAGCGCGTGAAAGATGCAAAGAAAGATCAGGACCAGACAAAGCAGCAGCTCAGGACCACGATGGAGTCCTTCCAGGCGCTCACGGGCTTTCAGGGCGGATCGCTGGAGAAGTCTTACAAGCGGCTCAACTCGGATTATGAGAGCGCAAACTCGCAGGCAAACAAGCTGCATGACAGGATTCAGTCGATCGACCAGGTGAGCAACGATCTCTTCAAAGAGTGGCAGGGAGAGATCAACCAGATGGGCAATGCGAAGCTAAAGGCTCAGAGCACGGTGCTGTTGCGGAATGCGAAGACGCGGCAGGCGGCTTACATGCGCGCCATGCGGAAGACCGAGGACCAGATTGCTCCGGTGCTTGCCGCATTTCGCGATCAGGTTCTCTTTCTGAAACACAACCTGAACTCACGCGCCATTGGGTCGCTGAAGGGCACCACGGCTACGCTGCAGGGTGATGTGGCGGATCTGATTCAGAGTATCGATGCGTCGAGCGCTGAGGCGGATAAGCTGATCTCTTCGCTGGCAACGGATGATGAGAAGGGTAAGTAGGGCGTGATGGTGGGTTGCACGCGCTATGGTGGCTGGGTAAAAGCCTGCGTTTGAAGATTTGAGGGAGTATTGGCGAAGTGCGGTTCGCGCCTGCCGGCGCGAATACCCCACCCTATCGCGATGAAACCGCGAAAGGGTGGGGCATCCGGTTTGGGGGTTGCTTAGAGAGCGGTGCCGAGGGCGACGTCGATGAGGGTCTTCTCTTCGATCTCGTGGGCCTTGGCTGAGCCGGTTGCGGGGGTTGCGCTGGCGTGACGCTTTACGCTGAGCAGCGCGCGATCGCCGACCATCCGGCGGAGTTCGGGCATGACGTAGGAGAAGGCTCCCATGTTGGCAGGCTCCTCCTGCACCCAGATGACCTCCTGAGCGCCGGGATGCTGGTCGAGTGCGGCCTGGAGCTCCGCTTCGGGCCAGGGGTAGAGCTGCTCGATGAAGATGATGCCGACCGACATGTCTTTGCGTTTGGCGCGCTCGACGCGGAGGTTGTGGCCGATCTTGCCGCTGCAGATGAGCAGGCGACGAGGGTTTACCACGTGATTGTCGGGAAGGACGTTTTCGAAGGCGGGCTTGCCGAGTTCAGCGATGGTGGAGTTGGCGTCGGGGTGGCGCAGCATGCTCTTGGGGGTGAAGACGACGAGCGGCTTGCGCCAGGAACGGAGCGCCTGACGACGGAGGAGATGGAAGTACTGGCAGGCGTTGGAGGGCTGAGCGATGACGATGTTGTCGTTGGCTGCCTGCTGCAGGAAACGCTCCATGCGGGCTGAGGAGTGCTCCGGTCCCTGACCGTCGTAGCCGTGCGGCAGAAGCATGACGATGCCGGAGAGCAGGCCCCACTTGGCCTCGCCGGCAACGATGAACTGGTCGATGATGGTCTGAGCGCCGTTGACGAAGTCGCCGAACTGGGCCTCCCAGAGGACGAGGGTCTCGGGGTAGTCGCGGGCGTAGCCGTATTCGAAGCCGAGAGCAGCGGACTCGGAGAGCAGCGAGTTGTGAACCTCGAAGCGGGCCTGGGTGTCGGTGAGGTGATCGAGCGCAGCGTAGCGAACCTCTGTCTCGGTGTCGACGAGGACGGAGTGGCGCTGATTGAAGGTGCCGCGCTGGGAGTCCTGACCGACGAGGCGGACGGGAGTGCCTGTGGTCAGCAGGGATGCGTAGGCGAGCAGCTCGGCGGCGCCGTAGTCGAAGAGACGCTTGCCTTCGGCCATCTCGATACGCTGCTCGTAGAGCTTCTGCACCTTGGGATGAATGTGGAAGCCGGCGGGATAGCTGTTGGAGAGACGCGAGAGCTCGAGGACGCGCTCGGCAGAGATGCCGGTGGAGAGCTGCCGGTCGGCGTCGCTCAGTTCGCCGCCACGGTAGGGGCTCCAGTACTCGGGGAGCTTCGAGAGAACGGGCTTGTGCTCGACCTTTGTGGCAGCCGTTTGTTCGGTGAGGAGGAGCTCCTGAATGCTTTTGGCCTCAGTGGCTGGATCGACGCCGATTGCTTTCGCGTAGATCTGGTAGAGCGGGGCGCGCTCTTTGATGATGGCGTAGCGGCGGGGCTGCGTGACGGTTGGATCGTCGGTTTCGTTGTGGCCGTAGCGACGGTAGCCGATGAGGTCGACGACGACGTCGGCGTGGAAACGCTGGCGGTACTCAGCTGCGATCTTCGCGATGCGCATGGCTGTGTCCGGATCCTCCGCGTTGACGTGGAAGATGGGGATGGGCAGGCGCTTGGCGATGTCGGTGGCGAAGCGGGAGGAGTTCGACTCTTCGGGGTTCGCGGTAAAGCCGAGGAGGTTGTTGGTGATGATGTGCATCGTGCCGCCGATGTTGTAGCCGGAGAGGGAGGCGAGGTTGAGCGACTCGGCGGTGATGCCCTGGCCGGCGAAGGCAGCGTCGCCGTGAATGATGATCGGGAAGACGCGCTGTTTGCCTTCGCTGCCCATGCGTGTCTGGTAGGCGCGGGCGCGGCCCATCACAACAGGATTGACGGCTTCGAGATGGCTGGGGTTGGAGGCGAGGTGCAGCGCGATGGTCTGGCCGCTGGGCGAGGTGTACTCGCCGGTTGCTCCGATGTGATATTTCACGTCGCCGCCGCCAAGAGTGCTGCGCGGATCGACGTCTTCGAACTTCGCGAAGATCTCGGATGGGGCGCGGCCGATGGTGTTGGTCATGACGTTGAGGCGACCGCGATGAGCCATCGCAATGATCGATCGGGTTACGCCTGCCGCAGAGGCAGTGGCGAAGAGCTGATCGAGAAATGGAATGAGGACGGTGAGGCCTTCGAGCGAGAAACGTTTGGTGCCGAGGTAGCGCTGCTGAATGACCTGCTCGAAGAGATCGGCGTGGATGAGCTGTGTCAGGACATGCTTCTGATCGGCTTTGGGCGTGGGCTGCTCAAGCTGCTCCTGGAGCCACTGGCGCTGCTCGGGGCTGGGGATGTGCATGAACTCCGCGGCGAAGGTGCCACAGTAGTAGCGGCGCGCTTCAGCGGCGAATTCGCCTTCGGGAACGGCGACGGGAAAGGGTTCGGGTGGGAGGTATTGTCCAAGGGGATCGAGCGATGCCTGCAGATAACCCCAGCGACGGAAGATGTCGAAGGTTGCTTCCCGTTCATGCTGCTCTGGTGTCGAAACCGTTGGGGTAAGTGTCGCTGCCTTGCTGGCCATTGCTTCCTCGCTTCAGGGTTTATTCGCGAAAGCGTTTTTTCGCGTCCACTATTATGCTAGACCTTTCGGCGGCGAACCGCACGTCGCTACCTCTTCTTTCGTGGAGGTACTACAGAGTGGCACTCTGGAGCCAGGGCTGGAACTCCTCTTCGCCGAAGCCGTGCTCTTCGCTGCGGGTCAGGGTGCCGGAGGCGACGGCGAGAATCTGCTCAAAGATCCTGTTTCCAGCCTCTTGCACGGTCTGCTCGCCGTCGATAATCGCGCCGCAGTTGATGTCCATGTCGTCGGACATACGGTTGTAGATTGCGGTGTTCGAAGCGAGCTTGAGAGAAGGCGTGGGTTTGCAGCCGAATACCGAACCGCGGCCGGTGGTGAAGCAGAGGATGTTGGCTCCGCTGGCGACCTGGCCGGTGGCGGAGACGGGATCGAAGCCGGGGGAGTCCATGAAGACGAGGCCCTTTTCGCGGATGGGTTCGGCGTAGCGATAGACCTCGTTGAGATTGGTGGTGCCGCCCTTGGAGACGGCTCCGAGGGACTTCTCAAGGATGGTGGTGAGACCACCGGTCTTGTTGCCGGGCTGGGGGTTGTTGTCGATGGAGCCTTTGTGGCGGGCGGTGTATTCCTCCCACCAGTGGATGCGGTCGATGAGGCGGTGGGCAACCTCCGGGCTGGAGGAGCGGCGGGTCAGGAGGTGCTCGGCGCCGTAGATCTCGGGGGTCTCGGAGAGGATGGCGGTGCCGCCGTTGCGGACGAGGATGTCGACCGCCGCGCCAAGGGCAGGGTTGGCGCTGATGCCGGAGTAGGCGTCGGAGCCGCCGCACTGGAGGCCTACGACGAGGTTGGCTGCGGAGACGGGGGTGCGGGTGACGCGGTTGGCCTTGTCGAGCAGCTCAAGGACCGTGGCGATGCCCCTGCGGATGGAGTTGGTGGTGCCGCCTTCCTCCTGGATGGTGCTGGTGCGGAGGTTGTCGGCGTCGCCGGTGAGGGTGATGAGGGGATCGATCTGGTTGGTCTCGCAGCCTAAACCGAGGAGCAGGACAGCGGCGAAGTTGGGATGAGTGGCATAACCAACGAAGACGCGGCGGAGGAGATCGGCTGGCTCGCCGTGCTCGGCCATACCGCAGCCGGTGCCGTGGGTGATGGTGACGACTCCGTCGACGTTGGGCCAGGAGCGGAGGAGGTCGGGGGTGAAATGGGCGGCGATGCGGCGGGCTACGGTGGCGGAGCAATTGACTGTGGTCAGGATGCCGACGTAGTTGCGGGTGCCGACGCGGCCGTCCGGGCGAACGATGCCCATAAACGTCGCGGTTTCAGCAGGATCGAGGAGTTCGGTGGGGCGGCCTTCGGTGCCTATGGCGTAGTCCCGGTCGAAGTCGGCGGTGACCAGATTGTGGGTGTGGACGTGTTCGCCGATGGCGATGGGCTGAGTGGCAAAGCCGATGATCTGGTTGAACTTACGGACCGGTTGACCGGTGGCGATGGCGTGCAGGGCGACCTTGTGTCCGGCAGGGATGTCGGAGAGCGTGGTGAGTTGCAGGTCGGAGAGGAAGTCGCCGGCAGGGACTGATTTAAGAGCCACTGCGACGTCGTCGGAGCTTCCGAGCATTAGCATCCTGGGGATCAAACGGTCTCTTCTCTCCGGGCGCGCTGGTGAGCGGGCAGATAAAACATAATTCATTGGTACGACCACACTCTACTCCTAAATTGAAGCTCCGCAAAAGAGTCTCCGGTAAAGGTTTATCTTTATCGCTCATTTTCGCAGGATTACGGGTCCTGTGTCGGAGCGCTGCGCGAGGGCTTCGCAGCTATAGTGGACAGTATGGTGGCTGTGTTTCGCAGAGCTCTGGTTTTGGCGGTTGTGCTGGGTTGGGCAGGTGCGGGTGGCGCTGAAGGTGGGGGCCTGCAGCGTACGGCGCCTACGGCTCCGGAGACAGGACAGGCTGCGGCACAGACGACCGAGGGGGCAAAGGCGGTTGAGGCGGAGCGGCCGCTGCCGGATATTCCGGCGTTGATGCATGCGGTGGAGACGAATCAGAGAGCAGCGGAGGCGATCGAGAAGAATTACATCTATCGGTCGGTGCAGACGTTTCAGGAGCTCAATGGCCATGGCGGGGTGAAGAAGATTGAGACAAGAGAGTATGAGATCTTCTGGGTGAACGGGGTTCCGGTGCAGCGGCTGGTGAAGAAGGATGGGAAGGAACTGAGCGCGGAGGAACAGAAGAAAGAGAACGATAAAATAGACAAGGACGCCGCTAAAGCGAAGGAGAGACGAGCGAAGGCGGATGAAGAGGGGAAAGAGTCAGACGCGCGCGGTGATGAGCTGATGACAGCCTCGCGGGCGCTGGAACTGGGGAGTTTTACCAACGCCAGGCGGGTGCAGTTGAATGGGCGGGATACGATTGCGGTGGACTTTGCCGGAGACCCAAAGGCGAAGACGAGAAATCGGTTCGAGAACGTGGTTCGCGATCTGGTGGGGACGGCGTGGGTGGATGAACAGGATCGGGTGCTGGTGAAGGCACAGGGACACTTTTTGAATACCTTCAAAATTGGCGGCGGACTGGTGGCGGATATTCAGAAGGGGACAAGCTTTTCGATGGAACAGCGGAAGGTGAACGACGAGGTCTGGCTGCCAGCGGTTTTCGAAGGGCAAGGGCAGGCGCGGGCACTGCTGGTCTTCAGTTTCAACGGAAATGTGCGGGGGGTAGAGTCGGACTATCGGAAGTTCAAGGCGACTTCGACGATTCTGCCGGGGATGAGTACGGTCGAGGAGGGTGGGACGGAGCCTAAGTGATTGTCTGGGTGGAAAAACAGGCGATTGCCAGGGCTTTGAGGGGGTGGGTTGAAAGCGATGAAGGGTGGGGTGGGATTGGGTTCGTCGGGGTCCTTCGCTGCGCTCAGGATGACGGCAAAAACCTGAGAGCGAAAGGCAGTAAGAACCACGAGTAAGCACAATAGCAAACGTGGGTGTGTTTGGGGCGGCTAGTGGGTTTCGAACCCACAACATCCGCTGCCACAGAGCGGCGTTCTGCCACGGATCTGCGGATTTTGGCGCAACACTGATGGGACAGGACGAATGCTAACGCGCAGAGGGATAGCCTGAGCCATCCCTCTCGCAAAACCTGGTTGTCGCTGTAGTCGTAGTGCTAAAGACTAGAGAGGCTGGACGTCAGACGCCTGCCAACCCTTGGGTCCCTTTACCACGTTGAACTGTACAGCCTGGCCTTCCTGAAGGCTCTTGAAACCGTTCGAATTGATCGCCGAGTAGTGTACGAATACATCCTCGCCGTTCTGACGGCTGATAAAGCCAAACCCCTTGGCATCGTTAAACCATTTTACTGTTCCCTGTTCCATGTTCACTATTTCCTTATTGCTATTGAATTTGCCGCTGGATCCAAATCGGGGTTCGTACAGTACTAGCTTTGCAGAAATCCAATCTGTTTCAAACGATGTGTGAAGGTTAGCACAGTTGGCAAGTTTTTTTCATTTAATCGCCTAAATAGTTACATCTGCACCATTTATAGTGCAAAAACTGTGGAGAATGGCCCCTGAAATGAGGATTTTGAGGGTTTGGCCGTTCGACAAGCACTACCCGGGAATGATACGCAGCTCGGCACCTGTCAGCCAGGAAGATGGGAGCGGACGATCTCTTCGGCGCGGGCGAGGACCTCGTCGAGGGTCATCGAGGTGGAGTCGAGGATGATGGCGTCGTCGGCGGGGCGGAGGGGGGATTCGGCGCGGTTGCGGTCGCGGTAGTCGCGCTCTTTGAGCTCGCGGATGACGGACTCTTCGGCGAGACGCTGCTCTTCCGGGCTGACCGGCGAGGGGCTCTGGCGGGCGGCGTTTTGTTTTTCTGTGGGATGGGAGGCGAGGGGTTCGGGAACGGCCTGGCGGTAGCGGCGGTTGCCGCGAACCTCGGGTGCGGCGTCGAGGAAGATCTTGACCTCGGCGTCGGGGAAGACGGCGGTGCCGATATCGCGGCCTTCCATGACGACGCCTCCAGCTTCGCCGAGGGCGCGCTGCTGCTGGACCATCCAGGCGCGGAGGTGAGGGTGAATGGAGACGCGGGAGGCGCCTGAGGTAACGTCCTGCTCGCGGATGCGGCGGGAGACGTCGATACCGTCGAGCAGGACGCGGTTGCCTTCGAGCTGGGGTTCGAGGGTGATGCGGGTGTGAGCGGCGAGGTCCATCAGGGGCGCTTCTTCGTCGAAGGCGTAGTCGTTTTCGATGGCCTTGAGGGCGAGAGCGCGGTACATGGCTCCGGTCTCAAGGTTGAGGAAGCCGAAGCGGCGGGCGAGATGCGCGGCGAGGGTGCTTTTGCCAGCGCCGGCAGGCCCGTCGATGGCGATGACGGGGCGCTGGCGTCTGGCGGTGGACTCAGGCTGCGTGGAGGTTGCCGGAGCTTCGTGCGGCTGCGTCATCCGGCTTATTCCCCTTCCTCACGTTTGAATTTGCGGGCGGGAGGACGGTTGCCGAAGGGCTTTTTGTTGCCCTTGAACTTGTCGAAGGTGCTGGCGGGCTTGCCGGTGCCGCCTGCGGCGGATTTGCCGTAAGGCTTTTTGCCGGCGAAGCTGCCAGCGGGCTTTCCTGCGTAGCTGCCACCGCTGGATTTACCGGCATAACCGCCGCTGGGCTTGCTGTAGGGCTTTTTGGCTCCAAAGCTGCCGCTGGGTTTGCCGGCGAAGCTGCCGCTGGACCTTGGGGCGTAGTCGCCGGAGCCTTCGGGACGGGGTGGGCGGTCGGAGAAGGAAGGACGCGGGGTGCGGGGTGCGTCGAACTTGCGGAAGGGTGGTCCGCTGGGACGTCCGGCGCGGCCTTCGCTGCGGTCTCCACGATCATCACGGTCGCGGGAGAAGCTCGGTTTGCCGCCGAAGCGCGAGGGGCCTGCTCCGCCTTCGCGGGGGGTAAATGGTTTGCGCGGGGCGAAGCCGTTGGTGCGGTCGCCGCCGTCGAAGCTGCGTTGCGGACGGGCGGAGAAGCTGCCGGGCGTGCGTGGGCCGCCGAAGGAGGGTTTGTCTCCGAAGGTGCGGCGGGGTGGACGGCTGTCGCCGGAGTCGCCGTCGGGGCGTGGGGTGAACTCGCGACGCGGGGGCCGGGAGTCGCCGTAGTCGCGGCGGGGCGGACGGGTGTCGTTGCTGTCACGGCCGAAGCTCGGTTTGCCGGCGAAGCCTTCACGCTTGCGGCCGAAGGTGCCGGGCTTGCTGAAGGTCTTGCGGGGACGGTCGCCTTCGCCTGCGGCGGCGTCGTTATAAGGACGCGGGGTGAACTCGCGGCGGGGTGGGCGGCTGTCGCCGGAGTTTTCGTCGCGACGGAAGGTGGGACGGGAGCCGCCGAAGGAGGGGCGGTCGCTGCCGAAGCGGGGCTTGTTGCCAAAGCTCGGGCGGCTGCCGAAGCTGGGTTTCGATCCGAAGGAGGGTTTGGAGCCGAAGGAGGGGCGCTTTGCTTCGCGGTCGTAGCTGGGTTTGCGATCGTAAGAGCGGGGTGCTTCGCCTGCCGGTGCTTCGGTGCTGCCGGAGGCGGCGAGGCGGTCGGCCTTTTCTTCCTCCCAGGGCTTGGTGAAGCTGGGGCGGTCGGGGCGGTTGGACTCGCGGGTGAAGGGACGGCGCTCGCGGGGGCTGTCTTCGGTATTGCGGCCAGGTTTGGTTACATAACCGGTGCCGACCTTGCGGGGTTTGGGGATGAACTTTGTGATGCGCTGGGCTTCGCCGGTGGTTTCGGTGGCGTCGCCTTCGGTGGTGACGACGAGGTGGTCGATGTCGTCGGGGGCCGGGGTCTCGACGGCGAGGAAGGCGGGAAGTTCGCCGGTGACGTGGAGGACGGTGCGGCCTTCGACGGCGACGGTCTCAAGCTGGCGAGCAGACATGAGCGCGTGGACGACGTCGCGGATGCGCGAGCGGGCGGCTACGGGCGAGAGGAAGGTTTCGATCTCTTCCTCAGACGCTACGATGGCCTGGCCGAGGTAGAGCGAGATGAGGGCCGAGAGCGCGGTGGGCTGGCCGGCGTTGGCTCCGGCTTTGATCTGTTTGGTGAAGCGGGTGGTGGTGAGCTCCCAGAGGGTGGCGGCGCCGTCGGGCTGCGGGACGGGCAGGACACGGAGGTGCTGCCAGAGCTCGGTGAGGGCGCGGAGGACGGCGGACTCGGTGACCTCTTTGCCGAGCTGGGTGGTGAGGTCGTAGGAGGACATTCCCGTGGCGTGGTCTTTGGCGCGCTCGGCGAGGAGGGTGTAGGTGTTGAGGGCGAGCGGGGAGACTTTGGTGGCTCCCGAAGTGCTGGGGGGCTGCTTCCAGGCCTTGTCGCCGCGGAGGGTGAAGATGTAGGGGAAGGCGAGGGGGGAGACGATGAAGTCGGGGGTCTCGCTGCCGGTGCCGGTGGGCGAACCGAGAAGGTTGAGGGGAATGGCTCCGCCGTCGAGGATGAGGCGGGTGAGAAGCTCTCGGGAGGACTCGGTGTCGGCCAGGGTGGGGGTGGGGGCGGCGGTGCCGAGGATGGCTTCGACGAACGATGGCGCGGGGGCCGGGAGTTGCGCGGCGCGAGGGGTGAAGAAGACCAGGCCGGAGGTGTTGAGCCAGTCGCGAAGCATGTTGATGGTGAGGATGGGATCGGCGTTGTGATGCCAATGGGTGAGACGGGCGGCGGCGAGCTGGTCAGCCGAGGGAGAACTTAGGTTACTCAAGGTGTTGCCTTCCTGCTGGGGCGAGGTATCACGCACGCCAGCAAATCCTCAGCCTGGGCTGGTGGATGACGATCATCGGTTCAATGGGAGCGGCGTGCGACTTTTGATTTCGACTAAAACGCCCGCTGCACGTCTTTTCAAGGATACCGCAAACCGGGGAGATAAAGCAGATCCGCCAAAAATGACAGAAACGAATGGCGGCGGATTATATTTCAGTTTTAATGAAACGCAAAACAGTATAGAGACGTCTTATGGGAGGCAATGCAATTAAGGCTTACTGTGATATCGTGAGTCCGCTGTGAAAGTGAGGATTTTCTATGAAGTATTTATCGTTTGTCCCTGTTGCAGTTCTTTCCATCGCGCTTCAGGCTCAGGCAGTTAGTCCCAAAACGTCTCCTGCCAATGCGCAGACAGGGCAGACGGCTGCTTCGGCCGTTAGTGTTCCTGCAGAGCTGAACAAGAAGATCGACGTGAAGAAGGTGAAGGTCGGCCACGAAGTGTCTGCCACGATTACCGCCGATACGAAGCTTCCTGACGGCACCCAGTTGCCGAAGGGAACGAAGCTGGTGGGAACGGTGACCGAAGTTCCAGGCAAGGCGAACACCGGGCATCTGACGTTCGACTTCGACCGCGCCGTGCTGCATAGTGGCCAGTCGGTCCTGGTACATACCACGCTGACGTCGGTTTCGGGTACGCCTGCGACGACGGTTGCCGATGCTTCTGCCGCTCCCGCGGCGACAGGCACCGCCGCCGACGTGGCTGCCGATCAGAGCAGCAGCTATGACAGCGGAACGAAGATGACGCTGGATGTTTCAAGCCGTGGTCGGTAAAGCAACCAGCAACCTGAAGTGAGAGCGGCTCCGGAGATCTCCGGAGCCGGTTTTCTTTTGCGCCTGTGGGTTTTGCCTGCCGCGATGTGGCTACCGTCAGATTCGCTGGAAGGCTTTGGCAATGTCTTTGTGGGAGTAGCGGAGCGCGATGGGGCGGCCGTGCGGGCAGGCGGTGGGGTGTTCGGTTTTGCTGAGTTCGGTGAGGAGCCAGTCGATCTTGGCGGGGTCCAGGGCCTGGTTGATCTTGATGGCGGCGTGGCAGGCGATGCTGGCAGCAATGCGGCGGCGACGGGCTTCGGCGTTCTCCGTTTGCTGGTTGCGATCGGGAATGGCGAGAACCTCTTCTAACATCTGCTCGAGTTCGCGGCCTTCGAGGCCTACAGGAGCGGCTTTGACAGCGAGGGTGCGGGGGCCGAAGGGCTCGGCTTCGAAGCCGTTGCGCTCGAGTTCTCCGGCGATCTCGGAGAAGGTAATCATCTGCGCGGGAAGGAGGTCGATGAGCAGGGGCATAAGGAGGCGCTGGCGCTGGACCTGCTCGGTCTCGCGTTCGCGCAGGACTTTTTCGAAGAGGATGCGCTCGTGGGCGACGTGCTGGTCGATGATCCAGAGACCCTCCTCGTTGGTGGCGAGGATGAAGGAGTCGCGGAACTGGCCCAGGGGTTTGAGGGTGGAGAGGGCGTGGAGCGTGTCGGCCTGTTGCGGGGCGGCGGGTTCGTTGTCGAGGGCGGTTTCGGTGCGGTCGTAGCCTACGGGGATGGAATGGCCGGAGAAGGCGAAGCGGCCGGGGGAGGGTGGAACGATGGGTGCGGCGAGGTGGAAGGTGGGGGATTTAGTCGGGGGAGCGTGGAAGGTGTCGGTGTCTGCGGCGCTGTAAGGCTCGGATTGGGGGAAGGTCGTGGGGGCACCGGGGTGGAAGAAAGGCTCCCCTGTTGCACCGGCGGTGGAATCGTCGTCTGCGCTGGGCAGAGGGCTTACGTCGATGAGGAGTGAGCTGGCGGGGCCGTGGGGGCCGCTGGTGAGGGCGGTGGCGAAGCTGGCGGCAGGGCGGGCCTGCATGAGCGTGGTACGGACGGTGTCGCGGACGAAGTCGTGGACGAAGCCGGGCTGGCGGAAGCGGACCTCGGTCTTGGCAGGATGGACGTTGACGTCGACCTCTTGCGGCGGCATCTCGAGGTAGAGCAGGACGACGGGGTAGGAGGTGGGGGGGAGGATGTTGCGGTAGGCTTCGTTGAGGGCGTGGAGGATGAGCTTGTCGCGGATGAGGCGCTGGTTGACGAAGACGTAGATGGAGTTGCGATTGAGCTTTTGCAGCTCGGGCCGGGAGACGAAGCCGGTGACGCGAAGGAAGCCGGGTTCGGGTGGGGCGTAGTCGGTTTCGCGCTTCCAGGGGGGCGGTTCGGGCAGACCGGCGCGGGTGAAGTCGAGCTCGGCGGCGGTGGGGAGCATGTAGTTGCTGGTGTCTTTGCCGAAGATCTGGAAGAGACGGTCGGCGGCGCTGGAGACCGCAGGGGCGATGAGGAGGGCCTGGGTTGCGCTGTGGAGTTCGAAGTGTTTGCCAGGGTGGACGAGGGCGTAGTGGGTGACTAAGGCCGCGATGTGGGAGAGCTCGGTTTGTTCGGACTTGAGGAATTTGCGGCGGGCGGGAGTGTTGAAGAAGAGGTCGCGGAGGGTGATGGTGGTGCCGGTGGGAAGGCCGGCGTCCTCGACGCGCAGGATGTTGCCGCCGGCGATTTCGACGACGGTGCCGGCTTCGTCTTCGGCGGCGCGGGTTTCGAGGGTGAGGCGTGAGACGGAGGCGATCGATGGGAGGGCTTCGCCGCGGAAGCCGAGGGTGGCGATGGAGAGGAGATCGTCGGAGGTGCGGAGCTTCGAGGTGGCGTGGCGCTCGAAGGCGAGGAGCGCGTCGTCCCTGACCATGCCGTGGCCGTTGTCGGCGATGCGGATGAGCTTGCGGCCGCCGGCTTCGACCTCGATGCGGATGCGCGTGGCACCGGCGTCGAGGGAGTTTTCGAGGAGCTCTTTGACGACGGAGGCTGGGCGTTCGACGACTTCGCCGGCGGCGATCTGGTTCGCCACGAGGTCGGAGAGAATGCGGATGCGGCCCATGAGTTGATTGTAGGGGAGGGGGCTGTGGTTCGTCGTCGTGGGGCGATGCAAGACAGGACGTGCTCTGGAATCTGTCCTGCCGGACGGGCCTCCTGCGCGGAGGGCGACCACTTCGTGGTGGGTATGTCTTGTCACGCGGGGGTGATCTTCGGTGGGCCTCCCGTTGGTCGGCAGATGCATGATCCCGACCAACGGGAGGGCCGATGCTGCCTGGTTCGCCTCAACCAGTTAAAAAGGCGTGTGAACGCCCGTCCTCCGCGCAGGAGGCCCGTCCGGCAGGACAGTCTCAGGCGTTGTTGTTGCGGGCGGCAGACTCGTAGATCTTCATCATGATGGCGATATCACGCAGTCCCTCTTCGCCGGAAGGGATCGGTGTGGTGTTGTCGAGGATGCACTTCGAGAAGTAGTCGGACTCGACAACGAACTCGGATGGGTCTTTAGCCTGTTGGGGATCGTCGACGTTCTCGCCGGGTTCGCTTCGAGTCGCTCCGTTGATGTGGGCGGTGAGGTGAATGCCCTGGTAGCCAAAGCCGGTGACCGTGAGCGAGCCTTTGGAGCCGTGGAGGCGGATGAAGCCATCCATGCTGGCACCGTAGGTCGTGGTACAGGTCGCGACGGTGCCGGAGGGAAACTTCATGGTCCAGGCGACGTTTTCTTCTACCTCGTCGAAGCGGCCATCGTGGTCGATGACAGAGCTGTAGGCAGAGACATGGGCGGGCTCCTCGCCAGTGAGGAAGCGGCAGGCATTGAGCGAATAGATGCCGACGTCCATGAGAGGACCGCCGCCAGCAAGCTTACGGTTGAGCCGCCACTCGCCAGGGGCGATGTTGAAGCCGTTGGCGCTCTCGATGGCCTGGATTTTGCCGAGGACGCCGCTGCGGATGATCTTCTGCGCGTGCAGCGTGGTCGACTCCACCTGGAGACGATAGGCGATCATGAGATGCCTGTTCGCCTTTTTGCAGGCAGCGATCATGGCTTCGCATTCGGCGACGGTGTTGGCCATAGGCTTCTCGCAGAGGACGTGCTTGCCGGCCTGCGCGGCGCGGATGGTGTACTCGGCGTGCATGCCGTTGGGCAGACCGATGTAGACGGCGTCGATGTTGGGGTTGTTGCGAATGTTGTCGTAGTTCTCGTAGTTGTAGATCGAGCTTTCGGGAATGCCGTATTCGGCGGCGATCTTTTTTGCTTTGTCGGGATGACCGCTGACGACGGCGGTCATCTCTCCGAGTGAGCTCATCTTTGTGCCTGGCATGAAGTGGTCGACGGAGATGCGTCCGAGGCCAACGGCGCAGTAGCGGATCTTTCTGCCAGAGCTCTGGGCGAAGAGGGACGAGGGCAGGATCGTGGCGGCGGACGCAGCAGCGGCGAGACGGGTGAAGTCTCTTCGAGTAACAGGCATAAGGAGCTTCCTCAATGCGGAATCATAGCCGAATCTCTAAATGAGCGACGCCGCTGACTCGGTTGCGATTTCGTAAAACACCTCGGAATGGATTCGAGGAACGGCAGACGGTTGACACAGCTGTAACCAGAATGGAGGTTTACTGGACGGGAGCCAGCAAAATACTGCACAGAGCAACAGGGAGATTCCGCGCATAACTCGATATCTACGGGGATTTAGCGGACTGAAATGATGGCTGCATTGGGCACTTACGTGCATGGGGAAGGCGCACCACCAACCCTAGTGTTAACAGGAGATTTATGACCCGGCTATCCCTTGCGCTCTGCGGCCTTGTTCTTGCTGCACTTCCCTCTACCGCTGCCATGGCAGATACACTCACCTTCGACTTCAGCTTTACCAGTGCGAATGGAATCTCTGGTTCAGGCGTCTTTACGGCGACCTCAGACGGAACGGACCAGTACCTGATCGAGGACATTCTGTCCGGCACGACCAGTACGGGTTCCGGTGCGGCCAAAACAATCTCGACACTGCTGGAGCCGGGAAATTTTCCTGGTAGCGGCGGTGGCGCGAACGACAATCTGCTGCTCTTCTCAACGACGACGGATACGTATTCGCTGGATGTGAATGGCATGTCCTACGAGCTGAATAACGGAGCGGAGGTCAACCTGTTCGAGGTACCCGGCGTAGGCGCAGCGGGCGAAGGCGTGCTGCTGCAGCGAGCGGGCGGCAACCAGGTTGAACAGGGCGCAGATATCACGATCACCGAAGTAGCGTCTCCGGTTCCTGAGCCGGGATCGCTGGCACTGCTGGGAACGGGCGTGCTGGGACTGGCTGGGGTGATTCGGCGGAAGCTGGCTGTTTAGTCGATGTACCGAAGGATACGGAAAGAAGAGAAGCCGCCTCATTGATGAGGCGGCTTCTTTGTGGGTCGAGCTGCTGTCTAGCGTGTTTTGAGACGGCGATAGAAGCTGCCGGCGCCGGCGAAGAGACCGGTGGCGAGCAGAGCCAGTGAGCCGGGCTCGGGCACAGGTGAGGAAGAAACCAACTGCAGGTTGGTAGAGATAAAGCCCGTTGCGTTGGTCTGCTCATTGTTGAACGAGAACTGGTAAGGGTTCGATACCTGAAGATCGTAGCGGTTGTTGGTACCCGAGTTCAGCTCCTCGGAGAAGGTGATGTCGTTGAGGCTGACGACACCGTTGAGGGTTGACAGGACGATCTCAGCGGTGGGGTCTCCGGCGAGGGTGAAGGTCTGACCGTCGATGTTGAAGGTAAGAGCCTCAAGGGCGGCGGCTCCGGTGTACGTTGTGTTTGTTGTGACTGCCGGGTTGCTGGAGAATGTCGGGGGTGCGTCGATGGTGAAGGAGCCGGTTCCACCGATAGAACCGGGGTTTGGATTCAAGGAGAAATCGTAGGTGATGGAGCTGGCATGCATGGTGGCAGATGCCATCACGGTGAATAGAGCGGCAGCAAGGGTGAACAGACCTCTCCTGGTAGAAGATGAGAGGCGAAGGTTGAACAAAGACATTTTGGGATTCCTTTATAAGCTGATTTCTAACGGCTTCGATCAGGTAAGTAGCATTTCCAGCGCCAAACCTGCCGGGCGGGGGAAATGTCCAGCGTCTTCGGGATTTACGGCTATGGCGCAGCTAAAGATTGCAAGACATTTCACACAGTTCCAAATGTTTTCCTATATGGAACGAGGAAACAGGGAAAAATTTTTCTTATGCAAAAAGACCGCCCCTGAGGGCGGCCTTTGCGATTTGCGAGGGGTTATTTGAAAAGAACTACTTTTTCTTTTTCTTTTTTGCCGGTTTAGGGGATTTGCCGTTATCCGTGTCGCGGTCGCCCACCATGTGGAGGCGCATGAAGTTGGTGGCGCCGGATTTGGTGCGGGTGCCGGCGACGATGCCGACGATCTGACGCTGCTGGATGTGGCCGTGGTTTTCGAGGATCTCTTCGGCCATGCTGACCAGCTTGTCGGTGTCGCTGAAGCGGTCGCAGAGGATGGGATAGGTGCCCCAGAGAAGCATGCTGCGGTTGATGACCTTCTCGAAGGGCGAGAGGGCGAAGATGGGCGGTTCGGGGTGGTACTTGGAGAGGAGACGGGCGGTGGCGCCGGTCTCGGTGAAGATGGCGATGGCAGCGACGTCGAGGTCGTCGGCGGCGTGGGACATGCACTCGCAGATGGTCTCGGCGATGGAAAGGCGGACACTGGGGTGGGGGCCGAGCGCGGGGCGTGGGTCGATGCGGATCTGGTGCTCGGTTTCGGAGATGATCTTGGCCATCATGGCGACGGCTTCGACGGGGTATTTGCCGGCGGCGGACTCGGCGGAGAGCATGACGGAGTCGGTGCCGTCGTAGATGGCGTTGGCGACGTCGGAGGCTTCGGCACGGGTGGGGCGCGGGTTCTCGATCATCGACTCGAGCATCTGCGTGGCGGTGATGACGGGTTTGCGGTACTCGGCAGCGCGACGGATGATGTGCTTCTGGATGGCGGGGACTTTTTCGGGCGGCACTTCGACACCGAGATCGCCGCGGGCGACCATGATGGCGTCGGTGACTTCGAGGATCGAGTCGAGGTGCTCGATGGCCTGAGGCTTTTCGAGCTTGGCGATGACCCAGGCGTCGGACTTGAGGGCGGCGAGGCGGTTCTTGACGTGGCGGACGTCGTCGGCGGTGCGGACGAAGGAGACGGCGACGGTGTCGACACCCTGGCCGATGGCGAAGATGAGGTCTTCCTCGTCCTTTTCGGTGAGGGAGGGGACATTGACGGCGATGCCGGGGAGGTTGATGCCCTTGTTTTCGCCCAACATGCCGCCGTTGATGATCTCGCAGATAACATCGACGCCCTTGACGGTCTCGACGCGGAGCTCGATGAGGCCGTCCGAGAGGAGGATGCGGGAGCCGGGTTCGAGGTTTTCGGCGAGGGTCTTGAAGGTGGTGCCGACGAGGGCGGCGGTGCCTTCGATCTCGCGCGGGGTGATGGTGAGGCGCTTGCCTGCGATGAGCTGAACGGGCTTGTGGCCCTTGAGCTTACCGGTGCGGATCTTGGGGCCCTGAAGGTCGGCGAGGATGCAGATGGGCTTGCCCTCCTCCTTCGAGACGGTGCGAACCATCTTTATCAGTTCTGCCTTTTGCGCGTGGCTGCCGTGAGAGAAGTTCAGACGGGCGACGTCGAGGCCTGCGCGGACGAGCTGGCGAAAGACCTCGGGAGAGCTGGAGGCTGGGCCCAGAGTAGCGACGATCTTGGCGCGGCGGGTGCGTTCCAGTGTGGCAAAAGGAGCAACGGGGGACGATGGATTCAAAGAATTCTTCATGGGTCGGTTACAGAAACTTTCTCACCATCGCGCGGCACGGATGGTATGACCAGTGAGTTTAACTTCCGTGGCAATTCTAACCGGGCGGGAGGGGGTTTGGGGGCGATGGGACGGAATGAGTGCCATGGGGGCGAAAAAAACGGTCGTGGAACTGGGTATTGAATTCGGCTCCGCAGAGGACGCTGAGCGAGATGATGTAGAGCCAGAAGAGGAGGGCGATGCCGGCTCCGAGCGAACCGTAGACCTGGGAATAGTTGGCGAAGCGGGTGACGTACCAGCCGAAGGTGAGCGTGCTAAGGAACCACATGCCGGTGGAGACGACGGCGCCGGGAAGGGTGCGCTTCCAGGACTGCTGCATCGGCGTTCCCATGTGATAGATGAGAGCGATGATGCCGATGCTGCCGGCGAGCGCGACGCTCCAGCGAATGAGCAGGGCGAGGAGATAGACCGGCGTGCGAACGGAGGGCATGGCATGCAGGGCCAGCCAGGTGGTGATGACATGACCGAAGACGACCAGGATGCTGGCCAGCGCGAAGGGGACCAGCGAGAGCGGGACAAGGAGCAGGGCGCGGAGACGGCGTTGCCAGAAGTTCCAGCAGTCGGGAGGGAGATTGTTGGCGCGGCGGACGCCTTCCATGAGGGTAGCGATGACGCTGGAGGCTCCGGTAATACTGACGAGGACGGCGAGGATGAGGGCGTGGGCGGACCTGGGATTATGGGGCGAGGCGACGAAGTAGCTCTGCAGCAGCGGGCTGACGTC
>Ga0302314_10002761_pt1 | contig 32540 bp, 25 predicted proteins | sample III_Palsa_N2_3_FD_200533 | JGI IMG/M metagenome (GOLD analysis project Ga0302314, IMG submission 200533) | Peat permafrost microbial communities from Stordalen Mire near Abisko, Sweden - III_Palsa_N2_3 | ecosystem: Environmental > Terrestrial > Soil > Palsa > Peat permafrost | place: Sweden...
TTCATCGACGACTGCATCGACGGTACCCAGCGCATCATGTCCAGCGATCTCGATCAGCCCATCAACCTCGGCTCAAGCGAGCTCGTCACCATCGATCAGCTCGTCGACATCGCCGAAGAGATCGCGGCCATTCGCCTCAAGCGCACCTACAATCGCAACGCCCCAAAGGGAGTCAACGGCCGCAACAGTGACAACACGATGATCCTCGATCGTCTCGGCTGGGAGCCCTCCACCCGCCTCCGCGCAGGTCTCGAAACCACCTACCGCTGGATCGAGCGCGAGATCGCCAAAGCCGACGACACCCAACCGCTCAACGAACAAGACGCGCTCAACCTCGTCCTCCCCGAACCCGAAGGCATCCTTCTCTCCAACCAGATCTGACCAGAGCCACGCATACAGCGTCGAACCGCCACGTCCCTCAATGGTCGAGCCGCCTCTCCACCGCGACCCGCCCATACCAAAGCGCCGAGTCCTTCAACGTCCGGCTCTGGGCTCTGAGGTCGACATACGTCAACCCATACCGCTGGCTATACCCATCCGCCCACTCGAGGCATCGACGCCGCGTGAAATCCGAGCGCCCACTTCAACAACCGTAGCTGTTCCATAATCGAACCCGCCGCCCCAGTTCAGCCTCGCCTGCCGCCCCTGGCGCTGATACTCTGCGAACACGCGTACGGCGAAGATACGGCACCACTCCGTCGCCATCCACCGTGCCACCGGTCGCGCATCATCCGTTCTTCGTTCGCATCGCACCGTTCTGTTATGGAATGCACCCGCAGCAACATGATCTGCACTCTCGTGTTCGAACCCGCAGTAGCCCAAAACATCTCCGCAACAAGCCGCACACCTTTGATCTGCCAGGAGCTTCACCCATGAAGATCACCCCGGTCGCATCTCTCTCGAAGCTCGCACTCATCCACAACTCCAGCCTCGCTCTTCTCGCACTCACCCTAGCCCTCCCCACCGCGTTCGCTCAGCAAACGGTCACGGGTCCCAAGGGCAGCACAGCCAGCAGCACCGTCTCCCGCAAGGGCAAGACCGTTACCGCCTCGGGAACCGCTGTGGGCGCACGCGGTAACACTGCCACCGGCAAAGCCACCGCCACGAAGACCGCCACCGGCACCGTCGCGACCGCCACCGTCACCGGCCCCAAGGGCGGCACCTCGACCGCCAGCGGCACCGCTTCACCCAACGGCAACGGCACCTCCACGGTCACCGGCACCGCCACCGGCGCACGCGGCAAAACCCGCTCCGGTTCCACCACCGTCAAGCAGCCCACCCAGCCCACCCCGACCCCCAAATAACTCGCACACCATCTCGCCCACGCCGAGACCGCCGCAGCCAACGCTGTCGGCGGTCTTCGCACGTCAGCCCGTCTTCAACCAGCGCACACGGTTGATCCCCCACAGCCCGACCCTCTACTCTGGAACCCAGCAGCCAAACACCAGCAGCCAGGCATCATCAGAAAGACAAAGGACTCACACCGTGCAGCGATATCTCCTCATAGCGATCGGCGGAGCCCTCGGCGCGATGCTCCGCTACTGCATCGGCACCTTCGCCGCCGAGCGCTTCGGCCCAAAGTTCCCCGTCGGCACCCTCGCCATCAACATCACCGCCTGCTTCCTCATCGGCTTCACGCTGGAGTCCCTCACGCACCACGCCGGTCTCAACCCCGCCTGGCGCTACCTCTTCGCCGTCGGCTTCATCGGAGCCTTCTCCACCTTCTCCACCTTCGAGTGGGAGATCTGGTCCGACCTCACCACCGGCGCCTACTGGATCGCCCTCGCCTACCTCACCGCCAGCCTGATCTTCGGCTTCCTCGCCGTCGCCCTCGGCTCCGCCTCCGCCCGCGCCCTCCCCTAAGCCCGTATTCCGCCGCCCACCGCAACGCGAGCCAGCGCACCCTGATCCCCACACCGTCCGTTGACCATCCCCCACCCCACTGCTATCGTCGAGGTACAACCTTGGCGATGGGGTTCGCCGACGACGCCCAGCACCCGCTGACGCTGATGACTCCTACAAACTCATAGGAGATCCCTTGCCCGAAATCCAATCCCCATCCGCCAACAAGAAATCCCCCAACACCCGCCCCAGCAACCCCCGCCGTCCCCTCCCCGAGCAGCTCCTGCTCCTCCTCGATCTCGCCCGCTGGATTCCCATCTCCGCCCTGGTCGGCCTTCTCGCAGGCTCCGCCTCCGCGCTGCTCCTCGTCTCCCTCGCCTACGCCACCTCTCTCCGTGAGAGCCACATCTGGCTCATCCTCCTGCTCGCGCCCGCCGGAGGCTGCGTCGGCCTGCTCTACCACCGCTTCGGCGCCTCCGTCGAAGCCGGCAACAACCTCATCCTTGAGCAGGTCCACGACCCCACCGCCGTCATCCCTCTCCGCATGACGCCGTTTATCCTCCTCGGCACCTTCCTCACCCACCTCTTCGGCGGCTCCGCCGGTCGCGAAGGCACCGCCATCCAGACTGGCGCCTCACTCGCCGACCAGCTCTCCATCCCTCTCCGCCTTCATCGCCACGACCGCCGCATCCTCCTGATGGCCGGCATCAGCGCAGGCTTCGCCTCCGTCTTCGGAACCCCCCTCGCCGGTGCCATCTTCGGTATCGAAGTCCTCGCCCTCGGCAAGCTCAGCTACGACGCCCTCGTCCCATGCCTCCTCGCCGCCTTCTTCGGAGACCTCGTCACCCGCGCCTGGCACGTCCACCACACCCTCTACCGCGTCGCTCCCGCCGACATCCCGCCCATGAGCCTCCTCGGCGTCTTCTACTCCATGCTCGCCGGAGCAGCCTTCGGCCTCACCGCCCTCGCCTTCGCCAGGCTCACCCACGCCATCGCCCGCGCCGCCCGCCGCCGCATCGTCTACGCGCCCCTGCGGCCCGTCGTCGGCGGCCTCCTCGTCACCATCGCCGTCTTCAGCATCGGCCCCGCCTACACCCTCAAGTACCTCGGCCTCGGCATCCCCACCATCCTCGCCGCCTTCACCACCCACCTCCCACCCTGGGACTTCGCCGCAAAGTCCCTCTTCACTGCCGTCACCCTCGGCTTCGGCTTCAAAGGCGGCGAAGTCACCCCGCTCTTCTACATCGGCTCAACCCTCGGCAACGCCCTCGCCCACATCCTCCCACTCCCCGCCTCGCTGCTCGCCGCCATGGGCTTCGTCGCCGTCTTTGCCGGAGCCGCCAACACGCCCATCGCCTCCACCCTCATGGCCGTCGAGCTCTTCGGAGCCGAAGCCGGAGCCTACGCCGCCATCGCCTGCGTCCTCAGCTATCTCTTCTCCGGCCATGCGGGCATCTACCACGCGCAGCGCGTCGGCCGCACCAAGCACCGCAGCAACGCCGCCGAAGAAGGCCTCTCCCTGGCCGTCGTCGCCAAACGCCGCGACCAGCCTCCCACGCCCGTCGACGTCACAAACGAAGCAGCCCTCGCAATCAATCACCCCGAAAGCCGCGAGAGCCCACGCAGCGGCAACGCCTAAAAGACAGCGCAGCCACACCTGGGTAAGCGAACGGAGGATCAAGTCAAGAAGAGAGAATCAAAGCAGAAACACCAACACAGAAAGACCAGCAAAGAACATCAACGCAAGAAAGCAGACAGGACGAGCGCACACTCCCCACAGCGCTCGAAGGAACTCGGCCGAAAATCATCTCGGGAAACGCTATTTTCTTATGGCATCGACCCGCGCAGACCGCGCATCGTCCTGTCTATGCACTTAAGCGTACGATCGCAAAAAATCGTGCCACATCATCTCAAAAACTCCTGCTACCGCCGGCTCCCGATACCAAGGCTTTGTCCTGCCGGACGAGCGCCCTGCGCGGGCGGCGGTCCCTTCGGGACATGTATTGGGCTTCGCGTGGTCCGACCGATGGTCGGCACAAACTTCTGCTTGCGATCATCGGGAGCACCACCCCGAAGGGGATAAAAGGCACGGAGTGCCCGCCCCGCGCGCAGCGGCCCCGTCCGGCAGGACAAGGTACTAAAGTCCCTTTCGGGAACCTCTTATGTAGCTCTTTTCAAACGGCTTATTTTGATATTCAGAAGATTCTCCCTCTCCCGACACAACTTCTCCCCAGCAGACAGGTTCAAACCATAGGAGTACAGAAACACCAAGGAGATCCAATGAACCTGAAGACCTCTCTCCTCGCCGCTGCTGCCGCAACCATCTTCACCGTCGGAGCCGCAAACGCCCAGATCGTCGTCCGCATCGGCCCACCCCCGCCGCGCCCTGTGGAAGTCGTTCCTGCCCCGCCTCCGGCTCATCGCGACTATGTCTGGGTTGCTGGCTACCATCGTTGGGACGGCCACGGCTACGCCTGGGTTCCCGGCCGTTACGCCCATCCGCCACGTCAGGGAGCGGTCTGGGTCGCAGGCGATTGGCGTGAAGAGCGTGGCGGCCACGTCTGGCACGAAGGCCACTGGCGCTAGCACTTCGTGCCGTAGATCGCTTCGCGCGGTCCTCCCGATGGTCGGCACACTCGTCTATGGCGACCATCGGGAGCGCCACCGCGAAGCGGATCACATATCCCGAAGGGACCGCCCCGCGCGCAGCGGGCCCGTCCGGCAGGACAAGCAGCATCTAAATCTATATTTACCAGTTACATAGCCGCGAAAAATACTTGGCATACAGGCTCCTCCAAAAGCCTATAATTAAGTTAGAAGGTTAAATAAAACGGCTGCAGCGCCCGCGAAAGCGATCAAGGCGCGCAGCCGTTTTCCTTTGACCGTCGGCGATAAATTTGGGCACACCGCTGGGCTGCACCATTTTTGGTGCAACAGAACGCATCCGTTCCGGCCAGAATGCACCCGTTCAGGCCAGATGGCATTCGGGAGGCTTTCGTAAAAAGGCCTGTCGTCTCGACCGAAGACGCGCGGCATCATCGCGCGGCGCAGTGGAGAGACCCCCGCATTTGGGTTTTGGCCCTTGTTGTTGCACCATTTTTGGTGCAATTTGCTCCGACTGCGCCGCAAAGAAACAGCTAAACCTTGTCGCAAGACGAATTTAGCCAGTAACTCAAGCAGCAAGAACAACATACCTCGGATCATCAACGCAAGTTGCTGATTCAAAACGCCAACACGTCACCGCCCCACACCCCCCGGGGGGAGGAAGCGGGTGCCCAACTATGCCAGAAATCGGCAAGAAAGAGAAAGAAAATGGCCTATCCAACCTGCCGTCACATCCTCACCAGCGGAGTGCGTTGCAAATCACCATCACTTGTCCATCAACCGCTGTGTTTCTTCCACAATCGGCTGCATCGCCGCCACCGTCAGCAGCGCGAACGCGCCGTCACACCCGTCGCAATTCTGCCCGAATCCGCCGACAACGCCCACGCTCTCGCCAAAATCCGTCCGGAAACCCCACAACCCCGCTCGACTAATCTCCGTCTCCCACCTCTTGAAGACGCCGAATCGATCCAGGTGGCTCTTTCGCTGGTGGTCGCCGCGCTGGCCGAGAACCTGATCGAGCATCCTCACGCCCGCATCCTGCTCTACGGCCTCCAGTTGGCCAGCGCGAACGTCGCCACGGCCCGTCTCCAGCCCTACTCCGCGAACGTCATTCGTCAGGCCGTCTCCACCAAAGCCGGTCTCGACCTCACCCCACCACCCGAGTAAAAGATCATGTCCTGCCGGACGAGCGCCCTACGCGGGCGGCGGTCACTTCAAGACATGTATTGGGCTTCGCGGTGCTCCTCCCGTTGGTCGGCACAATCTTCTCTGGCGACCATCGGGAGCACCGCGCGAAGCGATCACACACCACGATGGGGTCGCAGCCCGCGCAGGGCGCATTACATATTCCCAGTCCCCACATCCGCAGCAGCGGCGGCCGGATTATCCGCATCAAGGTACTCTTCGATGGTCTTGTCGAGAGTCCCCTGCGCCGTAAGGATGAAGTCGACCGCATCGCGTCCAGCGCCATGTCCACCCTGATTTGGTGTGACATAGTGAGCCACCGCCTTAGCCTGGGGGCGGGCATTGGCAGGAGCAATCGCCAACCCGCACACCCGCATCACGCCAAGGTCAACCACATCGTCGCCAACGTAAGCGAGTTCTTCTAAGGTGATGTTTGCCTTGGCCAGTATCTCATTGATAGCGCTCATCTTATGAGCCTGTCCCTGATAGACGAACTCGAGCTTCAAGTCGTTCGCTCGGATCGCAACCGTCCGGCTCTGGCGCTTGGTAACAAGGCCGACCTTCAGCCCGCCAAGTCGAGCCAGCGTGATGCCCAGCCCATCGTGGGCGGAGAAGCCTTTGAACTCAAGCCCCTTGGCATCGTGTGCCGAGCTCTCAGGCAGAAAGAAAAGCTGACCGTCGGTGAGGACACCGTCGACGTCGAAGATGAGGACTTTGATTTTGCGCGCGCGGTCTTCAGGAGTCATGGGTTGATGATAGAGGAAGCAGCGCGAACACTGGAAGAACAGCCTTTTCTTCAACTGGCGCAAGGCGAATAAAGCACGAACAAACTCGCGCTACAATTCACCATGCCCGCCGCGACCGCCGAGGTTCGTCAAAAGACAGACACGCTCCCATCCCTCGCCTGGGCGCATCCCGTCGTGCAGGAATGGTTCATCCAGAAGTTCGGGACCCCCACCGAGCCACAGGAAGCAGGCTGGCCCAGCATCCTCGCCGGCAACCCGACCCTCATCTCCGCCCCAACCGGGTCCGGCAAAACCCTGGCCGCCTTCCTGGTCGCCATCGATTCGCTCCTCCGACAAGCCATCGGCGGCACGCTTCAGTCGCACACGCAAGTTGTTTACGTCTCACCACTTAAGGCCCTTTCCAACGACGTCCAGAAGAACCTCGAAGGACCGCTCGCAGAGATCCAGAAGCTCGCTCTCGAACGCGGCTATCTCTCCAGCGAAATCCGCACCGGGGTCCGCACCGGTGACACGCTCACCAAAGACCGCGCGGCCATGCTGCGCAACCCGCCGCACATCCTCGTCACCACCCCCGAATCTCTCTACATCCTCCTCACCGCCGGAAAATCCCGCGAACATCTCCGCCGTGTCCGCACGGTCCTGGTCGACGAGATCCATGCCATCGCCGACGACAAACGGGGTACCCACCTCAGCCTCTCACTCGAACGCCTCGACGCCCTCGTCACCGGCGAAAACCGCCTCGCTCCCGGCGCCTGGCTCACCGGCCAACCTCAACCCCCTCAACGCATTGGCATCTCCGCCACGCAAAATCCCATCGAGCTCGTCGCCCAGTTCCTCACCGGCGTTCATCCCTCGCGCCCACCCGCCGAGATCATCCAGGTCGGCCAAAAGCGCACCCTCGACCTTGCCATCGAAGTCCCGTCTGAAGAGCTCTCCTCCGTCACCAACAACGGCATGTGGAGCGAGATCTACGACAAGCTCGCCGACCACGCCCACAACCACCGCTCCACCCTGGTCTTCGTCAACACCCGCCGCCTCGTCGAAAAGCTCGCCTTCGAACTCAGCACCCGCCTCGGCCCCGGCGAGGTCGCCGCCCACCACGGCTCCCTCTCCCGCGATCTCCGCCTCGACGCCGAGCAGCGCCTCAAAGCCGGTGAAATCAGCATCCTGGTCGCCACCGCCTCGCTCGAACTCGGCATCGACATCGGCGACATCGACCTCGTCTGCCAGATCTCCAGCACCCGTGCCGTCGCCGTCGCCATGCAGCGCGTCGGCCGCGCCGGTCACTGGAGGGGAGCCGTCCCCAAGGGCCGCCTCTTCGCTACCACCCGCGACGACCTCCTCGAACAAGCCGCCCTCGTCAAGAAGATGCGCGCCGGAGAGCTCGACCAGCTCGAGATCCCGGAAGAGCCTATCGACGTCCTCATGCAGCAGATCGTCGCCACCTGCGCCGCCGAGCCCTGGGAAGAAGAGACTCTCTACAACGTCCTCCGCCGGGCATACTCCTACCGCAATCTGACGCGGGAGCGTTTCGACGAGGTCGTCACCCTCCTCAACACCGGCATCGAGTCCACCCGTGGCCGCTACGGCTCCTACCTCCTCCGCGATGGCGTCCAGCACCACCTCCACCCCCGCCGCGGCGCCCGCATGACCGCCATCGCCAACGGCGGAGCCATCCCGGACGCCGCCCTCTTCAACGTCATCCTCCAGCCCGAAGGCCTCCAGATCGCAACCTTGGATGAGCACTTCGCCGTAGATTCAAGCGCTGGTGACGTCATCCTCCTTGGCAACACGAGCTGGCGCATCCAGGCCATCGAATCGAGCGGGCGCGTCCTCGTAGAAGATGCCCACGGGGCGCCCCCCACCGTCCCTTTCTGGTTCGGCGAAGCCCCCCAGCGCACCGCCGTCCTCTCCGATGGCGTCGGCGAGCTCCGCGAGCAAATCTCCGCCCTCACCCCTAACGTCCCCCCCGGCTTCATCACTGCCACGCAGCCCGAAGTCGCCGCCGCCATCGCCTGCCTCATGGAAGAGTGCGGGGTCTGCGAAGGCGGAGCCCTCCAGCTCATCACCTACATCGTCACCGGAAGAGCCGTTCTCGGAGCCGTTCCTTCGAAGACGACCATCATCGCCGAGCGTTTCTTCGATGAAGGTGGCGGCATGCAGCTTATCCTGCATGCCCCCTTCGGCGGCCGCATCAATAAGGCCTGGGGCCTTGCCTTGCGCAAGCGCTTCTGTCGCGGCTTCAACTTCGAGCTGCAGGCCGCCGCCACCGACAACGGCATCAACATCGCCCTCGCCGAGCAGCACAGCTTCCCGCTCTCCGACGTCTTCCAGTTCCTCACCGAGCACACCGCCAAAGAATTGCTCGAGCAGGCCGCCATTGCCTCGCCCATCTTCAAGACGCGCTGGCGCTGGGCGGCAAACCGCAGCCTTCAACTCCTGCGCATGTCCAAGGGCAAGCGCATCGCGCCGCAGATCCAGCGCACACGCTCCGAAGATCTCCTAGCCAGCGTCTTCCCGCAGGCCGCCGCCTGCTTCGAGACCATCGTCGGCGACATCCAGATCCCTGCCCATCCACTCGTCGACGAAGTGATGAAGGACGTCCTGCAGGAGGCGATGGACCTCGAAGGTCTCATCGAGATTCTCATCGGCATCAAGCAAGGCCGCATCCGCTGCCTCGCCGTCGACACGCCGGTTCCTTCGCTGTTCGCGCACGAGCTCCTCAACGCCAACCCCTATGCGTTCCTGGACGAGGCTGGTCTCGAAGAGCGTCGCGCTCGCGCCGTCAACCTGCGTGGCAGCCTGCCTGCATCGGTGCTCGAAGAGGCAGGCAAGCTCGACCCTGCAGCCATCGCCACCGTCCGCCGCGAGATCTGGCCCGACATTCGCGACGAGCACGAGCTGCACGATTTGCTGCAATCGCTCGTCGCATTTCCACTCGATGGCCTCGGCGCCGAGGCCGCACGCCACTGGCCCATCTTCTACGAGCGGCTCGCCTGCACCAACCGTGCCCACACACTCGACTGCGCCGGTCAGCCCTGCTGGATCGCTGCCGAACGCCTGCCCCATGTGGCCGCCCTATGGCCCGAAGGTCTAAAAGCAACCGAAACGGTTACAAAAGAGGAAGCCGTCAAGCAATGCGTTCAAGGTTGGTTACAAATCCTCGGACCTACGACTGCACAAGCCTTTGCGGCCACTCTTCAGCTCGATCCGGCCAGTGTTTATAAGGCTTTCCTCGCGATGGAGATGCAGGGCCTGCTCATGCGCGGCACCTTCGAAGCCTCCACCACCACGGTCGAGCATGAGATCGAGTGGTGTGAACGCCGCATCCTGCAGCGCATCCATCGCCTTACCGTCAGCACGTTGCGCAAACAGATCGAAGCCGTCCCACCCGCCGTCTACATGCAGTGGCTGCTCGGTTGGCAGCACCTTACGCCGCAGTCGCAACTCTCCGGCGAAGAGGGCGTTCTCGCCGCGCTCCTGCAGCTCGAAGGCTTCGAGGCCCCGGCCATCGAGTGGGAGCGAACCCTCCTCCCCGCCCGCGTCCATCAGTACGACCCCCGCTGGCTCGATGCCCTCTGTCTCTCCGGATTCGTGGGCTGGGGCCGCATCTCGCCGCACCCCGCCTGGTCCGCAGGCGATGGGGCGGCGCCACGCCGCGTCATCCCCACCAACGCCGCACCCATCACCTTCTACGTTCGCGATTCCGCCGACTGGCTTCCTCATGCGCTCGCTCTCCAGTGCGTTGAAGAGCCCAAGCTCGCCGCCGCTCTCAGCCCCAACGCCCTCAAAGTTCGCACCCTCCTTCAGCAGCGTGGAGCGTGCTTCGCCAACGACCTCCAGCGCATCGCGAATCTCACCCGCACTGAAACGCAACATGCACTTTGGGAGCTGGCCACTGCTGGTCTTGCCGCCGCCGACGGCTTCGACCAGTTGCGCGCGATGATGGATCCGCGGCGCAAGAGCAGCACCACGGAGAACACGGCAAAGAATTCCAAACACTCGCGAAGCTCTGCCGGCCGTTGGTCGCTCCTCTGTGAGGAACTTCACGCTACAAACGAATCCCGCTACGAAACCAACCCGACCAGCGCGGCAGACCAGCGCATCGCTCAGGCTTGTCGTACCGACCAGGCGCTCGAGTCGTTCGCGCACATGCTCCTTGCCCGCTACGGCGTCCTTTTCCGCGACCTCCTCACCCGCGAGTCCAATGCGCCAAGGTGGCGCGAACTGCTCGGCATTCTGCGCCGCCTCGAGGCACGCGGAGAGGTCCGCGGCGGACGCTTCGTCTCGGGTTTTTCAGGTGAACAGTTTGCTCTTCCTGCGGCTGTTGAATCATTGCGGGCTGCACGGCATTCCGTCACCGATGCCCTCATCACCGTGGCGGCTGCTGACCCTATGAATCTGGCCGGCATCGTTGTGCCCGGGGAGCGCGTTGCGTCCACCCCTGGCAAACAAGTTCAATTTCAGGGTGGTGCCGTTGTTCCCGAGATCGATCCAGCCGCTATCGATCCCGATGCTATCGGGACGGTATCCGCTCCATCGCGCGCTCATGTCCTCCGTGCGCGGATCGTGGAGCCGCCTCCACCGGTTCCGGCGACTGCCGAACTGCGGCTATTCTAGGACTCTCCATGAGAAAGAATCTTGAGGATTTCGATTTCGAAGAACAAGCACTCGCTGCGAAGCCTGAGTCCAACTTCGCAGCCGTTGACTTACCAGCCGTTGAAGGGGCTGCCTTAAACCCGGCACCCACCCCCGAAGGCGATCTGGCCCCGGACGACTTCTACTTCGAAGGGCCGTACATGGTCTTCACCGCTGCATATCATCTCAAGCGCGGGTACTGCTGCAACTCGGACTGTCGACACTGCCCCTATCGCTGAATAATCCACGATCGATTGGCGAGGCTTGTTTAGCGCGCGGTAGCGGTCGTTGGCGTAAGCGGGGGGACTGAGCTGGCGATCGTGGCTCCAGCCGCCCGATTGGCGCGCATCGACTTCGCCACGCGCACAATCTCTACGACGCGCGGGTCCTTCACATAGCGGCCCAGATCTTTATCGTTGACCATTGCCGCCTGAATATCGAGGCCTGCCTCGCTGGCCGTCTCAAGGGAGTGCAGCATCTCCGGCTCGTTGCCGAGCAGCGCATACGCCTTCGCCATCTGGAAACAGAAGCCTGCTCGGTCACCTGTGGCCAGGATATGCAACGAAGAGCCCGCAGTGTTGTGGCGCGAGAAGATCTCCGGATCGAGCCGTAAGGCGGTTGCCAGCTGGCTGCGGCCGCTGTCGTAGTCCTTGGATTCGATATAGGCCAGGCCAAGGTTGGAATGGTAGACCGCCTCGGTCCTGCTGTACTTTACCGCCAGCTTATAGTCGTGGATGGCGTCGCCGTAGCGCCGTTGCATGAATTCAACCGCGCCCAGGTTATTCCAGGCCTGCGGGTCTTTACGCCGCCTCTTCAGCGATCTCTGAAAGTAGAGCTGAGCCATTGAAATATTGCCCAGTTCAAGCTCGGTCACGCCCATCTTGTTCATCAGCACAACCGGGTTGCCGCCACGGCTATACGCATAGCGAAAGTATTCGAGCGCGTCGGCAGGGAAGCGCCGTGCGCGGAGAACGTCGCCTTCGAGCTCAAGGATCGCGGCAGAGGAGGTTGCGGGGTCCGGCAGATGCGGCTCGATCAGCGCCCAGTCGGCGCTATTGTGTGCGATGTCGCGCAGTTGCTGCAGATGAGGATCCTGAAAGCTGGCTTCCGCCACCGAGTCAGTGTTCTGGGCCTGCGAACACAGGGGAGAGAAGACGACTCCAGAGGCAAGGAGGAGGAAGAGTGGGGCGAAAAAGCGTAGTGAGCGAAGCATGGCGCAACCCCCAGGGGCTACTTAGGGAATTCAGTGTGCGCTCAGCGAAGAAACTATGTCAAGGCCTTCTCTTGGCGGTGTTACTGAAGTGGAACGGCACCTGCTGGCGCCGGATTTGCCGGACTTCCCGGATGGAGAGGCGTTGTCGCAGGGGCTGCAGGCGGCGGAGTTCCGGCAGGCGCAACAGTTGGCGGCGTGGCCGCCTGAACGCGCATCGCCATCCGGGGAAAGCTGAAGCTTCCTCCCGCGTCGTCGATCACATTCACCTGGCAGACGTAGGTGCCGGGCTTCAACGCCGAAAGCGCAACGTCGAACTGGAACTCGATCGCCTGGCGTGTGGGAATCGTCACGCTGGTCGCCTCGATCAGCGGGGTCTCGTACACCTTCACCCCGCCGCTAAGAAATTCGATGCTGGTCAGCACCCGCACCGGCCCGCCCTCCCGCCGCGTCAAGCCCTGTGGAGTAGCCGCTGGAGCCGCCGCACCCTTCTGCCGCGCCGGATCGTAGACCTCATACAGGAAGTAGAGGTGCTGGTCCTGGCGAAACACATGCGGCACATTTGGAATCCACTCAACCCCGTCGCGCACCAGCGGATTGACGAAGCGTTTATCGGCCTTCTTGTCCGTGTTCGGCACGCGCTGGCTGGCCAGCACAATTGAGCTCAACTTCAGCGGAACCTTCTTGAGGTCGGGAACCTGGATATCCGTCTCGAAGCTGCCCATCGCGCCTGTTTGGTTCTCGCGCACCACGAACTTCAGGTGATAGCGTCCCGGCGCAAGCATAAAGCCGGTCGAATACTGAATGTTCTTCCGCTGAACCTGCTGCGCCTGATCAAGCGCCAGCTTCACCGTGTCCCGTACATTGCCGACGATGATTCCCTCCGCGTTCTTCACGTTCCCGATTACATCGATGTTCGCCTTATCGCGATCGCCGTTCTTGAGGAATGGAATCTGCGATCCTGGCACGATCAGCGAAACCGGCACATAGAACCGGCCATCTTCCATGCGGAAGTAGAGAGCTTCGAGATACAGCGAGACATCCGTCGCAGGAAGATCACTGCGCAGTTGCTCGCTTAGCTGCAACTCGCGATCCTCCGTCTTCGAGTGCTGGAAGTCCGCTGGAGCGTAGTATCCGGGCCGATATTCGAGCTTCAGATCCGACCGGTTCACCTTCACCGTCAGGTGGCGATAGCCGCCATCGCGCGCCGGGTTCGTCGAGTGAAACCCAAGAATGTAATACGCCTCGGTATCGTGCTGCACCTGTTGAAACGCGGGTGCAAAGTCGTTCGAATCAAAGAATGCCTTACCACCTGTATCGGCGGAGAGCGTTCCCAAGACCTCCTGCGAGTTGAAGTTTGAGGTCAGGTTGCTCTGCATCGCCGCGCCGCTATAGGAGGCCGTGCCACGCAGGCTTCCCGTCGAAGCATCGCCCACCGGAGGGATCGCCTGCAGCCCGCGCGAATCGACGCTATAGATGGCCATGTTCGCCTTCACCGCCTCGTTGGTCGCGGCTCGCATGCTGGCCTGGTTCTCGATGCCGTTACGCGAGAGCCCACCACTGAAGTACAGCAGACTCTTCTTCTGGTCGACCCGCTCGAGCGAACGCGCGATATCGCGAATCGCATACAGCTCGCGATCTGTATTCAGGCTGTTGTACTCCGTATCGTCGGCGACGTAGCTCGAAGCGTCGTCCGCCGTCCCCGCCGATGTCCCCGTCGTTCCATCGGCAAACCCCGCGCCCTCGGTGCCGTTATACGCCCCCACCTTGCCGAGCAGACGTGCCTTGTCCGAAGTGAAGTCCTGATCCATGCTCAGACCCGTCGCCATACTCACCAGCGCGACGAGGTCCGCTGGCTGCATCTTCTTGTTGATGTAGTCCTTCGCCGCGTCGACCGCACGGTCAATATCTTCGGGCTGCATGCTGCTCAGATCGAAGAACATCACAATCAGCCGGTGATCCCTCAGCTCTTCCTTATCCGTCGCGAAGTTGCCGTTCAGAATATCGGCCACGGTCGCCTTGCCCGAGACGGTCGACTTCTCCTTCAGCACCGCCGCCTCATCCACGTTCTGGTAGTCAAAGCTCGCCAGTGTTTGCGGTTTTCCATTCTCAAAGATGGTGAAGTCCGAAGCCTTCAGCCCCTTCACAACCTCGCCGGTCTTCTTATCCCGCACGACGACATTGGTCAGCACGATATCCGATTGCAGCTTCAGCGTGAACGATCCCGCCGTGCTCTGATTCTGCGCAGGCATCGGCAGGGAAGACCCCAGCATCATTCCCGTCAACGCTGCTGCGACCAGCCGCATTCCCACTCCGCGCCGTCGAACCGATGGAACCCGAGCGTGGAGCCGCCGCGACTCGTGAATCGCATTCGCAGGCGTCCTAGAGTAATTCGTCATCGTCGTTCTCATCCCGCCCCGCCCGCTCAAAACCGATACCGCGCAACAAAGGTCAACGTCCGCATCGAAGCCGTCGACGTCACCTGGCCGAAGGTAGCTGAGTTCAGCGTCGTGTTGATGCCCGAGTACTGCACCGTGTTGAAGACATTATTCGCCGTCAGCCGCGCCTCGAACGATCGCGTACTGCCAAGCTGCACCGTACGTGACAACGACGAGTTCACCGACACCACGCCAGGTCCCTGGATCGAGTTGCGCGAAGCCGTCCCATAGTTCCCCGTCGCAGGTGCCGTAAACGCTGCCGTGTTGAACCAGTCAAAGACGGTCTTCGCTCCCGTGATCGACGCCGCGAAGTTGCGATCCGGCCGCAGCGAACTCGCAACGCCGGTCGACGTCTCTTCAACCGTACCCACATAGTTCGGTGTGTAGTAGCTCCCACTCTGGAACGCGTACGTCCCGCTCACCGAGAAACCATCGAGCGCCTTCGACATGAACCCACCCTTGGCAAGGAACGCCCGGTTCGGCCCGAACGGCAGCTCAAGCACCCAGTTCCCGCTCACCTGCTGGCGAATGTCGAACGAGCTGTTGCTCTCCTCCGCGTTCAAATCGTTCGGGTTCTGCGCGACCGACGAGCCGCTTCCTCCAACCGAAGACGCGTCGTCGATCGAGTGCCCATACAGATACGTTGCCTGGATCGCGATACCCTTCTGCATCCGCTTGCGCACGTTCACCGAGAGCCCCTCGTACCGCGAGTAGCCCACCGAGTCTTCATACTCGAACGCCTGCACGTCGTTGTTCAGCAGCCCCGTCGCCGTGCGGTTCGGCGCTCGCACAATGTCTAGCTCGCCGCTCTTCGCCCCGTTATAGCCAATGTTCATCACGATCTGCTTCGGCAGCGTCTTCTGGATATCGAGGTTCCACACCTGCACATGCCCCAGCCGATAGTCCTTGTTCGCCGAGTAGTTATTCTGCACCGACGCCGTCGAGCAGCCGAACGCATTCGTCAGCGACAGCACCCCGCAACCCTCTTCATTCACGATGTTCGTCTGCGTCACCGCGAACGGTGTCTGCGTCGCAAGCTGCGAGGCGATCGTGGCATACTGCCCCGTGTTGTAGTTGATCCCGTAGCCGCCGCGCACCACCATTTCCTTGAAGATCGCGGGCAGGAACTTCGTCGGCGCCCGATACGCAAATCCTATTCGTGGCGAGAACATATCCCGATCCGGCCGTACCAGCGATCGCGGAAAGACCCCCGTATAAATTCCCGTTTCTTTCGGCTGAACCGCCTCGACATCCGTGAAGTCCACATTGTGATCGAGATTCACCAGCCGGTTGTACTTCTCCACATAAGGCGAGAAGTACTCATACCGCAGCCCGAAGTTCACCGTCAGATTCGCCAGCGCGCGCCAGTCATCCTGCGCATACCAGTCCCAGACATTCGCCCGCAGATAGGTCTTGTACAGCCCTGCCTGGATCGAAGACTCCTGCGGCTTGCCCAGCAAAAAGTCCGCGAACCCCGACCCACTCGCCGGATCGGCCGAGCATCCCGCCGTCGTCAGGCAAGCCGGATTCTCCGTCGCATAGCCCGTAAACGCAAGCGTCCCCAGCGCATTGGTTCCGCCGATCGAGTCGGCATGCACCCGCCGGATGTCGAATCCATAGCGCATATTGTGCTTCTTGTGATTCCACGCGACGAAGTCCGAGAAGGAGATCGTCTGGTTCACCTTGTCACTCGGCGTCGTTACGTTCAGCCCCGTAAAGTTGGTAAACGAGAGCGAAGGAATTCCGTAGAAGATCCCCGGATCGGCACCGATTACCGGCTTCGGGACTGTCACACCGGTAGCCGTCAACGGGTCCGTCGCCGCGTTCGTGAAGTAGTTCGTCGCCTGCGCATGGGAACGATTCCAGTTCAACGAAGCATTGTTCCGCAGTCGTCCATAGCTGATCGAATAGCCCGCTGTCACACCGTAGCTATCGCTCTCGCTCGAACCGCTGAGCGGCAGAAAGACGCTCTTCGTATCGCTCGCCGAATGCGAATAGCTGCCATTGAAGTTGATGTTCTGCGACAGCGTCGGTGGCGCATTCGAGTTCTGCCCGCGCCGTCCTCCGCCGCCGAATCCACCGAACCCTCCCGGCGTCGATTGCCCAAAGTTCCGCACGTACCGCAGGGAAGCGTTATCGCTGTTCGAACCTGAGTTCGTAATCGTCTGGTAGTTGTAGCCCTGGTTGGGCGTGGCCGCGATGTTTGGCGCAGGATAGTAGTTCAGCAGCGCGGCAGCCTGCGGCGTAATTGCAAGCCCCGCATTTGCAAAGTTATTGTTCGGGATCGGCAGGCCAGTCGCCGGATCATAAAGCGTAACTGCCTCTTCGCTGCCCCCGGAGCCTTGCGTCAGCCCGGAAAAATCTCCCGTTCTTTCCGCCGCCGTCGGTACCGTCGCATACAGATTGCTCGGCGTAATATTCCGCTTTCCGGTCACGCTCAGAAACACAAACTGTTTTGTGCTCGCCTTCAACACACCGGGAATCGAAGGCGACCCGGTAAAGCTCAACCCGAAGCTGTTCTGGCTCCCCCCCAGCTTGGGCGTCTCCGCCCCCGTCAACGAGTAAGGCGTCGCATTCAGGTCGTTGTACGCGCCCTGGTAGTAAATACTCCCATGCGGCTGCGTCGGATTGAAGCCACGAAAGCCTCCCCCCCCGCCTCGTCCTCCACCGAACCCGCCACCACCGCCGGGCCCACCGCCGCCCGGTCCAAATCCGCCCGCCCCGCCCATCATGCCGCCCAGCATCCCGACGATGTTATTCGCCATATCCCCTACAGCGCCGCCCTGCCGCTGTGCCTGCTGCATCGCATCCTGAATCCGCTGCCGAATATCGTCCTCGCTGAATCCCGCGAGTCCATTCGTCTGTCCCATCGCTCCGCTCACCGTCACTGAATCGGTCGCCGCGCTATCGCCGCTCAGTGCACCGAGCGACGGCAGCGTCGCCCCGGCGTTGCTTCCTGTCCCCGCTGAACTCGCATCCGACGCTCCCAGCGCTCCATCCTGCACCGTCAGACTTTGCAGCCCACGCGCGAGCCGCGTCGCCGTGCCGGTTGCGCTCGCGGCCTGTTCCGCCTGCTCAGCCGCAGCAACCCGGGAAGCGAGCTGCATCGAGAACTCCGCAACCTGCGCAGCCTTGCCGCCATTCTCTCCCGCCGCATTCAACAGCACTTCCAAGGTTGCCGGTGCAAATCCAGCCAGCTCCGTCTTTACCACGTAACGCCCATTGCGAGCGATGGTCATCGAGAAGGCTCCGGATACGTCGGTCGTCGTCGCGTACTTCTTCCCGGTCAGCGTATTGGTCGCGGTCACCGCAACGCCCGGCAAGGGAATCGGCCCGGCCTTCACCGTTCCCGAGATCGTCCCGCCCTGCGCAGCCGCTGCAACCGCAGGCTGAGGCAGGGGCGGCGTCTGCATCGCGGGAGCCTGTGCGCCCGCAGGAGCTTCCTGCGCTCCCGCACTCCACGCTGAGCCCGCAATCGCCATCGAAACCCCAGCCGCGAGCATCGGCATCGACCGCAATCTTGTCTTCGTCACTCGCCGCACGCACACCTCTCCCACATCGTTGCCTTCACCTTTAAGCTTCATCATCAACAGTCAGCAGCGTTGCCGCTTCAGCTCAATTCGGGTCCGTTCCTGCAGGCGGCGGAGGCCCACCCGCTCCATCTCCTCGCCGCCGACCCATCGCCGCAGCATCCGCCACGTTCAACTGGGTCGGAACGAACACGCCGCCCTTCAGCGCGCCCTGACCGAACACCATATCCCCAACCTTGATATCCGCCAGCGTGATGCTTTGCCCTCCCGCTTCCGGCCTTTCGCCGCCGCCCTGCCCCCCGCCCGTCCCTGCACTCTGCCCCGCTCCGCCGCCCGTTCCCATGCCCATACCGAGGCCGTCGCCGCGCATCCCTCTGCGACCGCCCTTCCGGAACGACGTCCCTTCATCCACCACGATCTTCTGGTTCACCCCATCCGGCCGCTGGATCGTCAGGTTCACCTCGTCGATCGCCGTAATCTTGCCCGTGATGTACGTCTTCCCCAGATTCTCGCGTGCCTTCTTGATCTGTTCCGCGTCCACCACCATCAGCACCGCGGCATGCACCGTCTTGGTCGGCTGGTCGACCACCCCCATCGCCCCGATTCCATCCCCGGCGTGGACATCCGCCAGCTTTACCGGCTGCCGATCCTTCATCATCCGAGTATTGGTCGTTACGACCACCTGGAAGGTGTCACCCGTATCCGTCTTCACCGTCAGGTGGTCTGCTGCCGTCGCCGTCACCGTCCCACGAACCATCCGCCCCTGCGGCCCCATGGCGACGCCGTCTGCGCCCGGCTCCGGCGCCTGTCCCGCAGCCACCCCCGCCAGTCCGAGCACAAGCGTCAGGGCCACGATCCCAAGCCGTGCCATCCCTCGATCAAAACTCCGTCGGCTTAAGCGCATATCGTTCGTCCTATCCCAATCCTTGTGCTCATACAGACGGATTCTGCAAATGAAAGACGCTTCCGCCCGCAAATTTCGCCCTCCACGCACTCCCGTTGCCCAACCCGAGCCGCCGAACCATCCGCTCTCCGACAAAGCCTCGCATCGGGACCGCCAGTCTGCGATAAACTCCCGCCATGCATGATGTTGCACCCCCGCACCACCACGGCTCCCATCCCCACTCCCACGAGGAAGAGCACTTCCAGTCCAGCGAGACCGTACGCGACGTCGTCATCGGCCTCTCCGACGGCCTCACCGTCCCCTTCGCCCTCGCCGCTGGCCTCTCCGGCGCCGTCGCCTCCACCCACATCGTTGTCCTCGCTGGCTTCGCCGAGATCGCCGCCGGCTCCATCGCCATGGGTCTCGGCGGCTACCTCGCCGCGCGTGGCGACGCCGAGCACTACGCCTCCGAACTTCTCCGCGAGCAGCGCGAGATCGTCGAACGCACCCACGACGAAGAGGAGGAGATCTACCAGATCTTCGAGCAGTATTCGGTCGACCGCACCGCCGCTACCCCCGTCCTCGAAGCCCTCAAACGCAACCCCGCCGCCTGGGTGGACTTCATGATGCGCTTCGAACTCGGCCTCGAAGAGCCCGCCCCCAACCGCGCCCACCGCTCCGCCCTCACCATCGCGGGTTCCTACATCGCTGGCGGCTTCGTCCCCCTACTCCCCTACATGCTGGTTCCGCAGAGCCCCACCGCCGATCTCACCGCTCTCAAGTTCTCCGTGCTCATCACGCTGGTCGCCCTCGCCCTCTTCGGAGCCCTCAAGGGCAGGCTGGTTGGCACGGGATCGCTCCGCAGCGCCGTCCAGACCGTCACCATCGGTGGAGCTGCCGCCGCCGTCGCCTACACGCTCGCCCGTCTGCTCAACGCCGCGCACTGAGGCTTTAGAGGATGAGTCCAAAAAAATGCAGCCGATTCACACCAACGTTGCTCTAAATTCATAAGCTCCAAAAAATGGGACCGTTTCCGCTTCAAGCCAACGCGTCCCGCCTGCTCATGCATCTGATAGCAGCTAAAGTGAGACTCACTATGCCGACAGCCGCCGCAATCGCGACCGACACCTTTCTCGCGCGCTTCCAGAACGTTCGCAGCGCCACCCTCAAGCTGGTCGACCCGCTCACCCCGGAAGACCTCATGGTGCAGTCCTGCCCCGAAGCCAGCCCGGTCAAGTGGCATCTCGCGCACACCAGCTGGTTCTTCGAGACCTTCATCCTCAGCGAGTTCCTCCCCAGCTACAAGGTCTTCCATCCTGACTTCCGCTGGCTTTTCAACAGCTACTACAACGCGCTCGGCGAGATGCCGGAGAAGAAGCTCCGCGCCTCTTTCTCGCGCCCCCCGCTCGACGCCATTCTCGCCTATCGCTCCCATGTGGATGCCGCCATCGCCCGCCTGCTCGGCAACGAAGCCTCCGCCGACCTCGATCCCGAGGCCCTCCGTCGCCTCGCCCTCGGCCTTGAGCACGAGCAGCAGCACCAAGAGTTGATCGCCACCGACATCAAGCACGCCCTCTTCACCAACCCGCTCCACCCCCCGTACCTCTGCCCGGAGACCTCACCGGCCCGCAACAACGCTTCCTCGCAGGAAGCGATCGCCCCCGCCATGGAATGGATCCCCTTCGACGGCGGCCTCACCCAGATCGGCATCGAAGCGTCCAGCGATCCGTCTCAGCCCTTCAGTTTCGACAACGAGAGCCCTCGCCACACCGTCTACCTCGCTCCCTATGCCCTCGCCTCCCGCCTCGTCACCTGCGCCGAGTATCTCGCCTTCCTCGACGACCGTGGCTACACCCGCCCCGAGCTCTGGCTCTCCGAAGGCTGGTCGACCATGCGCGCCGAAGGCTGGCAGGCCCCGCTTTACTGGCAGCGCGATGCGGCCACCGGCTCCGGCTGGTCGGTCTACACGCTGCATGGGATGGTCCCTCTCGAAGAGCTCAGCGAAACGCCCGTCTGCCACCTCAGCTTCTTCGAGGCCGATGCCTACGCCCGTTGGACCTCCCTCAGCCAGCCCGGTTGTCGACTCCCCACTGAATTTGAATGGGAGCACGCCGCCGCCCAGTTCCAGCTGATCAACAGGGAAGTGGACGGCCAGACCCAACTCCTCCCGTGCCCCGTGACCGAGTCTTCCGCCGACAGCCCGGCCGTCATCCCGGTCACGCCAGCCCACATGGTCGAGACCGGCAACCTTCACCCCACCATCGCCCCCAACCTATCCGGCCTGCAGCAGCTCTTTGGCGACGTCTGGGAGTGGACCGCCTCCGGCTACTCCGGCTACCCAGGCTACGCCCCGCTCCCCGGCGCACTCGGGGAGTACAACGGCAAGTTCATGTCCAGTCAGGTCATCCTGCGCGGCGGGTCCTGCGTCACGCCCTCGACCCACATCCGCGCGACCTATCGCAATTTCTTCTCACCCGGCACACGCTGGCAGTTCTCCGGCCTGCGCCTCGCAAAGTAACATCATCCGCTAAGACGAGAACCCCGTAACCATCACTGCAGTGGACGATCTAATCACCGTACGGCGGGCCACAGTGGTACAGCAGCCAGAGACAGCAGCGCATCCAACCTCTGACACGCAATTCGACCGAAGGGAATCCAAGTGTCCTCATCGTCATTCGCCACTGCACCTGTCCTCTCTGACGCAGCTCTTCCGGTCGCCTACGAAGCGCATGAAGGTCTCACCTCCACCCCGCGCACCCTCTCGCCTTGGCTCTTCTACGACGAGGCAGGTTCGCAGCTCTTCGAGCAGATCACCCAGCTCCCCGAGTACTACCTCACCCGCACCGAGCGTAGCCTCTTCCTCGCACACGCCGACGAGATCCTCAGCTCCCTCGGCAGCTCCCTCACCATTGCCGAGCTAGGCGCAGGCTCTGCCGCCAAGACTGGCACCCTCCTCAAAGCCCTCACCAGCTTGCAGGAGTTCGTCCTCTACCAGCCCATCGACATAAGCCCCACCGCCCTCGACGAAGCCCGTGAGAGTCTCGAGCGTGACATCCCGCGATGTACCGTCGCTCCGCAGGTCGCCAACTACATCACCGAGAGCTTCGCGATCCATCGCCCCGCAGGCTGCCGCGTCCTCGCCCTCTACATCGGTTCGAGCATCGGCAACTTCTCCCCGAGCGAAGCCCGCGAGATCCTCGCCAACTTAGCCGACCAGCTCGAACCCGGTGATGCTCTTCTCCTCGGCACTGATCTTGCCCCCGGCCCGAATAAATCCGTCGAGCGTCTCATCGCCGCATACAACGATGCGGCAGGCGTCACCGCGGCCTTCAACCGCAACATCCTCACCCGCCTCAACCGCGATCTTGGCGCGAACTTCCAGCCCGGCAAATTTCGCCATCGAGCTCTCTGGAATGCCGCTGCATCCCGCATCGAGATGCACCTGGAGTCCATCGTCAGCCAGAACGTTTACATCCCCGCCAACGCGGCTTCTCCCGCTTTGGATCTTCACTTCGAAGCAGGCGAGACCATCCACACGGAGAACAGCTACAAGTTCACCCCCGCCTCAATCGACGAGCTTCTCGAAGATTCGGGCTTCGCTGCCACGAAGGTCTTCACCGACCCTGACAACCTCTTCGCCGTCACTCTGGCCAACGTCATTTAAAGATTGAAAGACGCCCTGCGCGGGCAGCGGTCACTTCGTGACATGTATTGGGCTTCGCGCAGTCCTCCCTCCGGTCGGCACAATCTTCTCTTGCGACCAACGGGAGCACCACGCGAAGCGATCACGCACCACGAAGTGGTCGCCGCCCGCGCAGGGCGCTTTTAGATTTCTCTTCTGTACTCCCCACTCTTCCCACCGCTCTTCCGCAGCAGCACCACCTCGCGAATCCGTATCCCCTTATCAAGCGCCTTGGTCATGTCGTACACGGTCAGCGCCGCGATCGAAGCCGCCACCATCGCCTCCATCTCGACCCCCGTTCCCGCCGTCGTCGCAGCCGTAGCTTCGATCTGCACCCCACCCACAACCACAGTCGCCTGCACATCCACAAAGCTCAGCGCCAGCGGATGACACATCGGGATCAACCCCGACGTCTGCTTCGCCGCCTGAATCCCCGCAAACCGCGCGACCTCCAGCGGATTGCCCTTGGGATTGCTCGGCAGCGCAGCCAGCACCTCGTCCGACAGCTCCACAAACGCCCCCGCAACCGCCTCCCGCCGCGTCGCCGCCTTCGCGCTCACATCCACCATGTGCGCCTGCCCAGCCTCATCGAAGTGCGACAGCTTCCCCGCCTTGTCCGCCATATCCATCCTCAAAGCCTACCGTAGCAGGACCGAAATCACCTCGCCCGCCGCCAGCGTATCTCGTCCATCCGGTAGCACGGCATAGCAATTAGCCCGCGCATTCGCCGCAAGGTCGCCTGATCCCTGCCAGTCCACCAACCGCACCTCCGGCCGCGCCACATTGCTCGTCAGCCGCGCAGGCAGCAGCCGCGTCAGCCCTGGCTTGCCCTTCGCCGCCTCACTCAGCGTCGCCTGCACAAACCGCGGCCCGGCAATCTCAGCTCCGCAAAGCGCTCGCAGAAACGGCTCGACAAAGCAATGAAACGTCACCTGCGTCGACACCGGATTGCCTGGCAGCCCGAAGAAGTAGCACTCCGGCTCCGCCCGCATGCCTCCACTCTGCTCGCGCGCGGGCAGCCGTCCGAAGACCACCGGTCTGCCCGGCTGCATCTTCACTCCGGTAAAAAAGAACTCCGCCCCAGCCTCCCCCAGCACCTCTTCCACCAGATCGTACTTGCCCATCGAAACCCCACCCGACAACAGCAGCAGGTTGGCAATTCGTCCCTGCGCGATCCTCTCCCGCACCTCCTCCTGCCGATCCTGCGCGGCATCGAGCCGAGCCGCCCGTCCTCCCGCCGCCGTCACCATCGCCGCGAGCCCATGGCTATTCGAGTTGCGAATCTGATGCGCCTCCGGTACCGCATCGATCGGCACCAGCTCGTCTCCGGTCGCCACAATCGTCACCAGAGGCCGAGCATGCACCGCCAGCGCGGTTCTTCCCGAGGTCGCAGCCAGCGCAATCTCAGCCGGACCCACAACCGTCCCAGCAGCCACGACAGTTGCCCCTGCCCGCGCCTCCCGCCCGCGCGCGACCACATTCTCTCCCGCCACAAGCTTCCGTCCCATCGCCGCAGTCATGATGTCCTCGGCGACCGTCACATGCTCAATCATCGCCACCGCGTCGGCCCCCTCCGGCAGCGGAGCTCCCGTCATGATCTCGAGCGTCTCGCCCGCCCGCATCGCTGCTCCCGTCCACACTCCTCCCGCTCGCACCTGTCCCACCACCCGCAGCCCAATTCCCCTGCTGAACTCCTCCGCCCGCACCGCGAATCCATCCCGCGTCGCCCGATCAAACGGCGGTTGATCCCGGTCGGCAAGGATCGGTTCAGCCAGCACTCGTCCCGCCGCATCGAGAACCCCTGCCCACTCCGACGTCCTCGCTCCCGTGGTCGATCGTTGCACCCGAGCGGCCTCCTCGAGCACCACCCGCAGCGCCTCAGCGAACTCCAAAACCTTCTCTGCCATCACCCATTCCTCCTCGGAATACCGCCCAGCAAAAAGCCCCAGGCTGTTCCGCCTGGGGCTGGTCTGCATTCCTCTGACTAGCTGTTCTTCTTCCCAGCCTTGTACGTCGACTTCACCTTCTCGCCGATACCGGTCAGGATGTCCTTGACCTCCTGCGCGTGTGCCCCTTCAGGCGCCAGCTCCAGGTACTTCTGGTACGCATCCACGCATCCCGGAGGAGCCTGGATCTTCTGTGTCTTCGGATCCACCGTAGCCTTCGGAATCAGCGATTGGCCCTTGATGTAGTACGCGTCCGCCTTGGTCGGGTCTGCTGCGATCGCCTTGTCCGCAGCTGCTCCCGCATCGTCCGGCTTCCCGGCGTTGAACAGCGTCGCCGCCTCGTTGAAGTAGTACATACCCGCCCGCGCCGGCTCGGTCTTCGCAGCACTGTCGAAGGCATCTGCCGCACTCTTCACATCGCCCGTCTTGGCATAGGACTGCCCAAGCTGGTTATATGCCGCTGCCGCTGTCTCCGGATTCGGCTTCTTCGAGGCCGTATTCGCATCGATCGCCTTCTTGTACGAAGCCTCAGCATCGGTGTACTTCTGCACCAGCGCCGGGTCGCTCAGCGATTGTCCAGCTGCCTTGGCTGCCTTCGTCGCCACATCCGCTGCGCCGAGCTGCGCATCACCCAGCGTCACCCACAGAATCGCCTCAGTCGGTGCCTGCGTCGTCGCCTGCGTCATCGAGGCGATTGCCGGATCGAAGTTCCCAGCCTTGATGTCCGCGCGCGCCTGCTGCAGCGCCGTATTCAGGTTCGCGATCTTCGCATTCCCCGCCATAATGTCGGCGTTCTTCTTCTTGAACTCCTCGAGCTGCTTCTTCTGCTCGGGCGACATCTTATCGAGATATTCCTGGCGCGTCATGTCGAAGTTCAATAAGCGATCTTCGCCTGGCTTCAACGTCACGTTTGCGATGAAATCGACGCTCTTCTCGTCCGCCCACACCACGGCAAGATAGGTGCCCGTCGTGTCGATATCCGCGCCCTTGAAGTCTCCGTTATCGTCGATCGGGAAGGTATACGCCCACTTCACATCCTTCGGGTCCGTCGTCTGGCCCTTCGTCAGCCGCAGCGTGGCGCCCTTAAGCGGCTGGCCCAGCGGATTCTGCACATGCCCGTGGATGCTCGCAATCTTACCCGAATCCTGTGCCGACAACGTCCCCGGCGCGACCACGGCAAACGCCGCCAAAAGCAGTGCCGCCAGCCCAATTCCAAACTTCCGTCCAATTCGCTTCATCGTTTCGTTCTCCTGATCCTGCCTAAAGTCGTGACTCAAAAATCGTTTCTAATCGCGGCTCAAATGCTGGGCCTATCAACCTGTGTACCGTCTAGGCATTCTCCGTAAAAGAAGCTGCCCACAAGAAGATATCTACCACGCAACCGCCCGCCTGTTTCCTCTACGATGCCGAATCCGGATTTGCGTATGGTATGGGATCGTCCATTCCTGCCTGACGAAATGCGCGCAGGCGCAGCACGCAACTCTCGCAGACCCCGCACGCTACCGTTTCACCCGAATAGCATGACCAACTTACATGGAACGGTGCGCCCAGTTCAACTCCCAGCCTGATAATCTCGTTCTTTCTCAGCCCAATCAGCGGAGTCAGCACCCGTATATCTCCCGCCTGCGTCCCCTGTCGGACTAGCTCGTTGAACGCGTCATAATACGCCGGTCGGCAGTCCGGATAGCCCGAGCTGTCCTGCTCGACCGCCCCGATAAACACGGTCTTTGCGCCAATAACCTCCGCCCAGCTCACCGCCGCCGAGAGGAAATGCGCGTTCCGGAACGGCACATACGTCACCGGCACACCCGTCCCAATCTCTTCCTCCGCCTGCTCGTCGACAACCACCGGAACCGGAATCAACTCGTCGGTCAGCGCCGATCCGCCGATCTTTCGAAAAAGCTCCATCTTCAGCGGCATCCAGCCCTTGGCGCCCACAATCCGGGACACCTCGCGCGCCGCCCAAAGCTCCTTGGCCTCGGTCCGCTGCCCGTAGCTGAAGTGCAGCGCATACACGTCAAAGTCCCGCGCCGCCAGCGCAGCGCACACGCACGAGTCCATCCCGCCCGAGAGGCAAAGAATCGCTTTCTCCCGCTCCGGCCCCGCCTCCATGCCGTTCGTCAAACCAGCCTCAGGACTCATCGTCACCCAGCCCCTCGCCTTCATCTTCGATCAGGTTTGCCAGAATCTCTTTCGCCGCCTCTTCGTCCCCGCGAGCCACCTGCAGCCGCACCCGGAACGCAAACGCAATCATGCTGTTCGCGTTCTCTCCCAGCAAAAAGCTCTCAATCCCCGCCGACTCGAGCATTCCCTTGGCCAACTGTCCATTCACCGGCTCCAGGAACTTCGCAATCGTCACCATCTCGTCGCTCGCCGAAATCTCGTGGCTCAACCCGTTCACCCGGTCGCTCATCGCGCCTCGAACGACTTCAGGTGGAACGTAATCGTGCCCCAGAACAGCCGAGCCCGAATCTGCACCGGCATATGCCGCGCATCGTCCGTGTACCAGATCCAGATATTGCCGCGATTCTTCACGATGCCCTCTTCGGCGGTCGGCTGTACTCGAATCGTCTGAAACGTCCCCGCCGGCGTCTTGATCTCTTCCTTCGCCTCGACCTTCATCACAACGGTGACGGTCCGCATTGCATCGGCCAGAGGAAAGCGCACACTCTGCCCAACCACCAGCGGCTGCGAGGCCGCATAGAAGATCGCCGAAAGGGAATCGGTCACACACGCCGGAATCGAGGCCGTCAGCGTCTTGCTCGTCCCCTTCACCAGGTTCTTCTCAACCTGTGTCTGCTTGCCTGCGCTGTAGTTGAAGCTCAGGTCGCCCGTGACCTTCCGCAGACCCTCCTGCAACTGCTTCGAAAATCCTGTGGAGCAGCCCGTCCGCGTATCGAACGCAGACTGAAACTTGTCCACCACCGGGAACAGCATATTGGTCCCGCCAATGGTGTCCGCCGTCGCCGTCACCTTCTCGTCGGGACCCACCTGTTCCAGGTGAAAGACAGCAGTTCCCGCCGTAAACACCCGCCAGTCCACATCGAAGGTCAGCGTCTCCTTGCTCACGAAACTATAGCCGGGAGCCGGAGCCTGCAGTGTGGGAATCGGGGTGTACTGCGCCAAAGCGGAGGATGTGCCGCTGACTATCGACAGAAAAGCTGCCAGGAGAAGCAGCAAACGGACCGGGGCAGGATAGATTCTCTTCAACGAATGGGGTCTCGCAAGGTTAGTCTTCGTTCTGCTGCTTTTATCTTGGACGCCGGACAGCCGATCGCCGCAACACCAGCGTCAGCTCAGCGCGCTAAGAACCACAATCGTATCGCAAGCGCCGCATAGATCGCGCCTGCGCCCATAGCAGCATTGTACTCGCGATGGTGCAGGTAGCGTTCGCGGGAGAACCGTCCCCGTTCCCCACCGCCGTTCGCCGGAGTCAACTGCGGCAGCAGCCTCGGCACCTGCGCCGCATATTCTTCGAAGTCGGCGAAGTGCCCCCGCAGGAACTCTTCCTCCGATAAGATCGTCGGCCAGTAGATCGCCAGAAATAGCCCCGCCAGCGCAATCAGGATCACCCAGCTTCCCGCCGCAGCCGCAAATCCAAACGCAATCATCATCGACCCGAGATACAGCGGATTCCGCGTATGCGCATACGGCCCGGTCCGTGTCAGCTCCGCATTCTTCTTCACATATCCCGCCGCATAGCCACGCAGCCACACGCCTGGCACAACCAGCAACAGGCTCCACGCCATCGACTGCCAGCTTGGCCGCGCCAGCCACAAAAACACCGCCGCGAAGCAGAACCCCAGGGGAACCCGCACCCGCCGCGCAATCTTCTTCCACCGGCTCCCGGCCTTCTTCACCGCAACATCCGTCCCGCTCATTTCCTTACTCACTTCAACCCCGATCCCTGCAGCAACCCAAGCGCGGCGGTCAACACCTCGTCCGTCGTGATCAGCGCCAACCCTTGTTCCGTCTCTTCCCGCCGACTATGATCCACCACGCTCACCGCATGCCGCAGCACGCGCACCTTCGGCCCGCGCGGACCCGTCCGGTCCGGATCGGTCGGCCCAAACAGCGCCACCACCGGCCGTTCCAGCGCCGCCGCCAGATGGATCGGCCCGGAGTCGCCGCCGACCACCAGCGCCGCCCGCCGAATCAACGCCATCATCTGCGCCAGCGTCGAAGGCACAGCAACCGCGCATCCCAGCGCCCCATCGACCACCGCCTGCGCCGAAGGATCAGCAACGCCCTTCTTCGACGGAGCCGCGTTCACCAGCGCCGCCCATCCCGCCTCGGCAAGCCGTATCGCAAGCTCTCCATATCGCTCCTTCGGCCACGCCTTCGAGCCCCACCCCGCCGTCGGAGCAAGAAAGCAGAACCGGTTCCAATACTCCTTCGGCAGCGTCCGCTCCAGCGTCTCATCGACCCACCGCTCCGCCGCCGGATCGATCGGCAACTCCACGCGCGCCGGCCGAATCTCCTCACAAATAGCTGCGCTCACCAGTTCGCAGCCCTGGTCGACCACATGTGGCTCGTGTGTCTGGATCCGCTGCTGATACAGCCACCGCGCCGGTCGCTCTCTCGGCCACTCGCGGCCAATAAACCGCCGCGACCCGCTCACCGAGCCCACCAGCGCCGACCGGATCAGCCCCTGCATGTCGATGCACAGCTCATAGTGTTCCGCCCGCAGCTCGCGCCGCAGCCGCACAATGCCCGCAGCCGTCTCCCGCGTAAATGCCTTGTGTTTCCACGCCTGCGTCGGAATCTCGTGAATCCGGTCGACCAGCGGCCGTTCCGCGCTCCGTCCCGGTGTCGTGCAGCATCCCTCGGCCTCAAGCAGCGGCTTCCACCGATAGTCGATCACCCACCCGATAAACCACTCCGGGTGCAGCCGCCGCAGCGCCGCCACAGCCGGAAGCGCATGCAGCACGTCGCCCATGGCGCTGGTCCGCACGATCAACACCCGCGCCCCGCTCGCCACTCCGCCAACCAGGTTTGTAGAAGAATTCGCCAAGCTACAATCTTCTCACGCTGACCACAAACGCCGCAGCCGCGCCACAGCCGCCGCCTCGTTGACCAGCTCCACCCGCAGCTCCGCCACCCGCACCGGCCCCACCGCCTCCAGCCGCGCAAGCATCCCCGGCGTCAGCTTCACCCAATCCTTCTCCGTCGTGCAAAACCCATCCGCACCCACCTCCCGCGCCGTCCGCACCAGCCTCTCAACATCCGCATCGCCATACCGATGATGGTCCCGAAACCGCACCTCCGCGACCGGCACACATCCCTCCGCCGCCAGCATCGCCACAAACCCTTCCGGCCGCGCAATCCCCGAAAACACCACCGTGCGAGCGGGCATAGAAGCTTTCACCAACCGCCGTCGAATCACCCAAACCTCCGGCGTTCGTCCTGCCGCGTGCGCTCCCGTCGGCCTTTCGCCCAGCCCTCGCTCTGGCGCCCCGAAGATCATCCCAATCCTCTCCCGCAGCCCAGCCTCTTCCTCCTCCCGCACGACCACCACATCCGCCCGCCGCAGTGCCAGCTGCCGCTCCCGCAAATTTCCCGCAGGCAGCAGAACATCCGCCACATCCCGTTCCGTCAGCAGCACCACATCGAGATCCCGCCCCAGCCGCCGATGCTGAAACCCATCATCCAGCAAAAAAGCCGCTCTTCCACCCGCTAATCCATCAGCCCGCAAATCCTGCTCCGCAAGAGCCCCTGCCTCAAACCGCTCCACCCCCACATACACCGCCGCCCCTTCCGGAACCCGCCGCGCCAGCAACAGCGGCTCATCCCCAAACCGCGCCGCATCCCCATGCGGATCAACCCGCTCCACCGTATCCGCAGGCCGTCCATACCCCCGCGAAAGAATCCTTACCGCCAGCCCCTCCCGCGCCAGCAGCTCCGCCAGCAACAGCACCACCGGTGTCTTCCCCGCGCCCCCCGCCGACACGCTTCCCACCGAGATCACCGGCGCGTCCAGCCGCCTCACCCGCAGCCACCCCTTCTCAAACGCCCAAGCCTTCGCCGCAACCACCGCCCCATACACCGGCACCAGTGGCCACGCCCAAGGCCTCACCGCCCTCATCGCGCCCCATCCGGCAGCAGCTCCACCAGCTCCCGAACCGTCCGCTCCGTCGCCCCTTGCTGCTCCTCAAACACCCGCCGCCCCCGCTCCCCCAGCGCCCGCGCAGCGTCTTGATCCGTCAGCAACTCCACCAGCACCGTCCCCAACTCATCCCTGCCGTCAACGATCCGAATCCCATCCGCCGCCCGCATCCGTCCCACAATCTCCCGAAAGTTCTCATACGAAGGTCCCATCACCACCGGCACGCCAAACCGCGCCGCCTCCAGCGGATTATGCCCACCCCGTTTCACCAAACTCCCACCCACAAATGCCACACTCGCCACCCCATATACCGCCGCGAGATCCCCAATCGTATCGAGCAGAATCGTCTGCCGCCCAGCACTCAGAACCCGCTTCCCCTCCAGCAATTCGGTCGCTGCCGTAACCCCGAGCTCCGACGCCAGCGAAAGAGCATACGAGAACCGATCCGGATGTCTCGGCGCCAGCACCAGCAGCACCTCCGGCATCGTCTCCCACACCCGACCCATACCCTGCATCACCAACTCCTCTTCATGCAGAGGCTTTCCATCGACCGTACTCCCCGCCACCACCACCGGCCGTCCCGCCGCCGCCTCGCGAATCAACTCCGCAACCCGGCTCTCCGCCCCCACCCGAGCGTCATACTTCACATTCCCCGTCACCGTGACCCGCGGAGCTTCTCGGCTTCCAGCTCCCCCAATCGCCCGCAGCCTCTCCGCCGTCTCCTCGCTCTGCGCCAAAAACACTCGCACCTCTTCCATCAGCGGTCGCCAAAGCCTCCTCAGCCGCATATACCGCGGAAACGACCGATCTGAAACCCGAGCATTCGCCACCGCCACCGGCACACCCGCCCGCCCACACTCCGCCAGCAGATTCGGCCACAACTCACTCTCCATCAGCACCAGCATCTCCGGCCTCAGTACCCGCAGATACCGCCTCACCGCCAACCCAAAGTCCAGCGGCAGATAAAACACCCCGCAGCCAGCCTCAGAATCAGTCCCCAGCCGCTTCCGCGCCAGCTCCTGCCCGGTCTTTGTTGTCGTCGACACCGCAAACCGCAGCTCCGGCCTCACCCGCCGAAACTCCTCGATCAGCCGCACCGCGACCAGCACCTCACCGACCGAAACCGCATGCACCCAAACCACCCGCCCAACCGTCCTACGCCACTGAACCAACTCCCGAGGCACAAATCCCAGTCGCCCCCACAGCCCCGCCCGATACCGCCCACTCGTCGCCATCCGCACCAGCCAGTACGGCGACCCCACCACCAGCACCGCCAGCAGCAACGAGCTATACACCCACCCAAACAACCAACCGAAGCCCATCGTCACCGTCTAACTCCAGAAATGCCCAACTCCAAAACCGCCTGACTCCAGAAAACCCGACTCCCGACCAAACTCCAGCCCCGATACCTAAGCCGCTTTACCTCGAACCTCAGCACAGATCATAATCAACGAGCCCCCATGCCACCTTCGCGACCCCGAATCTCCCCCACCTCGCTCGCCCTTCTCGCCTGCGCCCTCCTCACCGCCCACGCCCACGCCGAAAAGAAAAAATCCGCCCCACCCGCCTTGCCCGCCGCCCAGTACCTCGCCTTCGACGCCCACGAGAAAGAACACGTCACCATCGCCGCCGATCCCTGCACCGAGCCCGCCAACTGCAGCTTCTTCCGCCTCGCCTACATCCAGCACGGCTTCCTCCCCGTCCGCGTCATCATCACCAACGACGCCGAC
>Ga0302314_10002762_pt1 | contig 32536 bp, 27 predicted proteins | sample III_Palsa_N2_3_FD_200533 | JGI IMG/M metagenome (GOLD analysis project Ga0302314, IMG submission 200533) | Peat permafrost microbial communities from Stordalen Mire near Abisko, Sweden - III_Palsa_N2_3 | ecosystem: Environmental > Terrestrial > Soil > Palsa > Peat permafrost | place: Sweden...
AAGAACTCTTCCTGCGAATGCTCTTTGCCTGCAAGGAAATGGATGTCATCGATGAGCAGCGCATCGACCGAGCGATAGAAATTCTTGAACTCGGCCTGGCGGCCGAAACGGATCGCCGACACCATCTGGTTGAACCACTGCTCGGCGCCGACATAGACGATGCGCGCATTCTCCCGCCCCGCCGAGATGGCGTTGCCGATGCCGTGCATCAGATGCGTCTTGCCCAGACCGGACTGGCCGTAGATCAGCAGCGGGTTGTAGACATTGCCCGGACTGCCCGCCACATGCTGGCCGGCGGCGCGCGCCTGCGAATTGGATTTGCCTTCGATGAAAGTCTGCAGCGTGTAGCGCGGATCGAGGCGGCCCTTGACGAAGGGCGAGTAGTCGTCGGCATCGGCCGGTGCGGCGCTGGTGGCGTTGCCGAACGCGACGGGACGCGTCTCGGCGGCGCTGCCCACTGCGATATTGACGATCAGGTCATACGAGGCGAGGCTCGACACCGCACGCTGGATCTTCTGCAGGAAATCGGTGCGCACCCGTTCCATCACCACCCGGTTGGGCGCCAGCAGCGTCACCTGGTCGGCCGACACCACCGCGCGCAGGGGCCTGATCCAGGTGCCGATTTCCTTGCCGGGGAGTTCCGCTTCGAGGCGCTCGACACACCGATCCCAAAGGTCCTCTCTCAGCATGCCCCGCCCGTCCATTTATCTTTCGCTTTTGGACGAAGAGTCTAGCTGTTAGCCGCTGACTTATCCACAGGTTAAAATGTAGGAGATACAATGAACACTGGACGGTTGTGTGGACGTCCGTGTCCAAGAACCGCTCATCCCTGAGCGGACTGTTGAAACAGGCAAAAGCGGCCAGCTGTTGCTTGATGGCGCTCTACACCTATAAAATAGACCTCTTTTGTCCCGCTCGAGCAAGCAGTCATGAAACGTACGTTCCAGCCGCATACCCTGCGGCGCAAGCGCACCCACGGTTTCCGTGCCCGTATGGCCACGGTTGGTGGTCGTCTGGTGCTGTCGCGTCGCCGCGCCAAGGGCCGCGCCCGTCTCATCCCGTAAGCTGCTCGAATCCCATAGGTTGAACTGATGCAAGCAGGCGCGCAGCTGCAACGGCGCGTCCGCATCCGCCAGCCTGCCGAATTCAAGCAGGCTTTCGCCAAGGGCTTCAGGATCACGCGGACCCCGCTCGCTGCGGTGTGCCGGCCGAACAACGACGCGAAACATCCGCGGCTCGGTCTGGCCATCGCACGCAAGGCCGCGCCCCGGGCGGTGGACCGCAACCGCATCAAGCGGCTGATCCGCGAAGACTTCCGGCACAATCAGCAGCGGCTGCCCCCGGTGGATCTGGTGTTCTACGGCATGCCGGGTCTGCATGGCATGAACAACCAGCAGCTGCGCGCGACTCTGGCGGAGATCTGGCTCAAGGTGATCGATCGATGCGGTGGCTACTCGTCGGATTCATCCGCGCCTACCAGCGCTTCATAAGCCCCCTGCTCGGGCCGCGTTGCCGTTTCTATCCCTCTTGTTCGCAATACGCCGCCGAAGCCATCGAGCGTCACGGCCCCGTCAAGGGCGGCTGGTTAGCCTTGCGCCGTATCGTGCGTTGCCATCCGCTGAATCCGGGCGGCCACGACCCGGTTCCGGAACACCTGCCCACCCATTGCTCCACAATCTGTAAGCCCAGGTAGAAGCTTCCCATGGAAAATCGCCGCATGGTGCTGGTCGCGTTCGTCGGCCTGTTCCTGTTCCTGCTGTACCAGGCCTGGCAGACCGACTACGCCAGGCCGCCGCAGCAGGCCGCCAGCGGCAGCAGCGCCGTGACGAACCCGGGCGCCACGGCCAATGGCGCACCCATCGTCGCGGGCGCGGCTGACGCCGCGACGCCGGCGAGCGGCCCGACACAACTGCATCTTCAGGTGCAAACCGACAAACTGCTGGTCGATATCGCCCTGGCCGGCGGCGAAATTCGCCGCGTCGAATTGAACGATTTCAGCGTCGACAAGAAGCACCCGGAACAGAAGCTGGCCCTGCTCAACGACCGCGACGGCCAGTTGTTTACTTTTCAGAGCGGGCTGGCCAGCACCACCGACAAATCCTTTTCCAGCAGCCTGACGTCCTTCACTTCGGCGCAGTCCGATTACAAGCTGGCCGACGGCGCCAATACACTCGACGTGCCGCTGGAATTTACCGATGCCTCGGGCTACACCGTGCGCAAGGTATTCCACTTCAAGCGCGACAGCTACGAGATCGGCCTGAGCCAGACCCTGGTCAACAAGAGCGGTCATGAGCTGCAGGCGGCACCTTATCTGCGCTACCAGCGCACGCCGCCGCCGACCGAAGCCGGCCCCGGCTTCATGCACACTGCCACCGGTTTTCTCGGCATCGGCCTGTATCAGCAGGACAAGCCCGGCAGCAGCGATTACGCCTACAAGAAGAAGGCTTTCAAGGATCTCGACAAGGCTGACTACGAGGCCAAGCAGACCGGCGGCTGGATCGCCATGCTGCAGAAGTACTTCGCCGTCGCCATCATCCCGCCGCAGGATCAGGGCGCGGACCTCAGCGGCAGCAAGATTCCGGGTAGCCAGCTCTACCAGGCGCAGTACATCGGCGATCTGGCCCCGGTGGCCGACGGCGCCGAGCACAGCTTCGATACCAAGCTCTACATCGGCCCGGTGTCGCAGGGCACACTGGAAACGGTGGCGCCGCGCTTCGAACTGGTCGAGGACTACGGCATCCTGGCGCCGGTAGCCAAGCCGATTTTCTGGGTGCTGTCGCACTACCACACCCTCACCGGCAACTGGGGCTGGTCGATCATCCTGCTGACCCTGACGGTGAAGGCGCTGTTCTTCAAGCTGTCCGAGGCGCAGTACCGTTCCACCGCCAAGATGCGCAAGTTCAGCCCGCGCATCAAGGAGCTGCGCGACCGCTTCGGCGACGACCGCGAGCGCCTCAACAAGGCGATGATGGAGCTGTACAAGAAGGAAGGCTTCAACCCGCTGGCCGGCTGCTGGCCGTTGCTGGTGCAGATGCCGGTGTTCTTCGCCCTGTACTGGACGCTGGCGCAGAGCGTCGAGCTGCGCCAGGCGCCGTTCATCCTGTGGATGCAGGACCTGTCCGGTCCCGACCAGTACTACGTCCTGCCGGTGCTGTACGGCATCAGCATGTGGGTGCAGCAGCGCATGTCCGGCCAGTCGGCGACGATGGACCCGACCCAGGCCAAGATGATGAACATCATGCCGATCTTCCTGACCGGCCTGTTCCTGTTCTTCCCGGTCGGCCTGGTGCTGTACTGGCTGGTCAGCAACCTGACCAACATCCTGCAGCAGTGGGTTATCGCCAAGCGGCTGGAAGCGGCGGACCTGAAGAAAGCGGAAGCGTCGAAGAAGTAGCTCCTTCCGCAGCATTCTGTTTGTAACGACAATCCCCGCTCCGGCGGGGATTGTCGTTTTGGGCCTGGCGCGGCATGCGGGTTTACACTGCGACTCATGAAGCACGCCGCCATCGACACCATCGCCGCCATCGCCACGCCACCGGGCCGCGGCGCGGTAGGCATGGTGCGCGTGTCGGGCCCGCTGGTGCCGCGCATCTGCGCATCCCTCGCCGGCGCGCTGCCGCCGCCGCGCCAGGCCGCGCTGCGCAGCTTCAAGGATGCCGCCGGCGAACGCATCGACCAGGGCCTGCTGCTGTATTTCCCCGCGCCGAACTCCTATACCGGCGAGGATGTGCTGGAATTGCAGGGCCACGGCGGCACGATGGTGCTGAGCCTGCTGTTGCAGGCCGCCTGCGCCGCCGGCGCGCGGCCGGCGCGGCCCGGTGAATTTTCCGAGCGCGCCTTCCTCAATGGCTGTCTCGACCTGGCCCAGGCCGAGGCCGTGGCCGATCTCATCGACGCCTCCAGCCGCAGCGCGGTGCGCGCCGCCCTGCACTCGTTGCAAGGCGAATTCTCCAATCGCGTGCAGGGCCTGCTCGACGAGCTGATCGCGGTGCGTGCCGACCTCGAAGCCGCGCTGGATTTCGCCGACGAGGACGTGCCCTGGATTACGCCGCAGACCCTGCACGACCGCACCGCCGGCCTGGTCGAAATCACCGCCGACCTGATCCGCGAAGCGGCGCAGGGCCGGCGCCTGCGCGAAGGCATGACCGTGGCCATCGCCGGCCAGCCCAATGTCGGCAAGTCGACCCTGCTCAACCGCCTGGCCGGCGCCGAGGCCGCCATCGTCTCGCCGCAGGCCGGCACCACCCGCGACCTGTTGCGTGAGCACATCGTCGCCGACGGCCTGCCGCTCACCGTGATCGACACCGCCGGCCTGCGCGACAGCAGCGACCCGGTGGAACAGGAGGGCGTGCGCCGCGCCTGGGCCGCGCTGGCAAAGGCCGAGCTGATCCTGTTCCTGGCCGACGACCGCAGCGGACTCACCGAGACCGACACGGCGCTGCTGGCAAAGCTGCCGCCCGGCATCGAGACCCTGCTGCTGTTCAACAAATGCGATCTCAGCGGCGCCGCGCCGGCCCGTGAAAAAGATGCGGCGGGCCGCATCCGCCTGCGCCTGTCTGCCGCCGCCGGGCAGGGCATCGACCTGCTCGCGGCCGAGATCAAACGCGCCGCCGGTTTTTCCGCCGCCGGCGCGGAAGGCCTGTTCACCGCGCGCGCACGCCACCTCGATGCCCTTTACCACGCCCAGGCGTCGCTGCGCCTGGCCCGCGCTCACGCCGCGAAGAACGCCTCGCCGGAATTGATCGCCGAGGAACTGCGCCTGGCGCAGCAGGCCCTCGACGAAATCACCGGGCGCTTCAGCAGCGAGGACCTGCTCGGGCGGATCTTTTCCAGCTTCTGCATTGGAAAATAGCCCGCGAACCAAAGTAGTGCCCGTCGGTAATCCCTCACCCCCAGCGCGGCGAGAGATCCTGGCCGGTATCCGTATTCGGGATACGGTGGTTGGCTTTCGAATTTGATGGTAAAAAATAGGCTGTTCAGTTTTTGGCGCTACGAGTGCTTTGCCACCGGAATGCGACCGCTATAAAAATTCAGAACAATTGGATTGGGGATGTGTGCCATGCACTGCTTCAAATCGATATCGGCATGCCTTGCAATTGCTATTTCTTCGTGGCTGCTGTCGGGGTGCGCATCCGTGGCCCTTCACACCGAGGGAAACGCGGTCCTGAACAAGGACGCGGAAGTGCTGAAAGCCCAATTCGATCGTAATGATTTCTGGAATCGCCAATGCTCCACGGGGGTGTTTGCCAGGAATGATGGGCTGATTCTTGCCCTTTCGGATGGTGCAATGCATGCCGGGCTTCGGCAGCGCGACCAGATAACGAGTATTGACGCACATCAGTTTGAGGATTCGATCTGGTTCAGCGACGAAATGCGTAAGCACGCTTCCGGCGACAAGATCCATTTTTCGGTGGTCCGGGATGGAGCGAGCAGAGACATCCCGGTCGACTGCTACGATCTTGCCGAGGTCAAGGAACTGTACAAGGCGCTGTTGGCCGCATTGGGCAATGCGGATCGGGAACAGTGTCTGGACATCCTCACGCAGTTATATGGAAAAACTGCACCGGCCCACACGGAATTATCCATCGAATTCGATTGCCGTTATTCGGGCATGACCGCGAAGCAAGCCGGTACGCCGGCTGCTCTTGCCCTCTACAACCTGGAACGAACCTACCTCGAACAGGTGACGAAAAATAAAGAGGCTTTCGAGGAGGCCAAGCCCAAGGTCATTTTGATGACGGAGATACTGAACAATAACTATCGCAACAGGGACCTCGCGGGCGCCCTTCAGGAAAAGCTGAAGCAAGCCGAACTCGAGACTTACGGCCGCCCGGGCGCCACAGCTTCCGCCCAATCGTCCCCCCAACCGGAAGCCCCGCAGACCATAATAAGCAGCGGCACCGGATTCGCTGTATCCGCGGACGGCGCCATTCTCACCAGCGCCCACGTCGTAGTGGGTTTTAGCTCGATAGCGGTGGTGTTGAGCGACGGGTCGATCCATCCCGCAAAGGTATTGCAACTCAGTTCGCAAACCGACATTGCTGTTTTGAAGATCGACGCCGCAACACCTGCATTTTTGGAACTTGCTTCCACCGCGCCCATAAAGCTCGGGGACAAGGTTTTTACCATCGGCTTTCCCGCCCCCGATGTCCTTGGAGTCAGACCAAAGTATTCAGAAGGGACCATTTCATCCCTCTCGGGAATTGCAGACGATGCTGCCTGGATGCAGATGTCGATTCCAATTCAGCCCGGCAATTCCGGCGGCCCGGTGGTGGATACGCACGGACACGTCGTGGGCATTGTCGCGGCAACAGCCGCTGTTGGGCGCTTCCTAAAGGACACCGGTACGCTGCCGCAGAATGTCAATTGGGCGGTCAAGGCGGACTATGCGCGGCCATTGCTGGCTTCATCCAACGCTGGCGATGTACCCCGGTTTTCAGGCTTCGATATCACCGACCAGGTCACGAAAGCTGTCTGCCACATCGAGGCATCAAAATAGGAGAAAGCGACTTTACGCTCCATATGGTCGCCGTGGGACTACGCAAATGGCTGGTCACGGCCACCCTACCGCCCCGCAAGTGCGGATAACGGCCGCACAATCCCCCCGGATCGGCGCATACTAGGCACAGCCGCTATCGCCCGCCACGGCGTACACCATTGACCGCAACCACACCCCCCAAGCCTGAATTCTGGTGCGCTTCCTGCCACCGGCACAGGCCGATTGCCATGCTCGCCGCAAAGCGGGACAAGACCCGTTCCTATTGCCGCGACTGCTACGAGAAGAGAAAGCTGGCGCTGCAGACGATCAACAAGCCGGGGTGAGCCGGATCAAGGTGAATGTCCAGTGGACATTCACCCCGGCGAACGCCCGGCCACGGATGGCTGGGCTGGGGTTTCCAGGAGTTTGAGTCCTCGCCAAGGATGGCGGCGCCGCGGCTTCCCAACCGTGAAGCAATTACCGGGGCCGGCGTAGCCGCAGCATCAGGGCTGCGAACCATAGCCCCATCATCAGCAGCAGCGGCCCAATCGTGGAAATCAGCATCGAGCCGGAAAGCCGCGGCGGCTGTACCTCATTGGCCTGCAGCACCTGGCGATGCACCAGGCACAGAAAAACCACCAGCAGCGAGCCCAGCCACTGGGTGTGGGCCACCAGGAAGGCCAGCGTCGCATCGCGGCGCTGCGGCGCCAGCCACCAGTCGCCGTTGGGCAGGTTCATACGCTCGCCGCTGCCGCGGTAGACGGCACTGATCGAGGTCACCACCAGCGCCGGAAAGCCGGTGACGAAAATCAGCATGAAAGCCAGATAATTCGGCCGCTGCATGAAGCCATTGGCCTGGCCGGAGGCGGCGAAGTGCGCCGCCACCATGGGGGGCAGCGCGTCCGCCGTCAGCGTCACGAATGCCGCCCCGGCTACCAGGGCGAAGACGAAGATGCTGCGCGAAAGCGTGCGCTGCACGGGGCGGGCCCGGTTTGCGGCCGCCTCAGCTCCGCACAGGACTTAGCGGCACGCCGCGACGGGTCAGCAGATTCTTCAGCCGCTGGATGGCGGGGAAGATTTCCTGGTTGCGGTCGGCGCCCTGCTCGTCGAAGGCGCGCTGCTCGGCTTCGACGATCTTGCGGTCCTGGCCGAAGATGCCTTCGGTGAACCAGTAGATGAACGGCCACAGCAGATGGATCATGCCGGGAACGCCCGGTTTGCGGATCATGATCAGGCCATAGGTCTGGTTGGCGCGCTGCTCGCTGTCGGTGGGCATGTAGGCGTTCCACAGGTCCAGCGCCGGCTCGTCGGTGCCCGAACCCGCGGTCCAGAATTTCAGCGTCTGGTAGGGATAGCCGGTACGGATGGTCATCAGGTCGTGGCCGTCCTTCGCCACGTCATGGTGGCCGCGGCCGATCATGAAGCGCTCGCCCAGCGGCTGCTTGCCGGCGGCGCGGGAGAAGGTGTAATCCGCTTCCAGCCAGTCGTCGCCCTCGCGCACATCGAGCAAGGTGGGGCGGATGCTGCCCATCAGGCTGCGATGCAGGAACTGATGGTTCATGTCCATCAGGTTCTCGTGCATGAACGAGTAATGACAATTGATGGTGCGATCGAGCAGGCGGTGCTTGTAGGCGGGATTGGAATAGGTCGGCAGATCCGGAAACGGCGTGGTGGCGGCCAGGGCCTGGTTGCCGGTGAAGACGAAGACGAAGCCATAGGCCTCGCGGCAGGCGTAGCCCTTCACGCCGTTGGGCAGGGTCTGCTTTTCGTCCAGATAGGGCACGTTGATGCACTGGCCGCTGCGGTTATAGGCCCAGCAGTGGTAGCTGCACAGCAGGCGGTCGCCCTTCACCACACCCAGATGCAGGGGCACTTGGCGATGCGCGCAGCGGTCTTCCAGCGCGAACACCTCGCCCTGGCCTTCCAGCGGCCGCACCAGGACGATCGGCTCGGCGCCGAAGGTGACGCCCAGGGTCTTGCCCGGCTTGAGGTCGCGCGAGCGCGCCAGCGGGTACCAGTGATCGGGGTGCAGGCCGGTACGGCGCAGGTCGCGCGGGCCGCCGCGCTCGGTGGCGTCGATGCGGTGCAAAGTATGAACGGATGACATGGCCCGGCTTACTCCAGTGAAGATCCCTGACAACGGCCGGGGGAATGGCCATTTAGCGTAAATCAGGGTTTCGGCATTATTGGATGCTAGCACGAGGCCTGCAAATGCCAAATTCCCGCCTGACGCGCCCCAGGCCCACAGAGCCCCATGGCGGATCGCCGCCGGCCGGCTTGCCGCGGTTGCCGCAAGCCGGCCATCGCCGCGCGCACCATTTGCGGCCCGGGGCGGGGAGGCTTTTATACTGCATGCACAGGCCAGCAAAAGGGCCGCCACCATCCGGGAAATTCCATGATTCGCTCTGTTGAGGTTTGCAGCCGGCGTCTGCGCCGGCTGGGGCTGGCTGTTGTCGCCGCTCTGCTGCCGCTGGCCGGCGCCCACGCCGCCGAAGGCATGTGGACGCTGGACAAGCTGCCGGCCAAGGACCTGCAGGCGCGCTACGGCTTCACCCCGGATGCCGCCTGGGTGCAGCACGCGCAACATTCGGCGCTGCGCCTGGCCGGCGGTTGCTCCGGCTCCTTCGTCTCCCCTGACGGGCTGGTGCTGACCAACCACCACTGCGTGCGCGAATGCGTGCAGCAGCTCTCCACCGCGCAGCGCAACTACGTCGCCGCCGGCTTCTATGCGAAGGAGCAGAAGGACGAGGTGCTGTGTCCCACCATCGAGCTGAACCGGCTCGACCAGATCAGCGACGTCACCGCGCGGGTGAAGAAGGCCACCGGCGGCTTGCAGGGCGCCGCCTTCAGCAAGGCGCAGAAAGCCGAGCAGTCGAAGATCGAGGCCGAGTGCGTCGGCAGCGACCAGGACCATACCCGCTGCGACGTGGTCGATCTGTATCACGGCGGCGTCTACGACCTGTACAAGTACCACCGCTTCCAGGACACGCGCCTGGTGTTCGCGCCGGAAGAATCCATCGCCTTCTTCGGCGGCGATCCGGACAATTTCAACTTTCCCCGCTACGACCTCGACATCGGCATGCTGCGCGCCTATGAGGACGGCAAGCCGGCCAAGGTCGCCGACTACTTTCCCTTCTCCGCCAACGGCGCCGAGGAAGGCGAGCTGACCATGGTGCTGGGCCATCCCGGTTCCACCCAGCGCCAGTTCACCATCGCCCAGCTGGAACGCCTGCGCGATGTCGACCAGCCTTCGCGCTTGCTCTACGCCTCGGAGCTGCGCGGCCTGCTCAACCGTTACGCCAGCGAGAGCGCCGAAGCCGCGCGCACCAGCGAGGCCGACCGCTTCTACCTGGAAAACAGCATCAAGGCGCGCAAGGGCCAGGAGCAGGCGCTGCTCGATCCCGAGGTGTTCAACCTCAAGCGCCGGCAGGAGGCCGAGCTGCGCGCCTTCGTCGACGCCAATCCGGCGCGCAAGGCCAAGTACGGAAACGCCTGGAGCGAGATTGCCCAAGCGCAACAGGTGTATCTCACATTCGAGACGCGCTGGAAATTCATCGAGGGCGGCCGCGGCCTCGATTCCGAGTATTTCGACTTCGCCCGCGAGCTGGTGCGCGGTGCGGCGGAACGCGCCAAACCCAATCCGGAACGCCTGCGCGAATACACCGAGTCGGCGCTGCCGACGCTGACGCAGAAAATGTTCTCCGACGCGCCGGTCTATCCTGAGTTCGAGAAGATCAAGCTCGGCTGGTCGCTGACTAAGCTGCGCGAGTGGCTGGGCGCGGACGACGCGACGGTGCGCCAGGTGCTGGGCAAGGAAGCGCCCGAAGCCATGGCGGCGCGCCTGGTCGATGGCACCAAGCTGGGCGACGCGGCGGTGCGCAAAGCGCTGTGGGAAGGCGGGCAGGCGGCCATCGATGCTTCTACCGATCCCTTCATCCTGCTGGCCAAACAGGTCGATCCGGAAGCGCGCACCCTGCGCAAGCGCTATGAGGATGAAGTCGATGCGGTGGAGAAGAAGAACGCCGAGGTGATCGCGCAGGCGCGCTTCGAGAAGTACCGCACCAGCGTCTATCCCGACGCCACTTTCACCCTGCGCCTGTCGGACGGCGTGGTCAAAGGCTGGCTTGAAAAAGGCCAGCCGGTGCCGCCCTTCACCGCAATCAGCGGCGCCTTCGACCGCGCCACCGGCTTCGACCCGTTCAAGCTGCCGGATTCCTGGGTCAAGGCCAAAGATCAGCTCAACGGCGCGCAGCGCTTCGACTTCGTCACCAGCAACGACATCATCGGCGGCAACTCCGGCAGCCCCATGATCAACCGCAAGGGCGAGGTGGTGGGCCTGGTGTTCGACGGCAACATCGAATCGCTGGGCGGCGCCTACTGGTTCGACGAGCGCGTCAATCGCACCGTGGCGGTGCACAGCGGCGCCATCGTCGAAGCCCTGCGCAAGGTCTACGGCGCCGAGCGCATCGTCAACGAGATCGAGGCGGGCCGGAACAAGTAAGCACTGGCCGCGGTCCACTAGTGGTCCGTGGTCTGACAAGTCGGGGCCTGCGCCTGGCATCACGCCGGCCGCAGGCCCTTTGCTTTAGAGCCTGCTTAGGCTGGCAAACCACTCGCGGGAAGGCCAGAGTGCACCGATGCGCCTGCTGAAAGTCCTCGCCTGTTGCTGCGCGTTGCTGCTCGCCGGCTGCAGCGTCACGCGGCTGGCCTACGATCACCTCGACACCCTGCTGCATTGGGAGGCTTCCAATTACGTCGATCTGAACGCGCAGCAGAAGCAGTCCTTCAACCTGGAGATCCAGCGCCTGTGGATCTGGCATCGGCATACCCAGTTGCCGCTGTATGCGGCCGAGTTGCGGCAACTGGCCGCCTCAGTGCAGGCCGGCCCGCTCAGCCGCGAGCAGTTCGAGGCCTGCAGCGACCTCGTTGCCCAGCACTGGATCGATCTGCTCGCCGAGGCGCTGCCCGGCTACGCCAGGCTGCAGACGCAGTTGAGCGATGCCCAGGTGGCGGACATGATCCAGCGCATCGGCAAGGAGATCGACCGCCGATCGCGCAAGACCCAGAAGCTGACCGAGCAGAGCCGCCGCCAGCACATGACCGAGCGGATGGAGGACACCCTGGACGACTGGATCGGCCGGCCCAACGCTCAGCAGCGCCAGATGGTCGAGCAATGGGCCGCCCGGGTGCAGCTCAGCACGCCCGCCGAGGCGCAGGAGCGGCACGCCAACCTGGATCACTATGCCGCCCTGCTGGCGACCCGGGCGCAACCCGGATTCGAACAGCGCATCCGCGCCTTCATGCATTCCGACACCGCCGATGATCCGCATTCGCCCGAGGCGGTGGAGCGGGGTCGCTGGCTGCAATTGCTGTCCGACATCTCCGCTACCCTGGAACCAGCCCAGCGCGAGCACCTGCGTACGCACCTGCTCGACTACGCCGCCGATTTCGAGGCCCTGGCCGCCGAGCATCCGGAGCAGGAAGCCGCCGCCTCACCCTGAAACACATAAATGACGCTTGACGGCCTCCATTCGTTCATGATTATATAGACCAGTCGTTATAGTTCTGAGCGGAGCAAAGCGAGATGGAAGCCGTAGCCCGAGTCCGCCTGATTGAAACCACCGCGCGCCTGCTGCAGATGCAGGGCTATCACAACACCGGCCTGAACCAGATCGTGGCGGAGAGCGCGGCGCCGAAGGGCTCGCTCTACCACTACTTTCCCGGCGGCAAGGTGGACCTGGCGGTGGCGGCGATCGGGCAATCGGCGCGTGCCACCGCGCAACGCCTGGGCGAACTATGCATGGCCCAGCCCAGCGCCTTGCTCGGGCTGACGGCGGTGATCGACCACTTCATCGCCGAGTTCGAGTCCTCCGCGTTCCAGAAAGGCTGCCCCATCGCCACCGTCACCCTGGAACAGGCGGCGCTGGACGATCAGATTCAGGCCGCCTGCGCCAGCGCCTACGCGCTATGGCAGCAGGGGCTGCAGGCCTGGCTCGACGCATTGAAAGTCCCCAACGCCGCTTTTCTCGCCGAACACCTGCTGGTTCTGATCGAAGGCGCGATGCTGCTGTCGCGCGCGCAGCGCGACTGCGCGCCGCTGCGCCGGGTCAGGAGCGGCCTGCCGCATCTGCTCAATCTCTCCGGGAGTGCCTCATGAGAAAACATCTGCTGTCCGCTCTGCTCTTGCTTGTCGTTACCTGTGCTGGCGCAGCACGCGCCGATGCGCCACCCGCAACCACGGCTGCGCCCGGCAACGGCGTGGCCTTCTCGCTGATCAAGACCGGCCACGTTCACTCGCTGGCCGGACTGGTCTACTCCGGCGGCAGTTTTTTTCAGAAGGTCGAGATCAACCATGTCGCGGTGCTGGTGCAACATCCGCGGGGCAGCTTCCTGTTCGACAGCGGCCTGGGTCGCAACATCGAGGCGCAATACCAGCAGGACATGCCCTGGTGGGCCAGGCCTTCATTCAAGTACGAGCCGCCGGTGACACCGGCGCGCGACCAACTCGATCGCGCCGGCATCGCCGTGCCGCGCATCATCCTCAGCCACAGCCATTGGGATCACGCCAGCGGCCTGGTCGATTTTCCGGAGTCGGAGGTGTGGATCACCGCTGAGGAGCGCGACTGGGATCGTCATCCGGGCTTTCCCGGCGCCTTCCCGTCCCAGGTCAATCCGCCGACGATCCACTGGCATACCTATGAACTCGAGAACAAACCCTACTTCGGCTTCGCTACCAGCCTGGATCTGTTCGGCGACGGCAGCGCCGTGCTGCTGCCGCTGCCCGGGCACACGCCGGGCGCGGTGGGCCTGCTGCTGACCACGGCTTCAGGCAAGCAATACCTGTTCTGCGGCGATACTGTGTGGTCGGCGCAGGCGCTTCAGGAGTCGCGGCCGAAATCCTTCCTCGCCAGCCTCATCGCCGACAACGACCGCGAGCAGACGCAGCAGGCGATCGAACTGCTGCATACGCTGATGCAGCAGCATCCCAGTCTGGTGGTGGTGCCGGCGCACGATGCGACGCTGCAGGACACATTTGGCTATTTTCCGCAGTGGGTCAGATAAGAGGCTGGAGGCTCGGTCCCGACAACGCCGCTTAATTCTTCAGCATCGTAGGATGCAATGAGCGGCTTTTGCGAATTGCATCGCTGGTATATGGACCAGCGATGCAATTCACTTCGCTCATTGCATCCTACATCTTGCCGGATGGCAGAGACGGGACGGATCAACCTGCAGCTCGGGCGAGCCTGCAGTTAATTCTTCAGCCGATACCCGGTTTTGAAAATCCAGGTCACCAGCACCAGGCACAACGCGAAAAATCCCAGGGTCATCGCCAGGCTGATGCCGACGCCGACATCCGAAGTGCCGTAGAAAGCCCAGCGGAAGCCGCTGATCAGGTACACCACCGGGTTGAACAGGGTGATGGTGCGCCAGGCCGGCGGCAGCATGTCGATGGAATAGAAGGCGCCGCCGAGAAAGGTCAGCGGCGTCACGATCAGCATCGGCACGAACTGCAACTGGTCGAAGCCCTTGGCCCAGATGCCGATGATGAAGCCGAACAGGCTGAAGGTGGCGGCCGTGAGCAGCAGGAAGGCGATCATCCACAGCGGATGCAGGATGTGCAGCGGCACGAACAGCGAGGCCGTCACCAGGATCAGCAGGCCCAGCAGCACCGACTTGGTCGCCGCCGCCCCGACATAAGCCAGGACGATTTCCAGCGACGATACCGGTGCGGACAGGATCTCGTAGATGGTGCCGGTGAACTTGGGAAAATAAATGCCGAACGAGGCATTCGACAGGCTCTCGGTGAACAGCGACAGCATGATCAGCCCCGGCACGATGAAAGCGGCGTAGGGCACGCCGTTGACCTGCGACATGCGCGAGCCGATGGCCGAGCCGAACACCACGAAATACAGCGAGGTGCTCATCACCGGCGCCACCAGGCTTTGCAGCAGGGTGCGGCGGAAGCGCGCCAGCTCGAAGCGGTAGATGGCCCAGACGCCGCGCCGGTTGAAGCCGGTTACCGTCCTGGCGCCGCTCATGCGCGCGCCCCGGCCGACCCACCGGCGCGCTCGCTGACCAGGCTGACGAAGATGTCCTCCAGCGAACTCTGCCGCGTGTTGAGATCCTTGTAGACGATGCCCAGCTCGCCCATGCGCCGCAGCAGCGCCGGGATGTCGGTATGGTCCTCGCTCGCATCGAAGCTGTATTCCAGTTCGCAGCCGCTGGCCTTCAGCGTCAGCCGCCAGTCGCCCAGGCCCGCCGGAATCGCGCTCATCGGCTCCTGCAATTGCAGCGTCAGCTGCTTCTTGCCCAGCTTCTTCATAAGCGTCACCTTGTCCTCCACCAGAATCAGCTCGCCCTTGCTGATCACGCCGATGCGGTCGGCCATCTCCTCCGCCTCCTCGATGTAATGCGTGGTCAGGATGATGGTCACGCCGCGCTCGCGCAGCCCGCGCACCAGCGCCCACATGTCGCGGCGCAGCTCCACATCCACGCCCGCCGTCGGCTCGTCGAGAAACAGGATCTCCGGCTCGTGCGCCAGCGCCTTGGCGATCATCACCCGCCGCTTCATGCCGCCGGACAGGGTCATGATGCGCTCCTTGCGCTTGTCCCACAGCGACAGGTCGCGCAGCACTTTCTCGACATAGGCCGGGTCCGGTGGGCAGCCGAACAGCCCGCGGCTCAGGTTCACCGTGGCCCACGGCGTCTCGAAGGTATCGGTGGCCAGCTCCTGCGGCACCAGCCCGATCCTGCTGCGCGCCGCGCGATAGTCGCGCGCGATGTCGTGGCCGTCGGCGGTGACCTGGCCTTCGGTTGCGGTGACGATGCCGCAGACGATGCTGATCAGCGTGGTCTTGCCGGCGCCATTGGGGCCGAGCAGGGCGAAGATCTCGCCCTTGCGGATTTCCAGGTTGATGTCCTTCAAAGCCCTCAGGCCGGAGGCATAGCTCTTGGAAAGATTCTTGATCGACAGTACCGGCGGTGTCATGCGGTCTTGGCTCTTGTCAGGGGGGACAAGCGTAGCGTATGTGAGGGAACTGTAGCGGTTGGCGCTGTTCTTCCCCTCCCCTGCGATCGTAGGGAGTCCCCGTGGGACGGGAGGGGATCGAGGGGAGGGGTGCTTTCCGTTTGAATACCACCGAACTTCCGTTCGTCCCGAGTGCCCGCGTCAGCGGGTGTATCGAGGGACCAGCGCAGCCCTTTCCCCTTGTCATCCTGAGCGTAGCGAAGGATCTGGCCTCGCAGCTCTGAAACCGCGCAGCGTGCGCTTGCGCGCGTGCCGGATCCTCCTCACGCCTGAACGAAGTTTTTCGCCTGCGGCGAGTTACTTTTGGCAACAGCTCCAAAAGTAACCAAAAGAGCCGCCATCCAGGCGGAACCGCACTCTCAATCAGCAGGCAAATGGTCCGCGTGCAAGCGCGTACGCCGAAGCTTCAGAGCGCGGACTTGAGAGCGAGATCCAACTAAACCGTCGGCTCCAACACCAACGGCAAACTCAACCGAAACGCAGCGCCCTGTTGCACCGGCAACAAGGCAATGCCACCCCCATGCGCCGCCAGCAACGACCGCGTAATGGACAGCCCCAGCCCGGTACCCCCACGCTCCCGCGCCGTAGTAAAGAACGGCTCGAATATCTTCGCGGCATTGGCAGCCGAGATGCCAGGCCCGTTGTCGCTGAAGTCGATCAGCAGCTGCCGCGTCGCCTTGTCCATGGCACAGCGAATGGTGACGCGCGCCCCGGCGCCGGCATGCTGCCGCGCGTTGTCGCACAGGGTGCCGAGGATCGAATCGAGGATTTCGGGGGCGATGGCGACGCGCGCACCGGCGGCGTGGTTGTCGACTACCACGTCGAGCCCCAGCTCGCGCTGCCGGATCGCCACGGCGTTGACGATATCGGCGATGGCGGCCTGTTCCTGGCGCGGTTGCATGACGTCGGCGCGGGCCAGTTCGAGCAGGCGGCGTACCAGGCGTTCGAGGCGGTTGGCATCGGCGGCAACCATGCCGAGGAAGCGCTCACGTTCGCTGCCGGACATATCGGCATCGTGTTCGCGCAGCAACTCGACCGCGCCCTGCATCGAGGTCAGCGGGGTCTTGAACTCGTGCGAGACGTGGGCGGCGAAATCGCGGATGTAGGCGGCGCGGCTTTCCAGCGTCGCGGCCATCGCGGCGATGGTTTCGGACAGCTCGTGGATCTCGCGCGTGCCGGCATGGCGCAGCGGCGTCACCGCGCCGCGTTCGCCGCGCGCGGCGCGGCGCGCCTGCTCGATCAGGGCATGCACCGGCCGGCTGATGGTGAGCGAGGTGAACAGCGACAGCGCCAGCACCACCAGCAACAGCAGCATCGCACCGCGCAGCAGGGCGGTGCGCTTGCCCAGCAGGGCCTGCTTGATGTTGGCAGGCGTGCGCACCAGCAGCACGGCGCCGAGCACGCGGCCGTCGTGCACGATGGGCTGCGCCACCAGTACCGACACATGCGCGCCGCGGCTGATCACCGACTCCAGGAAATTCGGCGTTTCATTGCCGCGCCAGCGCAGCAGGCTGACCGGCTCGCCTTGCAGCGCGCGGCTCACTTCCTCGCGCGTGATCAGCGAGGCGCCGAGATCCTCGCTGGTGGTGGCGACGACGATGCCGTTGTAGTCGACCACGCGGATGCCGGCCAGGGTGTAGAGCTGGGCGCCGCGCAGCACCGGCGTCAGTTCGTGGCCCAGGGTTTCCGCCATGGGGTCGGCGGCGCTGTCGGCCACAGCCGGATCCGGCACCGGCGGCCGCACCTTGTCGTCGGCCAGGTCGAGCTGCGCGCTGCGCGGCCGCCAGGGACTGTTGCCCGCATTCTGCGGCGGATGCCACAGCAGGGGATTGCCGTAGTCCAGCGCCGCCACGTCGCCGGCCGCATGCGGCTCATGGTGACCGGCGAGCCGCGCATAGTCGGTTTGATAAGCAGCCGCGATCACCGCGCCCTGCGCGATCAGCTCCGATTCGGTCTGGCGGATCAGCGCGCTCTCGTAGATGCGCAGCACGAAGATGCTGCCCAGCGGCAGCACCAGCACCACCAGGTTGATCAGCAGCAGGATGGTGCGCAGGCGCAAGCGCAACAGGCCGCCGCCGGGCTTGCGCGGCGCTTCCGCCGATGGGGTGAATGAAGCGATCGCCCTACTCGCAGGGACCGAGGCGATAACCGACACCGTGCAGCGTTTCCACCGGATCGGCGCCGAGTGCGCTGAACTTGGCGCGGACCCGGCGCACATGGCTGTCGATGGTGCGGTCGCTGACGATCTTGTGCAGCTCGTAGGCGGTGTTCATCAGGTGATCGCGGCTGCACACCTTGCCGGGCCGCTCGATCAGGGTGCGCAGGATGCCGAACTCGGTCAGGGTCAGCACCACCAGCTTGTCGTCCCAGTACGCTTCGTAGCGGTCCAGGTCCAGCCGCAGGCGGCCGTGGCTCAGCGCCTGCTGCGCCTGGGCCGGGACATGGCTGGCGCGGCGCAGGATGGCGCGCACCCGTGCCACCAGCTCGCGCGGCGAGAACGGCTTGGCGACGTAGTCGTCGCCGCCCAGCTCCAGCCCGACGATGCGGTCGACCTCGTCGTCCTTGCTCGACACGAACAGGATCGGCGTGTACGCCGTGGCCGGAGCGGCGCGCAGGCGGCGGCATACCTCGGTGCCGTCCATCTCCGGCATCAGGATATCCAGCACCACCAGGGCCGGTCGCTCGCGGCCGAAGCAGTCCAGCGCCTGTTTGCCGTTCTCGGCGCTGACCGTGGCGTAGCCGGCCTTCTGCAAGGCAAAGCACACCACCTCGCGGATATGCGGGTCGTCGTCCACCACCAGGATCTTTTCCATCGCGCTCATCTTCGTGCTTGCCGGAATGGTCAGCAGATTAGCAGCAGCAAGGCGGCGAAAACCGCCCTGCACGGATTCTGCACATTGTTCCGCGCGCTTTGCATGGCGGCGTCAATCCGCCGCCAGGCGCGGCGCGGAAACTGCCTTTCGCCAAACCCGGCAAAGGAGAGCGCCATGCGCCAGCAAATGATGTGGTTCGCATTCTTCGTCGCCCTGATGTTCCTGCTGCCGCCGCTGGTGGCGCTGGACCTGGCGGTGCCTTGAGAGTCCCTGCCTACGCCGCCTGCGCCGCCAGCCGGCGCAGATGCCCATGCGCACCGACTGCGGTGAAACTCTCCAGCGCCCGCGCCCGGTAAGCCGCGGCCTCCGTCGCGTTTGCCGCCCACCGCGCCTGCGCCAGCCACCACCAGGGACGCGCCACTTCGGCGCCGGTACTGGCGATCAGCTGCTCCATGCGTTGCAGGCCTTCCGCCACGCGGCCGCTCCACGGGCCTTGCGCGGGCAGCTCGAAGTAGGCAGCCCAGCAGATCAGCTCCCACACCCGTGAATGCGAGCTTTGCGCGCTGGCAATCGCCGCGCTGGCAGTGGCGTGGGCACGGTCGTAGGCGCCAAGCTGAACGTAGGCCTTGGCCAGCGTCGCCAGGGTTTGGGCCTGGAACTGGTGGGCATTGGCGCCGCGCGCCACCAGCGGCAGCGCCGGTTCCAGCACGCTCACCGCGGCGGCGCCATCGCCGAGCAGCACATGGGCCAGCCCCAGCCCGCGCAGGGCGATGGCGCGGAAGTAGGAGCTGCCCCCGGGCTCGGCGAGACGCATCGCCTGTTGACCATGTTGCAGCACGCCTTTGTGGTCGCCGCTGAAGCCGGCCAGGTCGATCCAGTTGGTGTGCATCCAGCTGGTGGCGCGATCTTCCCGCTCGGCATAGGCCAGCGCCGCGCGCAGCTGCGCACTGGCCTGGTCGAGCCGGCCGAGCCAGCCCAGCACCAGCGCATGGAAGGCGCGCGACATGAAATTCTCCGGGCCAAGCGGCTCGGTCAGCCAGCCGTCGCCGCCGGCTTCGCTGACCAGCTCGGCGCCCTCGCGCGGATAACCGGCGGTGCTGTGCACCAGCAGCAGTTGCAGGCGGAAGCGGTTGATCAGCTCACGCGCGCCGCTGTCCACCGCCAGCCGTACCGCCTCGCCGACCAGGCGCACCGCCTCGCGCGCGTCGCCGCGGTGCAGCTGCTCGGCGCTGTAGGAAATCAGCAGTTCGGCCAGGGCCGCGGTGTCGCCATTGGCCTCGGCCACGGCGCGCGCCTCGCTATACGCGGCCTCGGTCTCCTCCGGCGCGACGTCGGTGAACTGCGCCATGCGCACCAGCCCGGCCAGCGACTGGATGCGCAGGCGGTCGCTGGCGGCGTTGCGCGGCGCCCGCAGCAGGTTCTTCTGCGCCAGCCGGAATTGCGCCAGCGAGGCATTGGCGCCATGCGCCGTGGACCAGCTGGCCGCGCGCAGATTCCACTCCGCCGCCCGCACCCATTCGCCGGCGCGGCGCCAGTGGTGGGCGATGGCGGCCGCGTCGTCGTCGGGCGGCGCGCTCAGCGGATGCTCTTCCTCCATCAACTCCGCCAGGCGGCGGTGCGCCGCGCTGCGCTGTGTTTCCAGCTGGGCGCGGTAGACCACGTCCTGGCTCAGCGGGTGGCTGAAAGCGTAGATGCCGACGGTGTCGGCCTTGGGCTGAACGAAACCGCGGCTGTGCAGGCTTTTCAGGCCCTCGGCGCATTGCGCCGCCGAAAGTTCGTTCAGACGCGCCAGCAGCAGCTGCGGAAACTCCAGGCCGATGATGGCGGCGGACTGCAACAGGTTTTTGTCCGCTTCTCCGAGGCGGTCGACGCGCGCGGCGACCAGGGCGTGCACCGTGTCGGGTATCGGCCACTGCCCGATGGCGCGCGCCAGCACATAGGCGCCGTGCGCGCCTTGCAGGTGCCCGGTCTCGCTCAGTGCCTGCACCGCTTCCTCGACGTAGAACGGATTGCCGCCGGCGCGGCGGCTCAGTTCGCCGCGCAGGGCGGCGACGCTGGCATGCGCGCCGAGCAGGTCGCCGGCCACCGCCTCGATCTGCGCCTGGTCCAGCGCCTCGATGCGGATGCGCTGGTGCGGCTGCGCCTCCAGCCAGGGCGCGGCATAGTCCGGCCGGAAGTTGAGCAGCAGCAGGGTGGAGCTGCCGGCGACCTGCGCCGTCAGCATCTCCAGGAAGGCCTCGCTGCCGGAGTCGGCGAAGTGCAGGTCCTCCACCAGCAGCACCTGCGGCGCATCGGCGCGCGGCAGCATCCGCGCCAGCAGCTCGAACAGTTGCCTGCGGTCGGCGGTGGCGCCGGCGCCGGCCACGGCGGTTTCGCCGCTGCCGAGAAATTCCAGCAGGCGCGGCAGCAGGGAAACCGAAGCGGGATCGAACAGCAGCAGGGCGCCGGCGGCGAGACGTTTCAGCTCGGCGGCGCTGCCTTCGTCGGGCAGGCACAGGCGCCGGCGCGTCAGCGCCTGCACCGGATGAAACGGCACCGCCGCCGCATAGGGCACACCGCTGGCGCGGTGCACGCTGACGCCGCCGCGCTCGCAATCCTGCGCGAATTCATGGCACAGCCGGCTCTTGCCGATGCCGGCTTCGCCCACCACCGCTACCACCTGGCCGCGCCCCGCCTGCGCCTCGTCCAGCGCCGCGCGCAGCCGCTGGCGCTCGGCCTCGCGGCCGACGAAGCGGGCAGCGCCGCGCGCCAGGCCGCGTTCCAGCCGGGTCTTGATCGCGCCTTCGCCCTCCACCTCGTAGACCCGCATGGGCAGGTCCATGCCGGCCACCGCCATCTCGCCGAGGTCGCGCAGGCGGAAATAGCCCTCGGCCAGCGCCGCCGTGTTGCGCGTGGCGTAGATGCGCCCAGGCTCGCAGATCTGCTCCATGCGCGCGGCCAGGTTCACCGTCAGCCCTTGCGCGGTGTAGTCCATGCGCAGGTCGTCGCCGATGGCGCCGACGATGACCTCGCCGGTATTGAGGCCGGCGCGGATCGACAGGTTCAGGCCTGAGGAAAGCCGCAACTCGTCGGCGTAGAGCCGCACCTGGCGCTGCATCTCCAGCGCCGCGAAGCAGGCGCGCACGGCGTGGTCCTCGTGCGCCAGCGGCGCGCCGAACAGCGCCATGATGCCGTCGCCGGTGTACTGGTTGACGGTGCCCTCGTAGCGGTGCACCGCGCCGCTGAGCAGGGTGAAATAGCGGTCCAGGATCAGGTGCCAGGCCTCGGCGCCTGCCTGCTCGGCCAGCCGGGTCGAACCCTTGATGTCGACGAACAGCACCGTGACCCGCTTGCGCTCGCCGATCAGGGCGGCGCGGCTGTTGAGTACACGCTCCACCAGGTGGCGCGGCGTGTAGACGCGGCGCGGCGCCTCCGTGGCAGCCTCATTGCCCAGGCGGGTGCCGCATTGATTGCAGAATCTGGCACCGTCGGGATTGGCGGTGCCGCAGCTATGGCAGGCGGGCAAGCGGGGTGCTCCTTCCTTGCTTTGCCTCCATCATGAGCCCAACACCGGCGCCGCGTCAGCTACCTCAGAGGTATTTGGTCCCGGTGAGCAGCTCCGACCTTGCCCATAGCCGGGCGGCCAGTTCGGGGTTTTGCGCCTCCTCGCTGCTGCCAACCTTGGCCGGATAGCCGCGCAGTTCCTTGAACCCGCCAGGGCCAAGGTAGTCGCCTCCTTGGACGGCGGGCGCGGTGGCGGCGTAGAGGCTGGGCAGGGCGCCCATCGCCGCCGGCTGCGCCATGAACGAATTGGCCCAGCGCATCAGCGCGGTCCCCTGGTCCGGGTTGGTATTGGACCAGCCCGGGTGGGCGGCGGTCGCGGCGATGTCCAGGCCGGCCCGGCGCAGGCGGCGGTCCAGCTCGAAGGTGTAGAGCAGGCTGGCCAGCTTGCTCTGTCCATAGGCATCCATCTCCTTGTAAGGGCGGCGCTCGAAATGCAGGTCGTCGAGCTTGAGGCCCTTGGTCAGGCGGTGCGCCATGCTGGAGGTATTGACCACCCGCGAGCCGGGCGTGAGCTTGAGCTTGTCCAGCAGCAGGCCGGTCAGCGCGAAATGCCCCAGATGGTTGGTGCCGATATGCGTTTCGAAGCCGTCGCGGGTCTTCTGCAGCGGCACCAGGATGGCGCTGCCGTTGTTGCACAGGATGTCCAGACGTGTAAAGCGCGCATTGAATTCCTGGGCGAAGTGCCGCACCGAGCCGAGGTCGGCCAGGTCCAGCGACATCACTTCAAGCCGCGCCCCCGGCACGCGCCGCCGTATTTCCTGTACCGCCGCTTCGGCCCGCTGCGGATTGCGGCAGGCCATCACCACGGTGGCGCCGGCGCCGGCCAGGCCGACGCAGATTTCCAGGCCCAGGCCGCGATTGGCGCCCGTCACCACGGCCACCTTGTCGTCCAGCCGCGGCATCTCGGCAAGCGTCCACTTCTGCGGCATGAGCCGGCTCCCTGTTCGATTCCGGATCGTATCCGGCCGCCGGCATCATTGCAGCCGCGGCCAGCGGCAGCCTCCTGCGTTCGGAGCAGATCGCTGGCCGCAGGCGGCATGCTGCGGTAAGGTGCGCGCAGCCTCCGATCCCGGAAGCGGTTTGGATCCGCCATGTCGCCTGAAGCCCTGACCGAATACCTGCATCGCCACATCCCGCTGACCGCCGCAATGCAGCTCCGTGTGCTGCGCAGCGACGGTGGCGGCATCGAACTGCTGGCGCCGCTGGCGCCCAACCGCAACCATCGCGACACCGCGTTCGGCGGCAGCCTCGCCACTCTGGGCATCGTTACCGGCTGGACCCTGCTGCAGCAGGGTCTGCGGCGGGAAGGGGTGGAGGCACGCGTCGTGGTGCAGAAAAGCGAATGCGAGTTTCTGCAGCCGGTGGCGGCCGAGTTTTCCTCCGCAAGCAGTCTGCCGGCTGAGGAGTGGGCGCGCTTCCTGGAGACCCTGAGCAAACGCAAGCGCGCGCGCATCACCGTGCACAGCAGCCTGCGCTGCGCCGGTCACGAGGTGGTACGTCACAGCGGCACCTTTGTTGCCATTGGCGGAGACGAAACGTGAATCAGACCTTCAAATTCTGTCCGCGCTGCACCAGGCCGCTGGCCATGGGCGAGGTGGACCAGCCGCCGCCGCGGCTGCGCTGTCCGGACCACAGTTGCGGCTTCGTGCACTGGGACAACCCGGTGCCGGTGGTGGCCGCGGTGGTCGAGCACGAGGGCGAGGTGATCCTGGCGCGCAATCGTATGTGGCCGCCGAAGATGTTCGCCCTGATCACCGGCTTCCTGGAAAAGGACGACCCCGATCCCGCATCCGGCGTGCTGCGTGAGGTGGAGGAGGAGCTGGGGCTGAAAGGCCGCGTCGCCGAGTTCATCGGCCACTATCCGTTCCAGCGCATGAACCAGATCATCATCGCCTATCACGTCGTCGCCGCGGGCCCGATCGTGCTGGGCGAGGAGCTGGTGGAATACAAGAAGGTGGCGCCGGATAAACTCCGCCCCTGGCCGGCCGCCACCGGCCTGGCCCTGCGCGACTGGATGATCCGCCACGGCCACAGCCCGCAGCCCTACGAGAACGAGGCGATCAAGGCGATCCCGCATCTGCGCGTCATCGACGAGCAGCTGGCCACCGCCGGCCAGCCCAGCGCCGAACAGTTCTGGGCGGTACGCAGCGGCGGCTACCAGACCGTGATCAATCTGCTGCCGGCCGATTCCAAATGGGCGGTGCCGCAGGAAAGCGCGGCGGTGGCGGAACAGGGCCTGCGCTATCACCATCTGCCGGTGGTGTGGGAAGCCCCCACCGCGGATGACTTCGCGCGCTTCTGCGCCCTGATGCAGGCCGAGAGCGGCCGCCGCGTCTTCGTGCATTGCGCTGTCAACAAGCGCTCCTCGGCCTTCGTGTTTCTTTATCGGGTGCTCAAGCTGGGCGTGCCGCGTGATGTGGCGGAGCGCGATCTGCTGGCGGTGTGGCAACCGGATGAGGTGTGGAGCCGGTTTATCGAAGCAGTGGTTAGTGGTCAGTGATTGGTGGTTGGTTAAAAAGAAGCGCGGCTGTTGAGCTTTTACTAATCACTAATCACCAGCCACTAGTCACCGCTGCCTAAGGCAGCGTGATGTTGGCGCTGAGCCCGCGTCCGTCCGAACCCTCGCCCAGCGACAGCGTGCCGCCGTGCGAACGCACGATTTCCTGCACGATGGCCAGGCCCAGGCCGCTGCCTTCGCTGCCGCCGCGGTCGACCCGGTAGAAGCGCTTCAGCACCTGCTCGCGCAGCGGCGCCGGAATGCCCGCGCCATCGTCGATCACCCGTATGCCTGGCCGCGGCTGCGCCGTCACCTCGATCGAGATATGACCCCCGCCGGGATGATACTTGATGGCATTGTCGATCAGATTGTTGAGTGCTTCCGCCAGCAGCAGGCTGTTACCGCTGATCGTCACCGCCTGTCCCGGCACGGCCAGGCTGATGTCGATATTCCGGCGCAGTGCGCGCGGCACCCACTCGGCGCCGACTTCCCGCGCCAGCGCGGCCAGATCGACGCGCTCGAACGGCGTGGTGGCGATGGCATCGGGCTCGGCGCGGGCCAGCAGCAGCAACTGATTGGACAGGCGGGTGACGCGCTCCACCGCGCGTGCGCATTCCTGCAGCACCGGGATCACGCTGACGCGGTCGGCATCCAGCAGGGCCTGCTCCATGTTCAGCTTGAGCGAAGTCAGCGGTGTGCGCAGCTGATGGGCGGCGTCGGCGACGAAGCGCCGCTGTGCCGCCAGGGCGCTGTCGAGCCGGGTCAGCAGATCGTTCAGCGCCAGCGCCAGCGGCTGCACTTCCAGCGGCACATCATCGACCGTGATCGGCTGCGGACGCCGGTGGTCCTGCGCCTGCAGGCGCTCCGCCAGCGTTCCCAAGGGCGCCAGTCCGCCGCGGATGCCGAACCACAGCATCAGCGCCGCCGCGCTGATCAGCACGATCTGCGGCAGCAGCACGCTGGCCAGGATTTCGCGCGCCAGCTTCTTGCGCTTGTTCTGCGTTTCGGCCACCTGCACCGTCACCGTTTCACCGTAGCGGTCGGCGGGCAATTGCAGCGTCGCCACGCGCACCACGCTGCCGTCGATCAGCGCATTGAACAGATGCGCGCCCTGATAATCGACCGCATCGTTGGCCTTGTCCGGCATGGCCGGAAAGTCCCTGCGGCCGGCGATGAAGCCGCTGTGCGAACCGGATACGCGGTAGTAAGTGGTGTCGGCCACGTCCCATACGAACAGGCGCACCGCCGACTGCGGCAGATCGAGGATCAGGCCCTGATCGGTGCGCTCCACCACCAGCGCCAGCGACTTGGCGGAATCGAACAGCCAGCCGTCGTAGACCGTGTTGGCGTAATACAGGGCAAAGGCATAACAGGCGCCGCCGCCGATGGCGAACAGCACCAGCAGGGGCGCCAGCAGCAGGCGCAGGAAGCGCCGTCGCAGGCTCTCGGCGGTCGCGCCCACGGATAAGCTCTCAGGCGCGGGGATGCTGCAGCAGATAGCCGAAGCCGCGCACGGTGCGCAGTTCCACCTCGGTGCCTTCCAGCTTCTTGCGCAGGCGATGCACATAGAGCTCGATGGCGCCGTCGGTCAGCGCCTCGTCCCAGTCGCACAGGTGCTCCTGGATCTGCGCCTTGCTCACCACCCGGCCGCGGCGCAGCAGCAGCACTTCCAGCACGCCCAGTTCGCGCGGTGAAAGCTCCAGCGGCACGTCGCCCGCATAGGCGCGGCGCTCGGCCAGATCGAAGCGCAGGCCGCCCACGCCGATATCGCCGCCGGAACGCGCGATGGCGCGCCGCGCCACCGCGCGGATGCGCGCCTGCAGCTCGACCAGCTCGAACGGCTTGACCAGGTAGTCGTCGGCGCCGAGATCGAGCATGCGCACGCGGTCGTTCAGCTCGTCGCGCGCCGTCACCACCAGTACCGGTGTGTGGTTGTCCTGGGCGCGCATCGCGCGCAGCAGCGTGCCGCCATCGCGGTCGGGCAGGCCCAGGTCGAGAATCACCAGCGCGTAGTCGACCGCGCGCAGCGCCTGCTCCGCATCGCGTGCGGTGCCGTAGATATCGACCACATCGCCGGCACGGCGCAGGGCGCGCCCCAGGCTTTCGGCGATTTGCACATCGTCTTCGATCAACAGCAGGCGCATGGCCTCTCCCGCGAGATGATAGGGACCAGCTTAACGCCTGACGCCGCCAGGGGTCGTAAGGTCCGAGAAAGCCGCTGGGCATAGCCTGCGCTCCCTGGGCTGCTCTGCGCCGCCGGTCGAACCCCGTTCCATGCTTCCAGTCTACCCCTCCAGCCGGATCCGTCGTCGCCAGCCGTTCGCGGCGGCGCTGGCCCTGGCCTGTGCGCTGTATGCCGGCGGCGCGGCGGCTGAGGCGAATCCGGCAGGCGCCTGGACGCTGGACGACCTGGTGGCCGCGCTGAAACACGGCAATCCCCAGTTGCAGCAGGCGCATCAGGCCTACCTGGCAGCACGCTTGACGGTGCCGCAGGCCGAAGCCCTGCCGTCGCCGCAGTTCAGCCTGCTGGAGCAGGCCAACACCGGCGGCCCCTTCGACTTCAACCGCAATTCCGGCTTTTACGCCTACTACAACTTCACCCAGCCCCTGCTGTGGCCGGGCAAGCGCAGCCTGGCGGGCGACATCGCGCGGGCCCAGGCCGAGGTGGTGGGGCGGCAGTACGACAGCCTGGAGCTGCAGCTGGTATCGCAACTCAAGCTGGCCTACTACCAGTTGATGGCGCTGCAGGACCAGCTGCATTTCATGGACCAGGACCTGCAGAGGCTGGAGCAGATCAAGGCCATCAGCCAGGTGCGCTACGCCAACAACGCCGCGGCCTATGTCGAATTCCTCAACGCCCAGGTCGCGGTCGGCAGCCTGCAGAACGATCGCTTCGCGCTGAACAAGCAGATCCAGGACGCCACAGAACAGCTCAACACCCTGCTCGGCCGGCCCTCGCAGACGCCATTGCAGGTACAGGACCAGGACGACAGTCCGCGCCTGCCGCCCCAGCCGCTGCAGCAATTGATCGAACTGGCGCAGAAAACCAATCCGGCCATTGCCGGCGGCGAGTTCCAGGTCGAGGCGGCCGACAAGGGTGTGGCCCTGGCGCACAAATCCTTCTGGCCCGACTTCCAGATCAGCGCCGGCAGCTACGCCGATCCCTCGGTGGTGCAGTTGCAGACCCTGCGCATGTACTCGCTGGGGATCAGCTTCAACCTGCCGAGCTGGGGCTTTGCCAAGGAAAAAGCCGGCCTCGGCCAGGCCCAGGCCCAGCTTGAAGCGGCGCAGGCCGGGCAGCAGTCCAACCTGCAACAGATCGATCTGGGCGTGGCCAACGCCTACCACAGCCTGGAAACCGCCCTGCAGCAGCTCAGCTTCACCCGTGACCACCTGTTGCCGCAGGCACAGATGGCCTACCGGCTGGCGCTGACCGGTTACAGCAACAACGGCGGCCCCAATGGTGGCAATGGCTTCTCCGATCTGCTGACCGCGCAAAGCGGCCTGCGCAGCACCGAGTTGAGCCTGATCCAGGCGCAGAACGCCGCTGTGCAGGCCTATGTCTCCCTCGCCGCCGCCATCGGCAAAGACCCGGACAGTCCATGACATGAAAAGCCTGCTATCCATCCTGCTGCTGGTGCTGCTGGCGCTTGCCGCCGGCTATTACGCCGGACAGCGCGGCGCCGCCCCAGCGGCGGTGACCACCGCGCCGGGCGTGGCAGTAGCGGCGCCCAAAGCCGCCGATGCGGACCTGGTCAGCCCCGCACAGGATTTCAACCCCGACTTCGTCAAGACGGCCTTGCCGGTGCCGCAGACCCTGCCCGACACCATTGCGGTGACCGGCAAGCTGGCGCTGGACCGGCAGCAATTGCGCATCGCCGCCGCCCGCGTCGCCGGGCGGCTGGGCCGCATCTATGTGTTCGAAGGTCAGTCGGTGAAAGCCGGCCAGCCGCTGGCGCAGATCTACAGCCCCGACTACATCTCCGCCGAAAACGAATTCCTGCTGGCGCGGCGTTTCCGCGACACCCTGCAGTCCGGATCGGACGCCGCCCTGCGCGACGACGCGGAACAGACCTTCCGCGCCGCCAGCAACCGCCTCAAGGTGCTGGGCGCCTCCGACGAGGATATCGCCGGCCTAGGCCGCAGCGGCCAGGCCGATCAATACCTGCTGGTACGCGCGCCGATCAGCGGCGTGGTGATCCAGCGCAATGTCGACGCCGGCGGCTATCTCAATATCGGCGACAGCCTGATGACGGTGGCCGACACCGCCACGCTGTGGCTGTACTTCAACAGCTACGACGGCGACTACGCCGCGCTCAAGCTCGGCGAAGAGCTGGAGTTCGAGACCAGCTCCCTGCCGGGCCGCAGCTTCAGCGGACATGTCAGCTTCATCGCGCCGTCGATCGACCCGGCGACCCACACCCTGCCGGTGCGCTGCGATATCCCCAATCCCGGCATGCTGCTGCGGCCGGAGATGTTCGTCAGCGGCAAGCTCAAGACCGGCGAACGCGCCGCGCTGCTGGTGCCGCGCGGCGCCGTATTCCGCGTGCGCGAACAGGACTATGTGTTCGTGCAGCAGGACGGCAGGCAATACCGGCGCATCCCGGTGCGGGGCCACATCCTCGACGAGACGCAATACGCCGTGGCCGAAGGCCTGGATGCCGCCATGCCGGTGGTGATCGAAGGGGCGGTGCTGCTCAACCAGAGCAGCGGCAAGGACTAGGACAGGCTCCGCGTGACCGCTTCGGAAAAATTCGTCGACAGCATCATCAACAACCGCGCGCTGGTCTTCATCAGTTGCGCGCTGCTGCTGCTGCTCGGCGCCTGGTCGTTCCGCCAGTTGCCGATCGAAGCCTATCCGAATATCGCGCCGCTGAATGTGCAGGTTATCACCCAGTGGCCGGGCCGCAGCACCCTGGAAGTCGAACGGCAGCTCACCGTGCCGGTGGAAACCGCGCTGTCCGGCGTGCCGGATGCGCAATCGGTGCGCTCGGTATCGCTGTTCGGCCTGTCGGTGGTGACCCTGCAGTTCCGCGAGGGTGCCGACGACTTCCAGGCGCGCCAGAACGTGCAGCAGTATCTCAGCCAGGTCAATTTCCCGACCGGCGTGCAACCCAGCCTCAGCCCCGACGCCGACGCCACCGGCGAGATCATGCGTTACCGTATCGCCACCGATAATCCGGACGTCGATCTGACCGAGCTGAAGAGCCTGCAGGACTGGGAAGTCTTCAAGGAACTGAAGAGTGTGCCCGGAGTGGCCGATGTCAACGGCTTCGGCGGCATGGTCCTGCAATACCAGGTGTTGCCCGATCCGCAAAAGCTGCAGCGCTACGGCGTCACCCTGACGCAACTGGCGCAGGCCCTGGGCAACGGCAACGCCAATGTCGGCGGCGGCCTGCTGCCGAGCGGCGAGCAGCAGCTGGTGGTGCGCGGCGTCGGCCTGGTGCAGTCGCTGGACGACATCCGCCATATCGCCATCGCCAGCAACGCCGGGGTGCCGGTGCGCGTCTCCGATGTGGCGGCGGTGCAGTTCGGTCATGCCGAGCGTCTCGGCCAGGTGCAGTTCAACCACCAGAGCGAGACCGTCGAAGGCATCGTGGTGATGCGCCGTGGGCAGAACGCCACCGAGGTGCTGGCGCATGTGCGGGAAAAAGTCGCCGACATCAATGCCAGCGGCCGCCTGCCGTCCGGCGTGAAGGTGCAGCCCTACTACGACCGCCAGGAGCTGCTCGACCTGACCGTGCACACGGTGACGCACACCCTGTTGATCGGCATTGCGCTGGTGCTGCTGGTGCTGTGGCTGTTCCTCGGCAACGTGCGCGTGGCGCTGACCGTGGCGGCGATCATCCCGCTGGGCCTGTGCGTGTCCTTCAGCGGCATGCACTGGCTGGACGTGCCGGCCAACCTGATCTCGCTCGGCGCCATCGACTTCGGCCTGATCGTCAACGCCGCCGTCATCGTCATCGAGAACATCATGCAGCACCTGGAGCGCGGCGGAGAGGAGCCGCGCCGGGTGTTCCGCGTGGCGACTGCCGAAGTGCAGCGCGCGATGATCTTCTCCACCGCCATCATCATCGTCGCCTACGCGCCGCTGTTCCTGCTCGGCGGCGTCGAAGGCAAGATCTTCGAGCCGATGGCCTTCACCATGGGCCTGGCCCTGCTGGCATCGATCGCGCTCAGCTCCAGCTTCGTGCCCGCCGCCGCCGCCACCCTGTTCGGCGGCGGCTGGGTGGTGCAGGCGCCGCGCTTCATCGACTGGATGCAGCAGCGCTACCGCGCCATTCTCGAAGTGCTGATCCGCTATCCGATCCGCACCGGCCTGGTGTCCCTGCTGTTCCTCGGGCTGGCCGGCGTGGCCCTGGCCGGGCTCGGCACCAGCTTCCTGCCGACGCTGGAGGAAAACAACCTGTGGATCCGCGTGACGCTGCCGAACACGGTGGACCTGTCCTACTCGGCCAGCGTTGCCGACCGCATTCGTGAGCGCATCGCCGGCCAGCCCGAAGTGCGCACAGTGGCGGTGCAGATCGGCCGCCCCGACGACGGCACCGATTCCGCCGGCGTCTACAACCAGGAATACGGCGTCTACTTCAAGACGCCGACCGAGCTGGGACACGGCGTCGACCGCCAGGATGTGATCGACCGCCTGCAGAAATATTTCGATGGCATCCCCGGCATCGACGTCAATTTCTCGCAGTACATCCAGGACAACGTCGACGAAGCCCTGTCCGGCGTCAAGGGCGAGAACTCGGTCAAGATCTTCGGCGACGACCTGCTCACCCTGCAGGCCAAGGCCGAGGAAGTGCAGGCGCAGCTGGAGCAGGTGCCGGGCGTCGCCGATGTCGGCATCTTCAAGGAGCTGGGCCAGCCGACCCTCAATCTCACGGTGGATCGTGTCGCCGCGCAGCGCTTCGGCCTCAATGTCGCCGATATCGAAAACGTGGTGCTCAATGCCATCGGCGGCAACGCGCAGACCCAGGTGATGGAGGGCGAGCGCGTCTATCAACTGTTCCTGCGCCTGCCGCAGGGCCCGCGTTCCGATCCGCAGGATATCGGCCGCCTGCTGGTGGACGCGCCGGATGGCAGCCGCGTGCCGGTCAGCGCCGTTGCCACGGTCGAGCTGGGCGACGGCCCGTTCTTCGTCTACCGCGAATCGGCGAGGCGCTACATCGCCGTCAAGTTCGGCGTGCGCGGCCGCGATCTCGGCAGCGCCGTGGCGGCGGCGCAGGCGCGCGTGGCCGACCATATCAAGCTGCCGCGCGGCTACACCCTGCACTGGGATGGTCAGTTCAACGAAATGAAGCTGGCGCAGCACAAGCTGGGCCTGATCATCCCGGTGGCGCTGATGGCCATCTTCGCCCTGCTGGTGCTGGCCTTCGGCCGCGTCCGCGACGCCGCCCTGGTGCTGATCAACGTACCCTTCGCCGCCATCGGCGGCGTCGTCGCCCTATACCTGGCGCAGGAGGATCTGAGCATTTCCGCCGGCATCGGCTTCCTGTCGCTGTTCGGCATCGCCATCCAGAACCTGGTGATTCTCATCACCAGCATCCGCGAACTGGCGCAGAGCCCGCAGTGGCAGCTCAATGCGGCGGTGATCGAAGGCGCGGTGAGGCGCTTCCGCTCGGTGCTGATGACCGCGCTGCTCGCCGCCCTGGGCTTGGCCCCGGCGGCGTTCTCGCACGCCATCGGCTCGCAGGCGCAGCGGCCGCTGGCCCTGGTCATTTTCGGCGGCATGCTCAGCACTACGGTGTTGACCTTGCTGGTGTTGCCGGTGGCGTTTGCCAGGGTCAATCGCAATGAGGGCGGGCGCGGGGGGCGGTAATCGGGAGCGACGTAATCTCACGAAAAACTTGCGCGCAAAGCGGCAGTCATGCGTGCCATGCGTGCCTAGGTTCGATGATGGCGAGCATGACGCGGTCGACGAACGGTAGGGGTAAGGTTTTTGTAGCGCAGGAGCACCGGAGACGTCCGCAGACGCTCGCCAAGGTCTGACGATTGACCTTGCTTTGGCTTTTGATGTGCTGTTGATGGTCCTCCCCCGTCTGGCTGCGCCGAGCATCGCAGTCCGCGGCGAACAGGCCCGCGCGTAGACGCGGGGCGAGGCAGGATGCCGAAGATTTCACCCACAGGCCATGGATGGCCTGTGGGTGAAACCCGCTGCGGGCGAGAAGCGCAGGGGT
>Ga0302314_10002763_pt1 | contig 32535 bp, 27 predicted proteins | sample III_Palsa_N2_3_FD_200533 | JGI IMG/M metagenome (GOLD analysis project Ga0302314, IMG submission 200533) | Peat permafrost microbial communities from Stordalen Mire near Abisko, Sweden - III_Palsa_N2_3 | ecosystem: Environmental > Terrestrial > Soil > Palsa > Peat permafrost | place: Sweden...
GCGGGAGCAGCGGGGGCATCGGGAGTGCCGGCCGGCTTGGTCGAACCGGAGGTGATGTCGTCGAGGGGATCCTTGCCGGCGCCGGCGCCGCGCACGTCCGGACGCTGCTGGGCCAGGTAGCCCGCGAGCAGCTCGTCCTTCGAGGGGACGCCGTGGCCGATCGCTTCCGAGGCCGCGGTGCGCACCAGCACCTGGTTGCCGGCGTCGGCATCGGTGTAGGCGAGCGCCTTGGCCAGGATCGCGACCGCCGGATCGGTGGCCGGGTTGAGCTGGCCGATGGCATAGAGGAAGGCGGCTCGCAGCGGCGGCTTGAGGTCGGCATCCTGGGCGCCGTAGGCGTCCGTGACCTTGCCGATCATCAGCTTGACCTTGTCGCCGGTATGACCCTGGGCGGCGATGCCCAAGGCCTTGAGGGCCTCGATGCGCAGGTTGTCGGCGCGCTTGTCGAGGGTCTCGACCAGCGCGTCGGTGGCCAGGCTGAGGTCGAACTGGGTGGTCGCCGGATTGGGGACCTGCAACGCCTCGGCAGCGCGCAGCGACACATCCTCCGCGTCCTCGCGGTTGATGTTGGGCAGCTGCGCGTCCTTCAGGGCCAGGTCGATCTTGCCGCGCATGTCGGCGGCGCTGAAGGGCTCCTGGATGAAGCCGTCGACCTTGCCTTCGAAGGCGGTCTGGATCTTGGCGGCGATGGCCGGGTCGTCCGGCAGCGAGACGAAGAGCGGGGTCTTCTCGGAGCGGGGATCCTTGCGCAGCTCCTGGACCAGGGTCGCGGCCTGCTGCTCGGGGACGTCGATCAGGTTGCCCTTGTCGTCCTTGATGGTCGGCAGCAGCAGTCCGGAGATGATGATCGCATCCTTGACCGGGGTCTCTTCCAGACGCTGCATCGCGTCGAAGCCGTCGACGGCGGTGAAGGTCATGTAGCCGGCCTTCTGCAGCTGCTCCTTGGCGGCGTTGCGCTCGTGGTAGTCCTGGTCGACGACCATGACCACGCGCAGGCCCCATTCGCCGACCGCCTCATTGAGCGTCGGGACGACCTTCTCGGCATTGTAGAACGACAAGGACGGATCGAGATGGGCCAGGGTGATGGCCGCCTCGATGCGGACCTCCTTGGCGGGATGGTCGAGGGCGGCGGCGAGCACGCTGCCGGATTTCTGCGGATCGAGCCCGCCATCGCGTGACGGCAGGTACAGGTCCGCGCGCGCCAGGTAGCGGTCCTGGAGCAGCTTCATCAGGTAGATGCTGACATCATAGCGCTCGGAGACGATCGCGGTCTGCACCGCGTGGTAGAGGTTCTCGGCGCCGAAGAGCTTGATCCGGTCGCCCTGCGCTGCGAAGGCGTCGACGCGGGCCTGGATGGCATTGACGTCCTCGTCCGGGTACTGCGGCGGGACGGTGGCCTCCTTGGCCAGGCGCAGGCGGATGCTCGGCTCGACCACCTCGGCGGCGAAGTCGGCGGCCAGGAGGGGATAGAAGGCGCTGAACTTGGGATTGAGGGCGATGCCGTCGTAGATCAGCGACTCGGCCATCAGCTCGTTCCAGGCGTAGCGCGGGACGCGCACGAAGGTCAGCTTCTTGTCGAGATCCTGGGTGTCATCCCACTTCCACATCAGGCTCTCGTTGGCGACCATCTCGTCCTGGACCCGGTCGCTGTCGCGGAAGTAGCGCAGCGCCTCGGTGAAGTACTGGCCATCGGCGCTCGGCGCGCCGTTGATCGAGGCCGAGGCGAGGATCGCGGCGACGGCGTTGTTGGCGACGCGCTTGGTGGTGTCGGGGGTGGCCTTGTTGTTGGCCAGGGCCAGCAGCATGGGCAGCGAACGCGGGTCGCCGATGTCGGTGAGCACCATCAGCACGCTGTCGACGGTGCGCTGATCCTTGGACTTGAGCGCCTCGTCGAGCGCGACCACCGCACGGTAGCCCATGCGCGTCAGGATGATGCGGCAGTAGGCGCGCATCTCGTCCTGGCGGTTGTCGTTCATGCGCTCGAGCAGATAGGGGATCGCGACCGGGCCGACCGCGATCAGCTCGAGGGTGGCGACGACGCGCTCCTCCTCGCTGGCGTTGAGCTTGGTCATCAGCAGCTTGATATAGTCGGGCGAGTGCCGCATGTCGCGCTGGTAGACGCGCGCGCGGCGCAGGATCTCCTTCAGCACGTCATCGAGCTCGTCGTACTCCTCCATCTTGACCAGCAGGCCGTCGCCGGTCGCCATGGTGAACTGGAAGAGCAGGTAGTTGTCGGGCTCGAGCTTCAGCGCGCTCTGGAAGGCGGCGGCGGCGGCCTGATAGCGTCCGGCGCGATACTCCTTCACGCCCTCGGCCAGCAGGTCCTTGGCCTGGTCGTTGGTCGGGAAGTGCGCATCTGGCTGATAGTCGGCAGCCATCAGGCAAGCGGAGGGTCCACTCGCTAACGAGGCAGCAAGCATCATGGCGGCCAACAGCTTCGGCATCTCATCCTCCATCAGCGGCGCGGGGGCCAGGATCGGAAAAATCCCGCCAGCACAGAGGCGCGCGTTACGAGTCGGCATCTTTCATCGGCTGAAATAGGCCCTCAACGACCCATGCATCAACGAGGGGGAGGGTGTATGATGGACCACCGACGCAAGTCCAGGTGGGCAAAGGTCAAAGGTTGAAGGCGATATCGCGACAGGCGGGTGTGGCACAGAGGTGGAAATGCACCCCCCGACAGCTACAGGATCGGTCATGAACGCGGGATTTCGCAGCACAACCAGGGGCTACGGCCAGGAATGATCATCAGTCCCGGACAGGTCATTCTCGCCGCTCCGGCCAAGATCAACCTCTACCTCGAGATCCTGGGACGGCGCAGCGACGGATTCCATGAGCTCGAGACCGTCTTCCAGACCCTGGTGCTGGCCGACCAGGTCACGGTGCGGGTCAGCGACGGCTCCGCTGGCGTGCGGCTGTGGTGCAGCGATCCGTCCCTGCCCCAGGACCACGACAACCTCGCCTATCGCGCCGCTGTCCTGGTCGCCGCCGCGGTGCCCGGCCTGGGCCGCATCGAGATCGAGCTCGAGAAGCGCATCCCGCATGGCGCCGGCCTGGGGGGTGGCTCGAGCGACGCGGCGGCGGTGCTGCGCGCGCTGGCCCGCCTCGATGCCCGGGTGCGCGGCCTGGACCTGCCGGCCCTGGCCCTGGCCCTCGGCTCGGACGTGCCCTTCTTCCTGCTCGGCGGCACCGCCCATGCGACCGGCCGTGGCGAGCGCCTCGCGGCGCTGCCCGACGCCCAGGGCGGACCACTGACCGTGCTGATGCCGCCTGAGCGACTCGCCACCCCGCGGGTCTTCGCCGCCCTGTCCGATGCGGAGCGCGGCCCGCGCGCCGCGCGCGGCCCCACGCCATGGGCCTCACCCCTGGCGTGGCTCAGCCTGCTCCACAACCGCCTGACCAGCCCCGCCCAGCGCCTCTGCCCGGCGGTGGGCGTGCAGCTCGGCCGGCTCGCCGCCCAGGGCGTGCCGCATCTGCTGTCGGGCTCGGGCGCGGCCTGCATCGCCTTCGCACGCACCGACCCGGCGCCTGGCACCAGCGCATTTCCCACCACCTTCCGCGCGCGCGGCAATCTCGACGCGCTGATCGCCCTGTGAGGAGCGGTCGCCGGGCAGCGGCGCCGGGCCTGCGCGTGACGTGCCTCGGTGTCACAGTGGTAAACCATAAATTGACATCGCTATTGTTAGGCGTGTGATACCAGCTCATCGGACGAGGATGGCATGAGCAAAGAAAAGGCGAGTCAGGAAGAGATTTATCGCATCATGCGCTCGGACATCGAGGCTGGTGGATATCCGGCCTCGAGCCGGCTGCCCTCGGTGCGGACCCTCGCCAAACGCTTCTCGGCCAGCCCCAACACCATCTCCAAGGTCGTCAGCCGCCTGATGGAGTCGGGCCTGTGCACCGCGCGGCGCGGTGTGGGCCTGTTCGTGCGCAGCCTGCCCAACCGCAAGCTCACGCTGCTGGTCAACGCCACCAGCGAGCAGCCGCGCGACGACTTCTATGGGCATGTCGAGCGCCGCATCGCTGAACGCTGCCAGGCCGACGGCATCGAGATCGAACGCTACCACATCGCCGCCGGCGATCCGCCCTACGGACCGGACATCGACCGCATCCGCCGTCCGGGCCGCGTGATCCTGTGCATCGGCCTGTCGCACGAGCCGCACCTCAAGCAGCTCGCCGACCTGCGCCGTCCGATGCTGGTCATCGGCTGCGCGCCGAGCCGCTGCACCGCCTCCTCGATCGTCCCCAACAGCTTCCGCTCCGGCTACCTCGCGGCCCGCTACCTGATCCGCAAAGGCTGCCGCCGCATCGCCTTCATCGGCCGCATGCGCGAAGTGCGCGGCGTGCACCTGCCGGAGGCGGAGAGCCTCAAGGAATTCGCCGGCATGCAGTGCGCCTTCATGGAGGACACCCTGCCGCTGCACTCGGAACTGGTGTTCAACGACATCAGCCAGGTCCCCGGACGCGCGACTGCGCTGAAGGAGATGCCCGACGCGGTCATCATGCCGGAAGGCGACGGCGTCGAGGCGATCCAGGCGCTCAAGGCGCTCGGCGCGAAGCTGGAGCGCGTGGTGATCGGCGATGACCGCATCCTGGAACGGCCCAAGCGCCCGGCCGCAGTCGCGATCAAGCGTGAAGAGGTGGTCGAGCTGGCCCTGCTCGAGCTGCACCGCCTGCTCGATGAGCAGACCAAGAGCCACCGCTCGTACGTCGTCGACGGCGAGCTGCACGACGCGCTCAACCCGATCTGAGTCAGGCGCACCGAGGCGCACCGAGGCGCACTGAGGCGATGCCAGGCGGCGCCGGGCGTTGCGCTAGGGCGACTTCAAAGGCACCTGACCGTGGCCATCGTCGCCAGCGGGCGCCGGCGTCGCGGCGGCGCGGTGCCCGAGCAGCTGACGGATGTTGGAGCGGTGCCGGTACATGACCAGGGCCCCGATCAGGATGTAGAACACCGTGACCGGCAGCTCCTTGGTGGCCAGCGGATGGGCGCAGGTCATGAAGCGCGCCGAGGGCACCGCCACGGCCGAGACCAGCGAGGCGGGCGAGACCGACGCGGCCGCGCCCATGCGCCAGACGTAGCGCGCCAGCAGCCACGCGACCAGCCACGAGGCCAGGCTCAAGGCGGCGACCGCCCAGGTCAGGCCGATGAGCAGTCCCAGGGAGGTGGCCACGCCCTTGCCGCCCTTGAAGCGGTGGAAGCAGGTGAAGCTGTGCCCGATCAGCGCGGCGACCGCGACCAGCATCGGCAGGTAGGGGTTCGCGCCGTGCGCGACCAGCCGCCAGCTGATGATGATCGGCACCAGGCTCTTGAGCACGTCGCAGGTGAAGACGACCAGGAACCACTTGATGCCCAGCACGCGGCCGGCGTTGGTCGCGCCGAGGTTGCCCGAGCCGTGGCTGCGCAGGTCGATGCCATTGAGCCGGCCGGCCCAGTAGGCGAAGCTGATCGACGCCAGGAAGTAGGTTGCGGGGATGAGGAGCCACGCCCAGTTCATGCGGCAATCGCAGCGGCGCGTCCGATCAGCGCAATGGGGAAAGCGCGGCCCCGCTGTCGCGGAGCAGGCATCTGCCACGTCGCCCGCTGCGCACGGCGCTGGGCGAACACAGCGGCACGAAGCCCCAGGCGCCGTCCCTGCCGGGCAACCAGCAGGTGAGCAGGACAAGCGAGGGTTCGGACATGTCTCAGGCGCGTGCGTCCACGGTCAGGCGCGGGCGGGGGCGCCCGGTGCGTGATGGTCGCGTCAGCGCCAGCCAGGCCCTGAGCATGCGGCGGTGGCGGCGGGGGGCGATCTGCGCACCGGCGGGACATCCGCGTCCAGGATCCAGGCCTGGACCGCCAGGCTAGGAGTCGGAGGCGTCCGAGCCGTCCTTGGACTTGCGGAAGCGCCGCGGCGGACGCGTGCGCGAGGACTTCGGCACCACCAGGCTGACCACGCGGTCGGCCTTGTGCCGGGCCCGCACCACCTGGTGCTTGTCGAGCTGCTCGTGGAACTGGCTCTCGCGCGATTTGAACAGGATGCGGATCGGGATGCGCTTGAAGGGCAGCCGCTCGCGCAGGAAGCTCTCCAGGTAGCGCGAGAAGGTCGGCTCGATCCAGTCATTGCGGTTGACGAAGAAGATGAAGGTCGGCGGCAGGGTCGAGGCCTGGGTGGCGTAGTAGAAGCGCGTCTGCGAGGATCCGACCTTCTTCGGCCGGCGGCGCTGCAGGGCGGCCTCGAGCAGGGTGTTCACTTCGGAGGTCGAAACGCGCTCGCGGGTCTCCGCGGCCAGCTCGTTGGCCAGGGTCAGCATCTCGCCGACATGGCTGCCGGTCAGCGCGCAGGTGAAGACCGCGGGCGCGAAGCGCAGGCCGGGCAGGCGGTCGTGCAGCCAGGTCAGGTACTCCGCACGGCTCGGGATCTTGCCGTTGACGCCCTTCTCGGCGAGATCCCACTTGTTGATCACGATCACGGTCGGCTTGCCCTCGACCTCGCAGAAGTGCGCGATCTTCTTGTCGATCATCCCGATCTCGTCCGCGGCATCGAGCACCAGCAGCACCACGTCGGCGCGCTTGATGGCGCGTTCCGTGCGGCAGGCGGCGTAGAACTCCAGGTCCTGCTCGATCTGGTTCTTCTTCCGCAGTCCGGCGGTGTCGATGAGGATGAACTGGCCCTCGGGGCGGTCGATCGGCACGTCGACCGCGTCGCGCGTGGTCCCGGGATGGTCGGCGACGATCATCCGCTCCTCGCCGGCCAGGGCGTTGGTCAGCGACGACTTGCCGACATTGCGCCGGCCCGCCAGGCAGATGCGCAGGCGCGTGTCGGTCGGCTCCTCGACCTGGGCGGAGGCCAGGGCCGAGGGCAGGTTGCCGCAGGTCCGCTCGAGCAGGTCGTGCAGTCCCGTGCCCTGAGCCGCGGAGATGCCGACCGGGTCGCCCAGCCCGAGGGTCATGAACTCGAAGAGCTCGTTGTCGAGGCTCTCATGGTCGAGCTTGTTGACCGCGAGGATGACGCGGTCGCGCAGCGGGCGCAGGCGGTCGGCGATCTGCCGGTCGAGATGCTGCACGCCCTCGCGGCCGTCGGTGACGAAGATGATGCGGTCGGCGGTGCCGATGGCGCGTTCGACCTGCCGGTAGACGTCCTTCTCGAGCTTGGCCTCGTCGACGATGCCGATGCCGCCGGTGTCGATGATCTCGAAGCGGTAGCCGTCGCGCCGCACTTCATGCAGCAGACGGTCGCGGGTCACGCCCGGGGTCGGGTCGACGATCGCGATCGGCTGGCCGGCGAGGCGGTTGAAGAGCGAGGACTTGCCAACATTGGGACGTCCGACGATGGCAATAGTAGGAAGCATAGGAGCAGACTTGCACTGTATCCCGAACCACCCTGACGGAAGCGCCAAGTCCGGTTCTCGCGGCGTTGGCCGGCGCTCAGGGCAGTGGCGAGGGACCCTCGCCGGCGGGACCGCCATGGTCGGTCGCACCCAGCCCGGGCACCAGCAGCTCCAAGGGCATGGTGTAGGAGCGCACCTGGTCGAGCAGCTGCCAGTCGACGGTGGGCGTGCCCGGACCCTGGGCCAGGGACTGCATCGCCAGCGCGCAGGCCAGGGCCTGGGCCAGCGGCAGCTGCGCGGAACTCAGGTGCCAGGCCTGGGCGGTCGCGTCGGCCTGGCCGCTGAGCAGCGGCGCGAAGTTGGCGAGCTCGCGCAGGTTGATCGCCGGCTGCAGCTCGGCGCCGCGCGACAGGGCCATGAGCGGATCGTCCGGATCGTGGGCCTGCGGATCCCGGTCCAGCAGACCGGGATCGCGTTCGCCGCTGCCGGGATCGCGCGGGGCCGGCACCAGGTTGGCCAGCGACGGATCCTGATGCAGCAGCAGCGCCAGCAGCGCGTAGGCCAGGGGATCGCGCTGCGCCAGCGGCTCGGCCTCGCCATAGGCCGAGGTCAGGCCCTGGCAGGCCGCATCCAGGGTGCCGATGCCGCGCAGCGCGAGCAGGGCGCGCGCCAGCGCCGCCTCACGGTAGGGCGCCGCGGGATAGTACTTGGCGGCGATGGTATCGGCGGTGCTCAGCAGCAGGGCGGCGTTGCGCGGCTGGTCGGGCGCGGCCAGGGCGAGCAGGATGCTCGACTTCGACAGCTCGCGGCGCAGCTCATTGCATAGGGTCAGGGCGGAGGCCGGCTCGAGCACCGCGTCCTGGACCAGGGTCTGCAGTGCGGCGTAGGCCGGCTCGTGGCGCAGGTCCTGGGGCGGATCGGGCAGGGTCGCGGTGCCGGGATCATCACCGGCGAAGGCGCGCCAGCGCGCGGCGATCCACGGCGGGGCCTCGGCCGGCAGGAGGCCGGGGCCGGTGCCGGGATCGCCGGTCGCGCCTGGCTGCGCGTTCGAGCTCTGCAGGCAGGTCGCGGCATGCGCCAGCAGCTGCAGCTGGTAGAGCAGGTCATCGCCCACCGCCGGCCCGCAGGCCTTGGCGGCGGCGGTGGCGCTGTCGGCGAGGACGTCCATCCAGGTCGCATGCTGGGCGAGCATCTCGGCGGGATGCGGTACCGCCGGCGAGGATGAGGCGCGGTTGGCCAGTTCCGGCAGGGCCGAGATCACCATGCCGACCCCTTCGGGGATGGGGTCGAGGTCGTTGAGGACCACCAGCTGGTCGAGCGCCGCAGCGCAGCGCCGCGCCGCGACGATGTCCGACTGCGAAAGCGCGGCACGCACCACCCCGAGGGCCAGGTAGTGGCGCAGGCGCTGCTGCAGCGCCGAGCCCACCGGCAGCACCGCCACGGCGGCGGCGGCCTGGCTGAGATGCTCCTCGATGTCCTCCGCCGGGCTGGTGTCATCGAGCAGCAGGAGCGCGCGCATCGCCGCGACCGCTGCGGCGTTGTCGCGCGTCGCCGGCCCCTGGGCCGGCACGGCGTCATCGAGGATGGTGATGGTCGCATCGCCCATGCGGCCGGAGGAGGTCTGCGAGAACCACACCCCCGCGTCCTTGGGATCGAGGGCCGTGACCAGCGGATCCAGGCACGACATCACCGGCGCGCCGTCGATGCGCAGGATGAACCACGGTCCGCGGCGCACCAGGTCGATCGCCTCCGGCATGCGCGTCAGGCGCACCGCGCCGAGCAGGAACTGGTCGGAGGCGCGGTAGAACTGCAGCCCGAGCCGGTCCGGCAGCCAGCTCAGCTCGTGGCCGACCCCGGGATGCGCCGCATCGTCGATCACCCAGCGCGGGCCCGGCGCGGCGGACTGCGGATCGAGGTGCAGGCGCAGCGTCCAGTAGTCGGTCATCTGCGGGGCCGACAGCGACATGGTGTCGGAGGCGCCCTTGTGCACGAGCAGGCTCGAACCAGGGGTGGTCTTGTAGGACCACACGGTGCAGGCCAGGAGCACTCCAAGCGTGCCGATGAACAGCCAGGGTCGCCGGGTCCGGGTCAGCACCATCGCCGGGCCTCAGGCTCGGGCACGGCGACCGGCGGCGGGACGCGCATCAGGGCTTTGCGGCTCGCACCAGGTCACGGGCCGCCGCCAGCACCTCGTCGACATGGCCCGCGACCTTGACCTTGCGCCACTCGCGCACGATCTCGCCCGTGCTGTCGACCAGGAAGGTCGAGCGCACCAGGCCCATGAAGGTGCGGCCATAGAGCTTCTTCTCGCCCCACACCCCGAGCGCGCCGCTGAGCTCATGCTGGTCGTCGACCAGCAGCGGGAAGGTCAGGTCGTACTTGGCCTTGAAGCGGCAGTGGCTGGCCTGCGAATCCATCGACACGCCGAGCACCGCGACCCCGAGCTTGGTGAGCGCCGGAGCCGCGTCGCGGAAGGCCTGCGACTCGAGCGAGCAGCCCGGGGTGTTGTCCTTGGGATAGAAATAGACGACAAACGGCCGGCCTCGGTAGTCGGCGCGGCGCTGCACCGTGCCATCGTCGGCGGTCAGGGAGAAGTTCGGGAAGCGCATAAGGGCCTGCAGCGCAGCCTAGCGGCTGGCCGGCGGAGCCAAGTGCCGCGCGGTGGAGAACGTGTCGACGGCTGGCGAATCCCGAGTCTTGCCAGGCCACGCGCCGCTGACGACACTCGGCCATGGGTGCCTCATGCTGACCAGCAGCTTCATCTTCGCCAAGGGCATGACCGAGGAGCTGGAGCGCACCTTGTGGGGCCATGGCCTGACCTCCTGGGAGCTGCTGCGCAAACACCCCGAGGAGGCCAACGAGCTGATCGGCGCCGGACGCTCGCACCGCCTGCTCGAGGCGGTCAACGAGGCCAGCCAGGCGCACCTGGCCCGCGATCTGAGCTGGTTCCTGCGCAGCTGGCCGGAACGCGAGCTGTGGCGGCTGTGGGCCGGGTTCTGCCCACCGGAGAAGGTCGCCCTGGTCGATATCGAGACCACCGGGCTGACCCCCGGCTACGACCAGATCACGGTCATCGGCCTGGCCGACACCGGCAGCGCCCGCGCCTTCGTCGCAGGCCGCCCGCAGCCGGGCGATGAGGCCCTGGACGCCTTCCGCATGGCGATCCGCTCCTACGACCTGCTGGTGACCTTCAATGGCGCGAGCTTCGACGTGCCCTTCATCGTCAAGCACTTCCGCGACGCGAGCTTCCACTTCGAGCAGCCGCACCTCGACCTGCTGCCCATGGCCCGGGCCCTGGGCCTGAACGGCGGGCTCAAGGACATGGAGAAGCAGGTCGGCATCATCCGTCCGGACGACATCAAGGGCATCCGCGGCATGGAGGCCATCGCCCTGTGGGGGGCCTGGAAGGGCGGCGACGTCGCCGCCTACAAGCGCCTGACCACCTACTGCAAGGCCGACTGCACGAATCTGCAGGAGTTCGCCCGCATCCTCTATGAGCGCAAGTGGGCCAAGGTCTTCACCGCCCATGCCAAGGAGGTCAATTTCACCGCGATCAAGGGTCAGCAGCTGACGCTGTTCTAGGGGCGTGGGCCCGCCGCGGGCCGCGCCTGCTCATTGCGAGCCAGGGCGTGGACGGCTAGGCTGACGGCGAAGATTGGATCTTGCGGACCGAGCGATGAGCGACGCGCACAAGCATGACATCCCCAGCCTGGTGGAGTCCCTGACTCCCTACCAGCGGCTGCTCCTGGAGTCGCTCCTGGCCGAGAGCATCACCATCCTGGACACCGCCGCCTCGGCGACCCCCCGCGACCAGCTGACCCGCCTGACCCAGAGCCTGCAGGGGGTCCAGACGCTCTACGAGTCCCTGCAGGGCGCCACCCATGGCGCCGACGACGACTCCGACATCCGCCCCTTCACGGTCGGCTTCCCCGAACCGGACCACGCGGTGGTGCGGCTCTCGCGCAAGATCCTGGCCTGGCCCCAGATCTGGGAGGAGCGGGCCCATTCCTGGATGCAGGAGGCGCGCATCGCCTCGATGGTCGTGGACGTGTCTCGGCTGGATGAACTGAACTCCTCGACCATCGCCTGGCTGGTCACCATGGCTCAACGCATCCCCTCCGGCACCCTCACGCTGGTCGGGGCCAACAGCGCGATGAAGCGTGCGTTGAAAGTGCTTCATCTGGAGCGAGTCCTCCAGATCGGCGACTGACCAGGGGAGCGTTGTAACCAGCCGCCCGAGACGTAGGACGTTGGTATGTACGACTTGGTGTTCCTAAGTGGACCCAAAGCCGGCGAGATGGTTCCGGTGAAACAGAACCTGATCGCAGGTCGCAGCCCGGACTGTTCACTCGAGATACCCGATCCGAACACCTCACGGCAGCACGCCCGGATCCTCTGGGACGGCACGGCGCTGCAGGTCGCCGACAACGGCTCCTCGAACGGCACCTACGTCAACGACCAGCGCATCACCCAGGTGCTGGCGCACCATGGCGACGTCATCCGCCTGGGCGAGACGCGCATCCGCATCCAGCGCCACTCGCTCGATGGCGAGGACGTCAACTCGAGCTCGATCTTCTCCTTCAAGGACGTCGAAGCCGACCTCAGCCAGTCGGTGGTCATGCCCGTGGCCGCGGTCTCCAAGCCGCAGGTCGCCTCGCAGGAGGTCCTCACCCAGCGCCTGAATGCGATCATGAAGATCTCGAAGGCGCTGGTCAACATCTCGCACCTCGATGAGGTGCTCGGCGGCATCCTCGACACGCTCTTCGAGGTCTTCCCGCAGGCCGACCGCGGCTTCCTGATGCTCGGCAACACCGCCGGCAAGCTCGAGCCCAAGGCGGTGCGCCAGCGCAACCGCTCGACCGAGAACCTGGTGGTCTCCAATACCATCTGCAAGCGCGCGCTGGAATCGCGCAGCGCCTACCTGTTCAATCCCCAGAACAACGACGACTTCGACCAGGGCATGTCGATCGTCTCCTTGAAGATCCGCAGCGCGATGACCATCCCCCTGATCGTCATCGACGAGACCCTGGGGCTGCTGCAGATCGACACCGCCGACGCCTCGCGGGCCTTCAATACCGCCGATCTCGAGCTGGCCCTGTCGGTCAGCCAGCAGGCGGCCATCGCCCTGCACAATGCGCTGCTGCTGTCGAAGATGGAGAAGGAGACCGCGACCAAGAACAACCTGCTGCGCTTCCTGCCCGGGCCGATCGCCCAGCAGGTGCTCGACGGCAACCTCGACATCGCGCCGGGCGGCAAGACCTACCGCGGCACGATCCTCTTCAGCGACATCCTCGGCTTCACCACGCTCTCCGAGAGCCGCTCCCCGGAGGACGTGGTCCGGCTGATGAACAGCTATTTCGACCGCATGGTGCCATGCATCGTCAACGAGAACGGTGCGATCGACAAGTTCATAGGCGATGCGATCATGGCCTTCTGGGGCATCCCCTTCGACAAGGGCGACTCCGCGGCGCACGCCTGCCACGCCGGGCTGTCGATGCAGAACGCCCTGGTCGGCTTCAACAGCCTGCAGGAGCGCAACGGCTTCCTGCAGTGCGCGCATGGCATCGGGCTCAATTCCGGGACGGTGGTCGCCGGCAACATCGGCGCCGCCAACCAGATCGGCTACACCCTGCTGGGTGACGCGGTGAACACCGCCTCGCGCATCGAGCACCACGCCTGCCGCAACCAGGTGCTGGTCAGCGAGACGACCTGGAACGAGATCAAGGGCCGGGCCAACGGCGTGCGCATGCCGCTGTTGAAGGTCCGCAACAAGGCCGAGCCGCTGCAGGTGTACAGCCTGCGCGGCCTCAACCTGGTGCCGCAGGAGGTCACCCTGCACATCCCCGGCACCAGCGGTGCGGCCAACGTCTTCCTGATCCGCCGCCTCGCCGACCGCTCCTTCATCCTCCTGCATCCGACCACCTGCGACATCACCGCAGCACCTCTGATGACCGACCTGGTCGAGCTGGCGGCCCTGAACCTGGGAGTCCCCACCCTGGTCCAGGTCCTGCAGCCGCAGATCGCCGACGGCGCGCTGCTGCGCAGCCAGATCACCTTCGCCGATCCCAGCTTGCAGGGCATGCTCGGCGCCGAGCCGGTGACCTGCACGCAGCACTGGGACCAGATGGTGCGCTGAGGCTGCTCTGACGCCCGGCGCTTGCCGGTTGCGCGGCTGCCCATAGCTCCAGCGTGCGCCCAGGAGCCGGCATGGCTGACCTTCCCCGTTTCGATCCCGACGCTGATGATGATGAGGACGATGATGCGTCCGCCGACGGTCCGTGGCCGATCCGCCTGGCGCCACCGCGCGGGGTCGACGGCTGGATGCGGGAGCTGGTCGCCGGCTTCGCCCAGTCGGCGCATCCGCCGGCGATCCAGACCGAGGATGACGAGGTGGTCGAGGCGGAGGACTCCGGCCTGCTCGAGGCCGGGGTCATGCTGTGCCTGCACCAGCGCGGCGCGGCGGTCACCGCCGAGGCGGTCGGCGGCCTGATCGAGGTGATCGGCGAGATGGTCGGGGAGCTCACCAGCATGGGTCCGGAGTGGGAGCGCCTGAGTCAGGTGCCGCCGCTGGCCTTCACCATCTACTACCTGTGGTCGCACATCGTCATCGGCCACCTCACCGAGGACGAGGCGATGGAGGTGGTCAATGCGGCGACGCACCGCCTCGACGAGTTCGACAGCGACGGCTCCGAGGACTGAGGCTGCGCGACGCCCGCTCAGCCGGGCAGCAGCCGCACCGTGATCTCATCCTGCAGCACCCGGCCGGCGCGGGTCAGGGCGACGTGCTCGGGGCCGAGCGTCAGCAGGCCTTCGGCGGCCAGGCCCGCGGCCAGCGGCCGCCAGCGCTCCTCGCGGTCGCCCAGGGCGGCCAGCCGCGCGGTCGCAACCCCGCGGCCCAGGCGCAGACCGAGCATCCAGGCCTCGGTCAGATGGTCGGTGGCGCTGAGCATCTCGGTCCGCCAGGTCGCATCATGGCCGGCGAGGATGGCCTCGATGTAGCGGCCGCTGTGCTTCTCACGCGTGATGCGCACGCCCGCGACGGTCGAGACCGCGCCGGCGCCGGCGGCCTGGTAGTCGCGCCCATGCCAGTAGGCGAGGTTGTGGCGCGACTCCTCCCCGGGGCGGCTGAAGTTGCTGGTCTCGTAGGCCTCCAGGCCGAGCGCGGTCAGCCCGTCCCAGACGACGTCGAAGAGTTCGCGGCTGAGCGCCGGATCGATGTCCGCAAGCTCGCCCCGGCCGCGGCGCGCATGGAACTCCGTACCCGGCTCGTAGGTGAGGTGGTAGACCGAGGCGTGGCCGAGGCCGTGGCGCTGGTAGAAGCGCAGGTCCTCGCGCAGCTCCTGTGCATCCTGCCCGGGCAGGCCCATGATCAGGTCGGCGGAGACGCGTGGAATGTGGGCCTGGGCCATGGCCACGGCGTGGTCGGCCTCGCTGGCCGAGTGCACGCGGCCGAGGAAGCGCAGGCGGCTGTCATGGGTCGACTGCACGCCCAGGCTCAGGCGGTTGACCCCGCCCGCGGCGAGCACCCGGAAGCGCTCGGCCTCGGCGCTGCCGGGATTGGCCTCACAGGTCCATTCGTAGCCATCGGCCAGGGCGATGTGGCGGTTGATGCCCGACAGCAGCTGCTCGAGGTGGCGGGCCGAGAGCATGGTCGGGGTGCCCCCGCCGATGAAGACCGTGTCGTAGGGTCCGCGCGGCAGGCGCCGCACCTCGGCCAGCAGGGCCTGGACGTAGCGGGCGTGCTCCTGGTCGCGCCCGGCGACCGAATTGAAATCGCAGTACGGGCACTTGGCGGCGCAGTACGGGACATGGAGGTAGAGATGCACCCGGGAAGCCTCGGGCTGCGGTCGGCGGCTCAAGCCGGGCCCCTGCACTTTCCTCGCGCGCCTCCCACATAGCATCCGGATGTGGCCCTGCTCAATTGGTCGATGAACATCGCCGGCTATCCGCCCCACACCCGCAGCGCGTCGCGCGTCGTAGGTGTCACGCACATGTCGACCTTCGCGGCGATGCGCTTCCTCGAGGACCTCGGCATCCTCAACGGCTGGCTGCTCGCCGAGGGCACCCAGCCGCAGCTCGAGCGGGTGCGCGCCGGGCAGGCGACGCAGATCGGCCTGAAGGAGATGTTCTCGGAGCGGCGCGTGGTCAATTCCGAGGGCCTGGCCAGCGGCACGGTGATGTTCGCCGCCAGCCCGCGCAGCGCCGAGCCGCCGCCCGCCGACCGCTCCCTGGCGATGTGGGCCGAGAGCCGCAGCCAGCCGTGGCTGGAGATGGTCGACAACGAGACCGCCTACCTGGGCGGGCTGGAGGATGCGCATCTGGACCGGCTCCTGGCCTGGTTCCTCAACCAGCGCCCGATCGACCAGGACTGGCGCAAGATGCGCATCGACCGCAAGACGCTCGGGCTGCTGCGCCACGGGCTCTTCGAGCACGGCTGGACCCGCAACCTCGGCCTGGTCAAGGCCGACCGGCAGATCACCGATCTGTGGGGCGGGATCCAGCGCCACGCCGCCCTCGAGATCCGCCATCACCCGCGCCCGACCGGCGTGCAGGTCGGATTGCGCCTGCGCCAGGAGTTCGGCGAGATCTTCGCGCGCGACATCCTCGAGCGCTGCCCGCTCGATGACGACAATGGCAAGACCACGCCGCGCTGAGCGCCGGGCACAGTGACCGCAGGTGGACGGGAAGGCGCATTGACCGGGGGGACCCCCGGCAAGACTGGATGGATGCGGACACCCGGGAGAGTCGCATGCGTCTGATCAGCTATGGGCAGCCTGGGCGCGAGCGCCCGGGGCTGTTGCGCGAGCAGAGCGTGGTGCCGCTGGAGGACCTCGATCCGGGTTCGACCAGCGTGCGGGTCGCCCTGGCCGAGAACCGCCTGCCCCTGATCCGCTCGCGGCTCGCCACCTGGACCGGGAAGAGCCTGCCGTTGTCGATGCTGCGCCTCGGGCCGCCGCTGCCCGATGCGCGCAAGATCATCTGCATCGGGCTGAACTACCGCGGGCACGCCATCGAGCAGAAGAAGCCCTGGCCGAAGCAGCCGCTGCTCTTCGCCAAGACCAACAACACCCTGAGCGGGCCGTACGAGGACGTGGCGGTGCCGGCCGGCTGCCGCGGCGACTACGAGGTCGAGCTGGCGGTGGTGATCGGACGCCGCACCCAGGCGGTGCCGCCCGCGCAGGCGCTGGAGTCGATCGGCGGCTACATGGTCGCCAACGACATCTCGGCGCGCCGCTGGCAGCATGAGGACGGCCAGTGGTTCCGCGCCAAGAGCTGCGACGGCTTCTTCCCGTGCGGCCCGTGCCTGGTGACCCCGGACGAGGTCCCCGATCCGACCCGGCTTCGCCTGACCACCACCATCAATGGCGAGGTCCTGCAGGACGCGGTGCTCTCCGACCTCATCCATCCGCTCGAGCAGCTGATCAGCTACATCAGCCGCACCATCACCCTCGAGGCCGGGGACATCATCTCGACCGGCACCCCGGCGGGGGTCGGGGCCTTCCGCACGCCGCCGCGCGCGCTTTCCGAGGGCGAGGTCGTGGAGTGCGCGATCAGCGGCCTGGGCGTTTTGCGCAACCGCATCACCGTCCTGCCCGGCCCCGAGGCATGAGACGCGTGCTGGTGTTCTTCAGCCTGCTGCTGATCGGGGCGGGGCTGCTGATCGTCGCACCCCTGGCCATGGCGCGCTGGCACCACGTCGCGACCAGGGCCGAGATCAAGGACGTCTTCCTGCAGCCGGTCGGCGACCAGCAGGCGCGGCTGCAGGTCGCCCTGGAGTTCACCGTGCCCGAGGACGGCAAGAAGATCTCCTACTCGAGCTTCGGCAACAACTTCGCCGACGACCGCCTGCGCGCCATCAGCGACCCGGTGCTGCCCCTGGCCGAGGCCCAGGCCTACGCGCACCGCCTGCTCGGCGATGACCCCAACCTGCGCTCGACCTGCACGGTCTTCTACCCGCCTGCCGACCCGGCCGATGCGCGCATGATCGCCAACCTCGCCGGCGGACCATCACACGTCTACGAATTCGGCCTGGGGATGCTGGCCTGCGGAATCATGAGCATGATGCTGGCCCGGCGATCCCCCCGGAGCGATCCATGACCGACCTCATCCCTGCCGTCGTGCGCCTGGCTGGCGGACTGTGCGCGGTCCTGGCGCTGGCCGCGGGCCCGGACCTGGCCGCGGCCGAGGCCGCGGCGGCCACGCCTGCAGCACCGGCGTCGGCCCCGGCGGTCCCGGCGGCAATGGCGCGCGCGCCGCTGCCGAGCCTGCCGAGCGGCACCTGCGAGCTCGACGGGACCTGGAATGGCCAGCCCTTCTGGGCGCGCCTGCTGCCACCGGATGCGCATTTCGCCAACCACCGCGTGCTGCAGCTGTCCTGGTCGCCGCCGCCGCCGGAGGCGATCGGCGGCGTGCACCTGGTCGACTGCCCCTTCATCCTGCTCGACGACCACGGGCGCATCATCGCCTGGAACGGGCGCGACGGCATGTCGCAAGTCGAGCCGCTCGGCGCCGACGGCTACCGCGTCAGCCGCGAGCTGGCGCGCGGCAGCGGGGTCGACGCCCAGCCGGTCGCCAGCACCCGTACCATCGGCGGCGGGCGGGGCTGGGACCTGCATCTGGCGCCGCTGCTGGTGGCGCTGACCTGGCAGGCCGGCTCGCGCGCCCAGGTGCACCTCATCGACCTGTACGGCGACCGCGCCGCCGAGCAGCTGCACGTCCACTGGGAGCAGGAGCAGGTGCAGATCGCCGGGGTGGCGATGGTCGCCGTGGCCGACGGCCAGGGCCGGCTGGCAGGCCTGCTCAGTCCCGGCGGCGCGGTCCTCCTGCACGTCGCACACGCCCATCGCGAAGGACCACCGTGAGCACCACGCACAGCCTCCTGATCCTCCGCCTGGTGGTCACCGGCCTCACCGGCCTCACCGGCCTCACCGCCCTGACCGTCGCCGGCTGCCACCCGGCCCCGCGAGCGCAGGCCGCGACCACGCCCGCCGACTTCTCGATCATCCGCAGCTACGGCTGGGACACCGAGGTGGTCGATCCGCAGCCGCAGTGGAGCCCGGACGACTACCGCCTGGTGGTGCGCGATTCCGGCGGCTTCGAGATCCTCAGCGGCGACGACGGCTCGACACCCCCGGACGTCTATCGCTCGGTCGAGGGCCGCGACACCTACTTCCCGATCTGGCTCGACAGCGACCACGTGCTGTTCGGACCCTCGCACAATGTCGAGCGCCTCACCGACGGCCGCGTCGTGCCGGATGTCCAGGGCCTGACCCGGGTGCTGATCGGCTCGCGGCCCGAGAACAAGCAGTTCGCATCCGTCGGCTACCATCCGCGCCTCGGCCATGGCAAGATCTTCGCCCAGTCCGAGGACCACATCGTCACCATCGACGCGCTCGGCCACGATGAGGAGTTCGGTCCCGGCTTCTATGCCCAGCCCGAGGCGGGGCGGAAGGGGGACGCGGACGGCAGTGGCGAGGGCGTGGCCTGGCAGGAGACCCCGGTCTTCGAGACCGACTGGTGGACCGGCAAGCCGGTGCGCTCGGACCTGGTGATCCATTGGCCCAAGGGCCAGGTCGACCTGCTCCTGGCCGGGGTCCAGCCGGCCTGGAGCGGCCACGGCGGCCTGGCCGCCACGGTGCTGCGCGCCGATCCGGTCCCCGGGGTCTCGTGGTGGAAGGCCGGCACCGACGTGGTCTACATCGCGCATCCCGGCGCAGCGCCGGTGACCATCTGCCACGACGCGCGCGAGCCGGCCTGCGATCCGCGCCTGCCGATCATCGCCGTGACCACCACCGCGGGCGAGGTGCTGCTGTGCTCGCAGGATGGCACGCAGAGCAAGGACCTCGGCCCGGGCTCGAACCCGGTGTGGTCCTTCGACGGCGAACGCCTCGCGGTCCTCGATCCGGTCAGCGACGCGGCGCGGCACGGCAACCATATCACCATCTACGTGCTCTCGACCCGTCCCTCGCCCTAGCGGGACGTGCCCCGCGACCGGCGGGCCGTAGCGGGAAGCGTGATCCTGCGCCGCTACAGCTCGGGCGGCTTGCCCAGCTGCATGCCCTGGATCGCGAGGTCCACGGGCTGGCCATTGTTGTAGATCAGGATCTGCAGCTCCTTGACCTGGTCGAGATCGACGATCGTGCCGCTGTTCTTCCACTGCGAGGACTCGCACTTGAAGGTGTGCGCCTTGAAGTCGACATTCAGGGTCTTGAAATCCGGGCTGGGCGTGACCTGCTGCTTGAGGCTCTCATAGAAGGTCCAGCGATCCCCGGTCTTCAGCGCCACCGCCACATTCAGCGTACGGGTGCCGAGGTTGCGGACCTGGAAGCTGAGGTTCGCGGCGCTGTCGTCGATGGCGTAGGTCAGGCTCTTCTTGATCGCCACCTTCTCGGGCGGGCGCTTGCCGTCGGCGGGCGGGGAGGCGGGCACCCCGGTTGAGACCACCGACAGGACGCGCGCGCCGCCATCGGCTGCCGGCAGGTTGGTGATCTGCACCTCGACCGGCAGCGACCACTGCAGCTCCTCGCTTTGGAAGGGGGAGCCCTTGGCCTCCATGCCCGACTTCGAGGTGTCGGGCACCGGCTGCTGGACCTGGGCGACGACGGTGGTGGCCTGGCTGGAGACGTCCAGCGGCTGCATGTTCATCGCCGCGAGCGCGGCATTGTGGTCGGCGAGCACGGTCTCGAGCTGGGTCAGGCGTGCCAGCAGATCGGGGTCCCGGCCGCCCGCGTCCTTGTAGGCGCGGTACATCGGCAGGGCGACCGGCGGGCCGCGGTTGGGGTCGCTCGACTCGTCGACCAGGCGCGCGTGCAGCCCGATCGCCGCGGCATCGACGCCAGGCATGGTCACCGCCCGGTCCAGGGCGGCCAGGGCGTCGGCCTTGTGGTCGCGCGCATCGCACCAGGTGGCGAAGGAGACGAGCGCCGCCAGGCTGTCGCGGTCCAGGCGTTTGCGCTGGCTGATCAGGCCATAGAAGGGCGGCCACTCGACCAGGGCCTTCGGGATGCGCACCACCCCCGAACCGGTATTGATGTCGACCGTCGCGGGGTCGTCGCCTTCGAGGATGGTGCCGAAGATCGACTGCTTGTTGGTGAGGGTCAGGATGTCCTGGTCGTCGATGGCCGGGGCCGCCGCCGCGGTGGGCGCATCGCTGAAGAGCTTGGGCTTGGCCTGCAGGCCCTGCGCCCCCGGTAGCGCGGCGTCGGCGACCGGTTCCGCGGCAGCGGCGGTGGCTGACAGCCCGCAGGCCAGGCTCAACAGCGTCAGGGTGATCACGGGCAGCCGCATGGGGAGTCCTGGTCGGTGACCTGGCAGGAAGACGTGGGCGGGGATCGCACCAGGATAGCCCGGGCGGCCCGAGGGGCCAGCCGGGGTCGAGGCCTCAGGCTTCTACCCCCCTGGCATGGATGCTGTTGACCGCAGAGCGCCCGCCCCGGGCAAATGAGCCTAGCGGGCGTGGTTCCCCCGCCATGCTCGCGGCCATGCTGCCACTGGCCACGTCCCTGCTCCCTGGCACCCAGGGCACCGTGTCGCCCAGCCACCAGTACTGCGAGGAGGTCCTGGCCAAGCAGCCGGCCGCGACCGGCGGGCATATCTGGATCCGCATCTCCAAGGAGGGCCTGAGCACCCAGCAGGCGCGCGCCGCGATCGCTCGTGCGGCCGTAGTTGATGTCACCACGGTCGGCTTCGCCGGACGCCGCGACCGGGTCGGGCGCTGCATCCAGTGGTTCAGCGTCGAGGCCGAGAAGGTCGACAATCCCGGCGCGCTGCGCCGTGCCGGGACCCAGGGCAAGATGAAGGTCCTGGACATCACCGCCTCGCACAAGCCGGTCTCGGAGGCCACGGTCAGCCGCCTGCGCTACCAGGTGCGGATCAAGGGCGGCAACCGCGACGGCGGCTACCGCAAGGCGCGCCAGGTGCTCGACGCGCTGCGCCGCGGCGGTCTGCCCAACTACATCCCGCTGGTGCGCCTGGGCGCCGACCAGGTCCTGGCGCGCTGGGGCCGGATGCTCTGCCAGGGCCGGCCGCTGCCGCGCCAGGTGCGCGCCAGCGGTGTCGACCCGGGCCGCTGCCTGCGCGCCTGGCAGGACCAGCTCTTCGACCGCTACCTGGCCAGCCGGGTCGAGGACGGCCTGCTCGGGCAGTGCCTGCCCGGCGAGCTGGTGATCAACCGCTCGGACGAGATCGCGGTGGTCGCCGACGCCGTGCACGGCCAGAAGCGCATGGACAGCTGGGAGATCGTGGCCCTGGGTCCGCTCTATGGCGAGGGCATGCAATCCGCCGCCAATGAGGCCGCCGCGCGCGAAATGCGCATCCTCACCGCGCACGCCATGCAGCCGCACCAGGTGCAGCGCCTGCGCGGCGGGCGGCGCACGGTGCGCGTGCAGCCGACCAGCGTCCTGGTCGACATCCAGGGCGAGGATCTGAACCTCAGCTGCGAGCTGCCGGTCGACTGCCACCTTTCGTCCCTGATCGACGAGGTGCTCAAGACGCCCGCCACCCCCGATCAGCTGCCTGCGCCCGATGATGCGCAGGAGCCGGAGATGCCGGCGCTGCTTGCGGATCCCGAGGCCGACGAATCGTGAGCGGGCGGCTACGCACCGTCTTCATGGGCACGCCGGAGATCGCGGTGCCGGCGCTGCGCGTGGCCAGTGAGCTGACCCGGCTGACCCTGGTGGTCACGCAGCCCGACCGCCCGGCCGGACGCGGCCACCACCTGCAGGTGTCGCCGATCGCGCGCACCGCGCGCGAGCTTGCGATCCCCATCTGGCAGCCCGAGACGCTCAAGGGCCAGGCCCAGGATCCGCGCCTGGAGTGCGACCTGGTCATCGTCATGGCCTATGGCGAGCTGCTGCGCCAGGAGCTGCTCGACCGGCCGACCTTCGGCTGCCTGAACCTGCATGCCTCGCTCCTGCCGCGCTGGCGCGGCGCCAGCCCGCTGCAGGCCGCGCTGCGCGCCGGCGACGCCCAGACCGGGGTCTCGGTGATGCGCATGGTGCGGGGGCTGGACGCCGGCCCGGTCTATGCGCGCCGCGTGCTGCCGCTGAGCGAGGCGACCACGCTGCCGGAGTTGCACGATGCGATGGGCCCGGCCGCGGCGGCGGCACTGCGCGAGGTCCTGCGGCAGTGGCCGCCCCCGCCACCCGAGGAGCAGGACGCGGCAGCGGTCACGCTGTGCCGCAAGCTCACCGCCGCCGACGGCCAGCTGCGCTTTGGCGCGAGCATGCGCGAGCTGTGCCGCTGGGTGCGCGCCTACACCCCGACGCCCGGCTGCTGGGTGCCGGTAGGCCACGAGCGGCTGCGCATCCTCGCCCTCGAGGCGCGGCCCGCGCTGGCCGATCTCGCGCCGGGCGTGGTCGCGGCGCGCTCAGGCGAGCTGGTGATCGGCTGCGCCGATGGCGCGGTCGCGGTGCTCGCCCTGCAGCCGCCCGGCAAGCGGCCGATGGGCGCGGGCGACTTCCTCAACGGGCATCGCCTGCCCGAGCGCGTCGACTAGGCGGTCGAGACCGCTCGGACGACACGCTCGCAGGCGCGACGCCGGGCAGCGGCGCCTCAGGGTCCGGTGGGCGCGAAGCTGCCGCCGATCTGCGCCAGGCTCGCCGGCACGATAGCGGGATCGATGCGCCAGATATGGTTCTGGTAGATCACCGGCAGCGGGACCGCATAGGGGTGGCCGAAGGCGGTGTAGCTGACGGTCAGGATGCGGTGCAGGGGGTTGTCGGCCTTGTCCTGGACGCTCGAGGCGGTGACCGAGGCGAAGAGCTTGTCGGCATGCAGCCCGAAGGGCAGGAAGGCGTCCTTGAGCTGATGGTGCGCCAGGCCCAGGCGGCTTAGCACCTCGGTGAAGGAGAGCGCCTGCAGCTGCGCGCTGGTGGTGACGCCGAGCGCCTTGACCGCGGCCTGGGCCTGGACCATGGCCTGGCGGACCTTGGCCGGATCATTCAATCCCGAGGTCGGCAGCCAGGTGCCGACGTCGCTAAGCAGGGTCTGCACCACCGGCAGCAGGTTCTGCTGGTCGGGGGTCAGGGGGCCGCCCTGGGCGAGGAGCATCGGGATCATGGCCGAGCCCATGCCGAGCTTCTGCGCCATGCCGGCGAGGTCCATGCCGCTGATCTGGTCCTTCTTCTCGGCCATGAACGTGTCGACCGCATCGGGCGCGAGCTCCTTGGCGAGCATGGCATCGAGGTTCTGGGTCTGCGTCGGCGTCCAGGTCGCATGCGTCCAGGCATCCTGGATCTGCTGCTGCTCGGCTGGCGGCAGGGCCTTGAAGATGCTCACGAAGTCATCGCTTTGCAGGCCCTTGACCACGATCAGCAGCAGGGTCTCCGGCAGCGGGGGCACCTCCGGTCCCGCGACCGCGACCGGTACCGGGACGATGGCCACGACGGCGGGGGCGACCACCACCGGGGTGGCGACCGCGACCGGGGCGGCGGCCGGCGGGGGCGTGGACGCCGGCGCGGCGGCGACCGGTGCTGGAGCTGGAGTTGGCGCGGCCGCGGGCGCGGCGGCCGGGGCTGCCACCGCGGCAGGCGCTGTCGCGGTGGCGGTGGGCTTGGTATCGCCGCACGAGGTGAGGAGCGCCGTCATGGCGAGCATGAGACCGATTCGGAACGTCGACATGGCGGATCCTTCGCTGCGTGAGGACGGGGCAGTATGAACGGCACGCATGTCACGCAATAACTGCCCGCACGACTTGAGGCGCGGCCCATCCACGGCCGCACGGGGCCGGAGCGGCGACCGGGCTGCTGGCTGCGCCATGGCGACCCGGTTGCTGGGCGACGCTCCCCCTAAGGGCTGTTCAGGGACCCGCTGCGAGCGCTTGTGGCGGCCGGACCGTGACATAACGACGCGGTCAGCTTGGTACTCCATTTGCGTCCTCCAGACGGGAGCCCTGCACATGTATTTCACATCCGAGAGCATCGTCTACTGGCTCATCCTCGGCGGCTGCTTCCTGCTGTCGCTGCTCGCCAGCGGCTTCGTCAAGGCGCGCTTCCGCCGCGGCCAGCAGGTCCAGCTCCAGTCCGGCTACACCGGCGAGCAGGTCGCACGATTGATCCTCAAGTCCGAGGACATCACCGACGTCGAGGTGGTCGAGGGCCAGGGCTTCCTCTCCGACCATTACAGCCCGACCGAGAAGGCCCTGCACCTGAGCCCTGAAGTCTTCAACGGCACCAATGCCGCGGCCGCCGGGGTCGCCGCGCACGAGGTCGGCCATGCGCTGCAGCACCACCAGGGCGACCTGTCGATGTGGGGCCGCACCATCCTGGTCTATCCCGCGTACTTCGGCGCGAATTTCGCGCCGCTTCTGATCATGATCGGTGCCGGCATGGGCATCGCCCAGCACGGCGTGGAGCACAGCATGTGGGGCCTCTACCTCGCCTATGCGGGAGTCGCGCTGTTCGGGGTCTCGACGCTGTGCTCGCTGATCGTCGTCTTCAACGAGTTCAACGCCTCTGCCCGCGCGCGCGTGCAGCTGGCGCGCCTGGGCATCACCCATGGCGCCCAGGAGGAGGCCACGGTCGGCGGCGTGCTGACCGCGGCGGGACTGACCTACCTGGCGGCGGCGATCGGCTCGCTGGCGCAGCTGCTCTACTGGCTGTGGCGCTCCGGATTGATCGGTGGCGGCCGCAACAACGACTGAACGGCTGCGCGACGAAGCACCCTGCTCCCGCCTTTGACTCCCTGATCCCCGAAACGAGCATCGTCCTATGAAGTACCATACCGCCCATCGCGCCAACGATGACGACTCCGACACCCCGAGCACTGCATCGCATTCGCCGCGCGTGCTGGTCTCGCGCGCCAAGGATCTGCGCGAGGTCGACCTGCAGTCACGGCTGCTGCTGGAGCGCACCGTCTACCTCGGCACCGAGATCGACAACACCTGCGCCAACAGCATCGTCCAGCAGCTCCTGGTCCTGCAGCTCGATGATCCGAAGAAGCCGATCACGCTGTACATCAATTCCCCAGGCGGCTCGATCGTCGACGGCATGGCGATCTACGACATCATCCACCGCTCCAGCTGTCCTGTGCACGCGGTCGTCGCCGGCATGGCGGCGAGCATGGGCGCGGTCATCCTCAGCGGCTGCACCAAGGGCGAGCGCGCCATCCTGCCGCACGGCGAGGTGCTCCTGCACCAGCCGCTGGGCGGTGCGCGCGGCCAGGCCACCGACGTCGAGATCTCGGCCAACCGCATCCTCAAGATGAAGCGCACGCTGCTGCAGATCCTCGCCATGAACACCGACCATCCCTACGAGAAGCTGGTCGAGGACTGCGATCGCGACTACTGGCTCGACGCCGAGGAGGCCAAGGCCTACGGCATCGTCGACAAGGTGCTCTAGTCGCGCGAGTCGCGCGCCTGCGTCAGCTCTCCGGCGCGGCCAGCGTTGCCGTCGCCGCTTCGCCACCCGTACCGCCGAGCGCTGCCCACGAGCGCTCGGCGTCGTCGTCTGCGGTGCTCAGTGCGGCGCCGGCGCGACCGGGGCCGCGGTCAGCCAGGCGGTGAGCTCGGACAGGGTCGGCGCGCCGCTGCGGCGATCGACCTCGACCCCGTGCTCGTAATGGATGAGGGTCGGCAGGGTGTCGACGGCAAGCTGGGTTGCGAGCCCGGAGGAGACGCCGGCGTCCACCCCGCGGATGGCGATGCGCGGCTGGTTTTGCGCCAGGCTGACCAGGCGCGGCGCGAGCACCGCGCACGGTTGGCACCACTGCGCATGCACATCGATCAGGACCGTGCCGTCATGCCCGTGCAACAGCGCACCGAGCTCTGCCTGGCTGCCGAGGTCGGGGATCGCCCCGGCGCTGGTGGCAGGGGGCGTGGCCGGGGCGGCGGGCACTTGCGCGGCCGCGGCCTGGGCGCGCTCGGTGTGGATCTGATACCAGGCCCCGCCAACACCCGCGGCCAGGCCGAGCGCCGCTGAGGCGATCAGCAGCGACCAACGCTGGGAGGACGGCGCGGAGCTCATCGCGGATCATACCTTGGCGGTGCCGGGGGCATCATGGTGCGAGGGGGCGAGACGCTGGATCGCGGACCGGCGGCAGCCCGGCCCTGCGCTCAGACCGGTTCGGGCACAGCGCTGGCGGTCGCGGCCGGGATCGGTTCGGACCGGCCCCACGCCTCATAGCCGAGCACGGCCAGGGCCGGGAGGTGGGCGAGGGCTGTGACCCAGGGGATCTCGGTCATCTCGCCGCCTTGGACGTCGGCCATGGCATGCAGCCAGTAGATCGGCGCCATCGCCGTCCACAGCACCAGGCCCCACGACCGCGTGAAGGGCAGCAGCGGCACCAGCGGCGCCAGGTACCAGGCATGCAGGGTCGGCAGGCACAGCAGCAGCATGGCCATCAGGCGCACGGTCAGGTCCAGGGTCGAGGCCTGGCTGTTGCGGCGCCAGCGCGCCACGATCAGGGTCGCGCCGGTCAGGAAGATCGCGGCGAGGATGCCGACCGTCGCCGACTGGACGATGTCCTTGGTCAGCCACCAGCCCATGGCCTCGCGCACCAGCGGCTCGAGAGCGCCGTTGAAGTGCATCTGGATGCCGAACATCCACATCGACTGCAGCGGCTGCAGCCCGGCGTCGATGAACGGCAGGTAGGCGACCACGGCGATGCCCGGGGGCAGCAGCCACCACCAGCGGCTGCGCCCGAGCAGGGTCGGCAACAGCAGCGGCGCGGTGAAGGGCTTGGTCAAGGTCGCGAGGGTGAAGGCGAAGATCGAGCGGCGGAAATGGTTGCCGCTCAGCAGATAGACGCCCAGCGCCAGCAGCAGCTCCATGACCGCGTCGTTGTGGCCCTCACCGGCGAAGAACAGCGGCCCGATCGGATTCCAGGCCGCGAGGATGATCAGGGTCGGAGCGAGGTTCATGCGCAGCATGGCGGCCAGGATCAGGCCCACCGCCGCGAGGTCGCAGAGCATGGCGGCGATCTTGAAGGCCATCGGCGTGACCGAGAGGGTCGTGACCAGGCCCTCGTAGCCGAGCATCACCGGCGGATAGACGGTGGTCCAGTTGGGATGGTGGTCGACACCGCTGATGTCAGGCGGCAGTTCGCTGGAGATATCGCGCACCGAATTGTCCAGGTATCCGACCGTGTAGGGGTTCAGGCCATGCGCGACCTGGCGCCCCTCGAGCATGTAGCGGGAGACGTCGTCGGCCGGGGCCATGCCCAGTACCGCCAGGCGGATGCCGACCGCGATCAGCGCGATCCAGGCCAGGCTCCAGCGGCCGCCGGGACGACTGCGCACCGCGAAGACGCCGAGCATGTACAAGGTGGCAAGGCCAAGCGCCAGCGAGGTGAAGACCACCGGCTGGGTGCGCCAGGTGCCGGCCAGGGAGCCCATCATCAGGTAGCCGGCGCACAGCAGCAGGCCGATCGGCACCAGGAAGGGCAGGGGGGTCGGGGTGCGCACCGGCTCCTCGCCGTCGGTGGCGAAGCGTTCGCGCATGCTGAAGTAGGCCATCCAGCCGAAGCCCGAGAAGTACAGGGCCAGCAGCGGGGTGATCCAGGTGTGGACCTCGGCGCCGACCGCCAAGCCGAGCGCGGCCCAGCCGGCGCAGAACAGCTCGGCCATGCCGCTGGCCGACTTGGCGCGGTAGCTGCCGACCGGCTTCTTGGTGCCGACCGCGCCCTGCTTCGGGGTGCGGACGAAGGCCGACTGCTTGCCGCGCAGCGCCTGCCAGACGGCGGTGGCGTTGGAGACGGCGATGCCGGTGCCGAGCGCGGCGAGCGCAGGCAGGTAGCGCAGATTCCGCCAGCCGTCCTTGCCGTAGAGCGCGAACTGGCTGACCGCATAGACGGTCAGGGGCGCGGTCGCGCCGACCAGGAAGCCGGCCAAGCCGAGGGTCAGCATCCAGATCGGCAGATGCTGGATGAGCAGCATGGTCAAGGGCGCGCAGAAGAGGCTGACCAGGATCAGCGGATGCACCATGTAATGGGTCATGTGCAGCGTCGCGGCGAGCTTGGAATGCAGGTTCCAGCGCGACTTCCACACCTGCGGCAGGAGCTTCATCGCGGTCTGGATCGAGCCCTTGGCCCAGCGGAACTGCTGCGCGCGCCAGGCGTTCACCGTCTGCGGCACCTCGCCCGGCACGGCCAGTCCGGTGCGGTAGGTGCACTTCCAGCCCTTGAGCTGGGCGCGGTAGCTGAGGTCCATGTCCTCAGTCAGGGTGTCGTGCTCCCAGCCGCCCGCGGCGATGATCGCCGAGCGGCGCCACAGCCCGCAGGTGCCGTTGAAGTTCATCGCCAGGCCCGACCAGGCGCGCGCGCCCTGCTCGATGGCGAAATGCCCGTCGATGCCCAGCGACTGGGCCGCGGTCAGGAGGTTGGCGTGGCGGTTGAGATGCTCCCAGCGGCCCTGCACCAGGGCCAGATCGGGATCGTTCAGAAGCGGGCGCAGCGCGCGGCGCAGGAAATCGCCGGTCGGCACGAAGTCGGCGTCGAAGATCGCGATGAAGGGCGCGTCGTTCTTGGCCATGCCCTCGGCCAGGGCGCCGGCCTTGAAGCCATGGCGGTCGATGCGGTGCAGGCTCTGGGCGTCGAGGCCGCGCGCGCGCAGCCGCGCGCAGGCCGACTCGCCGCGCAGCACGCTGTCGTCGGTCGAATCGTCGAGCAGCTGGATGTGCAGCTTGTCGGCCGGGTAGTCGAGTGTGCCAACTGCGTCGACCAGACGCTCCACGACATCCCGTTCATTGAATACCGGCAGCTGCACCAGGAGGTGAGGCAGATCGGCATCGGCGGGCAGGGCCTGGAGCTGCTCCGCGCGCTCCAGCGCGATGGCCCCGCGCCGGCGTTGCAGGAAGAGGATCATCAGCCACAAGCTATGCAGGCCATAGAGGGCGAGGATGAACACCGCGATCATGTAAAAACCAGCGGCGATATGACAGACGATGGGGAGCAGATTCATGGAAGTGGAGGAGTTTGGTATCGGCAAGGGTGAAACAACCCCCGAGAACGCCTACTGACACAATCTGTCATAATCGCACTAACACCAATGGTGACAGTGCTTTAGATCATTACTTGAGGCTGCGCACCAGTCCGTAAGGTCGCTGCGGATGGCGACCGTTGCGATAATAGGCAGTGGCGCGGTCGGCCTTTTTTACGGCAGCCAGCTGGTGCAGGCTGGCCATGAAGTGCGTTTCTGGCTGCGCCGCGACCTCGAACGCATCCGCGCGCAGGGCCTCACCGTACATTCTCACGGCTCGCCGGATGTCGCCGGCCTGGTCGCGCCCGGACGCCATCTCCCGGCCGGGCGCTTCCGCGCCTGCGCCTCGGCTGCGGAGTGCCTGCAGGGTGCGGCCCTCGACTGGGTGGTGGTCGCGGTCAAGACCACCCAGCTGGCTGATATCCTGCCGGCGCTCGCCCTGCTGTGCGCGGATGCGCGCACGCGCGTGGTCGCGATGTGCAACGGCATCGGCATCGAGGAACGGCTGGTACCGACGGTCGGCGCGCACCGGCTCTTCGCGGCGCTGGCCCATGTCTGCCTCGAGCGGCGCGCCGACGGCAGCGTGGAGCATCAGGCGCATGGCAAGCTGCTGCTGGGCCATGCGCGCGACGAGCGCGGGCCGCTGGCGCAGCTTGCGGATCTGGTCGCGGACGCCGGCATCGCCTGCTACCAGGTCGGGTCGTTGCGCGAGGCGCGCTGGCGCAAGCTGGTCTGGAACCTGCCCTACAACGGCCTGAGCGTGGTTTTCGGCCGCGATGGCTGGGACACGCAGCGCATCATGGCCGATGTTGAAGGACGCAGCCTGGTACGCGCGCTGATGGAGGAGGTCATCCAGGTCGCCAACGCCGATCTCGCCGCCAGCGGCGCAGCCGCGGCCATCGCGCTGTCGTGGTGCGACGAGATGCTCGCCCGCACGACGGGCATGGGTGCCTACCGCACCAGCACGCTGCGCGACTGGCGCGCGGGTGCGCCCTGCGAGATCGAGAGTTTGTTCGCCGAGCCCGTGGCGCGGGCCGCGCGCCTCGGAGTGGCCGCGCCGCACATGGCGATGCTGCTGACCGTGCTGCGCAGCCGCATGCCCTAGGCTAGGAGGGCGCGGTCGACCCCGGGGCGCCGCGCGGCCGCAGCGTCACCAGGGTGAAATCGCTGCGCCGCACGCTCGTCCAGGACAGCCCGGCGACCGCGGCCAGCGCCGGCAGCTCCTCCTCGAGGCGCTGGCGCGGATCGGAAAGCAGGCACTGTCCATCAGTCGCCAGTCCGAGGGCGATCGACGCCAGGAGCAGGGGGAAGCACTCCTCCCGGTAGAGGATATCGCCACCGAGGATCAGACGGTACGGTCCGCCCGGGGGCGCGTCGCCCCAGCGGTGCAGGTGGTAGACGGCGCGCGGCTCGTCGTGCAGCGCCTGGCGCACGTGCGCCAGCGCATCGGCCGCGCCGTCGAGGAAGGCCACGCGGCGCGCGCCGCAGTGCAGCGCGGCCCGCCCGACCACCCCGGTGCCGCAGCCGAGATCGCAGACCTCCAGATCGTGGCAGGCGACCACCTTCTGCAGATCACGCGCCAGGCGCAGCCCGGCGGGCCAGGCGTAGCGCCCGGTCGCATCGACCGCGGGTGCGGACGGTTCAGGCATGGGCGGCATCGGCGGCATCCGCGTGCCCGGCGATCAGCGCCGGCAGGGCGCTCAGTCCGCACTCGTGCACGGTGGGCAGGATGTGCCGGGCGACGGCGCGCAGCGCCGGCACCGCCTGGCCCATCGCGCAGCCATGGCCGGCCCAGCGCAGCATCTCCAGATCGTTCTCGGCGTCGCCGACCGCCCACACGTCGGCGGCCGGGATCCCGAGACGCTCGGCGACATGCGCCAGGCCCGAGGCCTTGGTCACGCCCAGCGGCAGGATCTCGACGCGGTCCTCCTGGCTGAGCACCACCTCATGGGTGGCGCGCAGCTGCGCCTTGAGCTGCGGGTAGCACTCCTCCATGGCCTTCGGCGAGCAGACGTACATCAGCTTGAAGCTCTGGCCCTGCCAGTTCTGGAAGCGCTCCGGCACCACCGCGATCGGCACGCCGTAGACCTCGCGCCAGCGCTGGGTGTGCGGGATCTCGCGGTTCATGATCCAGCTCTGCGGATCGGGATAGGCGCAGATCGCGCCGTCGCGCGAGGTCAGCGCGGCCAGGCCGCTGCGCACCAGTTCCGGCGACAGCGGGGTGCTGATCAGCGCCGGGGCATCCGGGCGGCCGATCCAGGAGCCGTTGAAGCACACCACCGGCGTGGTCAGGCCCAGGGCGCGCCACACCCAGGTCGTGGTCACCAGCGGCCGGCCGGTGACGAGCATGACCTGGATGCCGCGCGCGAGGAGCTCGCGCACCGCCTGCGCATGCGCGGGGGCGATGGTCCCTGGATGCTCAAGCAGCGTCCCATCCAGATCCAGGGCGACGAGGGTGGGTCTCATCGCCACAGGCTCAGCGTCCGACCGCGACAAGCAATGATGCTCCGCTGCTGCGAGGGTAGCGCCGGATGCGACGCCCGCATGGGTCTGACACGAGAGCCGGCGCAAAGCGACCCGGCGCCGGCACTCCGGAAGCACCGCATCTCTTGAACAATCAGGCCGGTCCCCGCGCTTAGAAGCGCTTGCCGCCGGTGAACAGCACCGCCAGGCCCTTGGTGGTCACGTTGGTGCCGCCAGCCGGGCCATCGAACTGCGGATGCGCGCGGTTCTCCATCAGGCGCAGGTCCAATCCCGCCTGCCACAGGGTCGCGAAGGTCCAGTAGCCGGCGGCGCGCAGGCCGTATTCATAGGCGAAGGAGGTCGGCTGGCCATTCTGGTCGCTGTTGTAGTGGTCCACACCGATGCCGATGAAGGGCGTGCCTTCGAAATGCAGGTTGGGGATGGTCGGCAGGCGGTAGGCCCAGCCGGCCATGATGTCGGCCATGCCGCCGTAGTAGGAGGTGTGGTAGCCATTGTCGGAGCGGCTGCCGTCGTTGAAGGATCCCTCACCACCCCAGATGAAGCCGCCCGCGTTGGTCAGGGGACGCGGCGCCTGGACATAGAGCAGGCCGATCGACAGGTTGTGGTCCCAGTTGAAGCCGTTGCCGTTGGCGGTCGCGTGGTAGGGCAGGAAGCCGGCGCGCAGGCGGGCGTCGCTGATGTCATAGCGCGAGCCGGCCAGGGTGCCGCTGGCGATGGCGGGGCTGGCGGGCGCATCGAGGTACTGCTCGGCTGCGGGCGCGGTGCTCGCACCCGGCACCGGCTCGTTGTCGGCCACGAGGTCGCCGGCGTCGGAACCCGGCGCGGTA
>Ga0302314_10002764_pt1 | contig 32534 bp, 33 predicted proteins | sample III_Palsa_N2_3_FD_200533 | JGI IMG/M metagenome (GOLD analysis project Ga0302314, IMG submission 200533) | Peat permafrost microbial communities from Stordalen Mire near Abisko, Sweden - III_Palsa_N2_3 | ecosystem: Environmental > Terrestrial > Soil > Palsa > Peat permafrost | place: Sweden...
GCCCGCCGAGCTGTTTCGGGCGCTGACGCTCGACATAGGCGAATGGTGGGGGACGCCGAACACCTCTGCCGACGTGCGCGACGTCGTCTTTGATCCAAACCTGGGCGGTCTCGTCAGGCAGGTCACCCGGGACGGCGGTGGAACCGTCCTTTTTACGGTGCAATCGATTCAGCGGGATCGGCTGATTGTCCTGAGCGGCTCGCTCGGCTTCGATAAGGTCATCGCGGGAACGGTTCGGCTCGAGTTGGAAACCACGCGCGATGGCGGCACGCGCCTGTTTCTGAAGCATTGGGCGATCGGCGAGCTTGGTCCGACCGCGCAGGAAGGATTCACCAAGGGCTGGAAAAGCCTGCTTGACGACAAGCTTCGCGCGTATGCCGAGCATGGCAGGTCGCTCGGCGTGCGCGCGCGGTAACGGCCGAAGAATTCGCGATTTTCGCCCTAGATGCAAAGGATCGCGCGGGGCCGAGCGATCGCGTCCGCCGCCGCGGCCCACCCCCTGCGCCAGCGATTGTCCTCGATCGTGTTCATAGGCGAACCACGCCCGACGAACGGCGCCGGGCATGCGTGGCGTGGGGAGGGCGGCATCGATTTTCAGGTTCTAGCGGACGAGTCCCGGACTTGGGGATGAACTCGGTCGAACGCCAGAGCGTGACGCGGCCAGCTCGAACCATTCAATAGCTCCAAGAAACCGCTCGTCTCGGCGAGTGCCGGCTCCGGACAAGCTTTGTCGCGTCCACCTCGCCGTCGATTTGCGGACAGGCAAGCCGATCGCGCCGACACCGCGCCGCTCCGTCGTCTCGTTGCGGCGTTATGGCGCGGCGCGACCTTGGGAAGCTTCATGGCTTGACGCCCGGATCGTAACCCAACGCGGTTACACGATCGGACTCAGGTTGCCGCCAGGAACCATAGCTCCGGTGATTCAGCATAGTCCCTGATGGCAGAGGATAAGCCGTGATGCCGACCACCCACCGACTTCGGGAAAGCCTCGCGGCCCGGCACTATTCACTTTCCGTCAAGATTATTGGCCTGTGCGTCGCCGCCACAATGGGCGCGATGGTGCTGACATTCGGCCTGTTCCAGTGGCAGGACTTTTCGGGGGACAGGTCTGATCTCGTCGCGGAGCAGCTGGGTAATGCCCGCAGCTTGGCGGCGGTCGCCAGCGTTGGGGTTGAAAACAGCATACCCGGCGCGACCGCCAAGGCCGAGGTCATGTTTGAAAACGACGAAGCGGCCCTGGCGGCGAGCTACGTCTCCGCGACCGGTCGTCAACTGGCCATGAGACGGCCCGGCCGCTCAGCCGTCGTGCTTCGGCCGTCGGGCGCCCTTCATGAAACGGCGAATTTTCGCGCCGGGATGCTTGAAGTTCATGTGCCGGTCACGGCTCGCGGCCGGCGCTGCGGCGAACTTATCGTCGTCGCCAGCGAGGCTGACATCTGGCGCAAGTTCAATCAAAACTGTCTCGTCGCGCTGGGCCTGTCGCTGATTGGCGCGGTGCTGTCCGGCTTGGTCGCGCGGATTCTTGTGAGAAACGCGCTGCGCCCGCTGGAGCATCTTGGCAAGACCATGGCGGCAATCAGCTTGACCAAGGATTTCTCGGTCGCTGTCGAGCCAGGTTTAAACGACGAGGTGGGACGACTGATCCGTGAATTCAACGGTCTAGTCGTCGAGTTGAACACCTACGAGGGCGACCTCAAGCGAGCGATGGCCGACCTGACGCTCGCCAAGAACACGGCTGAAGAAGCCAATGTGATGAAATCCCAATTCCTCGCCAACATGAGTCACGAGATCCGTACTCCGCTCAACGGTGTTCTCGGCATGGCCCAGGTAATGGCGATGAACCCCTTGACGGAGGCTCAGAAAGACCGGTTGGACGTCATCCAGAAATCCGGCGCCAATCTCTTGTCGGTGCTCAACGACCTACTCGACCTGTCGAAGATCGAAGCGGGACGAATGGAGTTGGAGCAGGAACCGTTCGACATCGAGGAAGTCGCTTCGGGCGCTTATTCGACCTTCACCTCGGTCGCCAACGCCAGCGGCGTATCATTTTCCTTGGTCATCACTCCCGAAGCCGCTGGTCGGTGGCGCGGCGATTCTGTGCGCGTGCGGCAGATCCTCTACAACCTGATCTCCAATGCGCTCAAGTTCACCAGCGAAGGACAGGTCGAGGTCCGCATCGGGACGGCTTCGTCGGAGGACGGAAAGGCGCTCTCGATAACGGTCGCCGACACCGGAATTGGCATCGCGCCCGAGGTCTTGCCCAAGCTGTTCGCGAAGTTTGTGCAAGCCGACGGGACCATGACCCGGCGGTTTGGCGGTACGGGTCTTGGGCTAACCATCTGCCGGCGCATGGTCGAGCTGATGGGGGGGACAGTCGCGATCGAAAGCAAGCTCGGCGAAGGTACGACCCTTCACGTCCATCTGCCGTTGCCATGGCTGGGCCCGGTCATCGTGCTTCCCTCGCCGCCCGCGGCTTCCGATACGGATGGGTCTTCGGACAGCGGCCTGGAGGGCATGCGCATCCTGGCGGCCGAGGACAACGCCACCAATCAGCTGGTGCTGAAGACCGTGCTCCACTCCCTGGGTCTTGTACCTGTAATCGTCGATGATGGCCGCGAGGCGCTCGAAGCTTGGTCGAACGCGCGGTTTGATCTCATCTTGATGGACATCCAGATGCCGCAAATGGATGGCGTCGCCGCGACGCGCGAAATCCGTCGGCGCGAGGCGGAGTCAGGCGCCCCGCGTACGCCGATTGTCGCCCTGTCCGCGAATGCGATGAAGCACCAGGTCGCTGAATACCTGGCGGCCGGGATGGACTCTCATCTCGCCAAGCCGATCGAGATTGGCAAGCTCTACGCGACGTTAGTGGCGGTCATGACCGGGCAGGCATTGCTCGAGGACGCGAGCCGAGCGGCCTAACCGCGCCCCGGCGCAAGGATCAACCCCATGACCTTATCGCCTAAGGCCACGGGCTCAGCCCCGGTGAGCCTTCTGACCCGCCGCGCGGATTTTGGCGTTCAGCGCCCGGCGCGCGGTCGCTCAATGACGATCTCGGCGGGTCTGCGCGCCGTCAGCCTCTTCGCGGGCCTTTTGCTGATGGCTGGGCCAGCGATCGCCGGGCCGCCTTACGTCACCGACGATCCCGAGCCTACCGACCCCGGCCATTGGGAAATCTACAATTTCGTCACCGCCAGCCATGTTCCTGGCGACACCGCCGGGTCCGCCGGTCTGGACATCAACTACGGCCCGCTGAAAGACCTCCAACTGACCGCCGTGGTGCCGATTGACTTCGGCGGTGATAAGCAAGCGGGCTTGGGCGATGTCGAACTAGCGATCAAATACCGATTTCTGCACCAGGCGGAGGATTCGCTGACGCCCGATGTCGCCTTTTTCCCGGGCCTGGTGACGCCAACGACCAGTCACCCCGTTGGCGCGGACCGGTTTGGCCTTTTTTTGCCGATCTGGGCGCAGAAGGACTTCGGCAAATGGTCGCTCTTCGGCGGCGGCGGCTACGACATCAATCCTGGACCGGAAAATCGAAACTTCTGGCTGACCGGACTGGGCCTCTCGCGCACCCTTACGGATCGCTTCACGATGGGCGCGGAAATATATCGGCAGACCGCTGATACCCCAGGCGGCGAGGTGTTCACCGGGCTCAACATTGGCGCTGCCTACAAGATGACCGATCACTGGAGCCTGCTGGCCTCCGCCGGTCCGGGCATCCAAAACCCCCGCCAGGGCGGGCAATACGACTGGTATTTCTCCCTTGAGGCCACCTACTAAGCGTCGCGAAAGGAATCGGGCCGTCCGCCGCCGCTCTACCGCCTCATCGCGGTTCCACGGGGCGAGAGCAGATCCGACCAGCGCCAATCGCCCGACCCGACGGCGATGCGGACGGGACCCTGCGCCTCGTTCAGCGAAAACACGACCATGCCGTGGACCTGTGTAGCGCGGCACTCCGCCGGTGCGAACGCGATCTCGAAGGCCATCGCCTGGCGCACCGCTGTCAGGCCTCGCCCGATATCGCCGCGCATCCAGACCCATTCGCCGTCCCAGACCATGATGGCCTTGCCGGTGTAGCCCGCGACGGCGGCGTGGACCAGTCGGTCCCTACGCAGCACCGCTTGCAGCCGCGCCGCCATGTTGCAGGCGCCTCCGCCCCCGCCGCCTGACCCCGCGTCAGTGGCTCCGGCGAGCTGGGATTCGCTCAGCTCCGCGTTCGATCCCCCCTCGGGCGCCGCATCCGCCTCCAAGGTTTCGACGTTTCGCGGCGCCGGCTTGGGCCTGGCGATAGCCCGCCACGCGACCGGACTAACCGGCGCGGGCCTCGTCGGCGCCCGTTTGGCGAGGGCCTTGCGCGCCACGCGTTTGGCCGGCGAAGGCCGTTTCGGGCTCGGGGCGGGGGAGGGCGCCGGGGCGGGCTCAGGCGGCAGGTTGACCAACGCCACCGTTATCGGCTGAGGCTCCGGCGGCGTTGAAGGCCCGGATACCGCGAACACCAGCAGGACGATAATCAAACCATGGGTCGCGAGGCTGAGAGCGCCGCCCAGCGCCCGGCGGCGCTGCACCCTTCGTTGGCGGGAGCCCGATCGCCGGGCTTGGCCATCGATTTCCGTCGTCTGGGTTTGTCGACTCATCGCCAATCCAAAGCTGACCTCGGATCATAACGCGCCAACCCAAATCACGGGCCCGCGTCCGGATCATGGCGCCATACGCGCTGTCGCATCGTTAAATTCCGGACCGATGGACACGCCTATCGCCGTCCGACGTCCCGGCAATCTGTTGATATCACTCAACGGCAAGATCGCCAGACGTGCTATGCCTGGGTCGCCGGGGATATGAGCGCGTGGAGATCGCGATGAGAAACGCCTTCCTGGCCGCCGTGGCCGCGGCCACGCTTGCTGCATCGCTTCCGGCATTCGCGCTGGCGCAGGCGCCGATCGTGCATCTTCCCGACAGGGCCGCCATGCGCCCGGGCGTCAGCGCGCAGCTCACTGAACTCAGCGGGCGGATCGATCGCTACGTGGCCCAGGGGCGGCTCTCCGCGGCGGATGCGGATCACGCCCGCCGCGAAATCAACCGCTTCCAGGGCGAGGCGAGCGACGAGCGCGAGCGCAACGGCGGCCAAAGAGCGATCGCCGACCGTTTCGAACTGCAGTCCCAGATCGACAAGTTCAGGGAAGACCTTCTGCGGGAGCGCGCGAGCGGCCCGAGCGCCCGGTAATCCTGACCACGCCGCGAGCTTCGTCGGTGGCTGTCGAACCCTCTGTTCAGACGCGAGCAATACTGCTCAATTGAGTATCGGCGCGTCTCAGTTCGATGATGGAAGATCGAGACGAAAGTTCAGGAGGGGCTGATGACTCATGTTGGGAGCTGTTTCTGCGGCGCGGTCCAGTTGGAGGTCGCTGGATCGCCCGAGGCGATGGGTTACTGTCACTGCGCCTCCTGTCGCTCGTGGTCCGGCGGCCCGGTCAACGCCTTCAGCCTGTGGAAGCCCGAGGCGGTGCGGGTCACTTCGGGCGCCGAACACCTGGCCACGTTCCAGAAGACCGAACTTAGCCAGCGCCAGTATTGTTCGCGGTGCGGCGGCCACCTGATGACCAACCACCCGCCTCTCGGATTGGTCGACGTGTTCGCCGCGACCCTTCCCACCTTGGCTTTCACCCCCGGCGTGCATGTCAACTACGCCGAGACCGTGCTGCCCATCCGCGATGGTCTGCCCAAGCTCAAGGATTTCCCGGCCGAATTCGGCGGCTCGGGCGAGGTCATCGCCGAGTAGCCATACCTCGCCGAGGCGGTTCGAAGGCACGGAACTTGTATCCAGCAAGGTGAGCCGGGCCAAAATGGGACCAGCCGGCTGTAAACTTGGAGCGTACGCATGTCCTCCGCCGCTATCGTCGCCCGATCCAAGCTCAATGGGCTGGAATATCTTGTCCGCAACGGCGGTCGGCTCGACTGGGCCGGCGCCGAACACGACGCCGATATTTTTCGTGATACTCGCGAGGCGACCCGGGCGGCCCTGGCGCTGCCGGGTAAGTTTCGAGCCTTCGCCCTACCGGTCACCATCGACGCGCCGAACGCGCGTTAGACCGCGTCCAGCCCGATATCCAGCACCGGCGCGGAGTGGGTCAACGCGCCGACCGAGATGGCGTCGACGCCGGTCTGCGCGATCGCGCGCACGGTCTCCAGATTCACCCCGCCGGAAGCCTCCAGCGTCACCGCGCCGGCCACCCGCGCCACGGCGGCGCTAAGGTCAGCCAGCGAGAAGTTGTCCAGCATGATCACGTCGGGGGCGAAGGGCAGGGCCTGGTCCAGCTGGTCCAGGGTGTCGACCTCGACCTCGATCTTCATCAGGTGGCCAGCGGTGGCCTTGGCCCGGGTCAGCGCCTGGGCGACCCCGCCGCAGGCGGCGATGTGGTTGTCCTTGATCAGGATGGCGTCGTCCAGGCCATAGCGGTGGTTGGTCGCGCCGCCGCAGCGCACCGCGTATTTCTCCAGCGCGCGCAGGCCCGGCGTCGTCTTGCGTGTGCAGACGATGCGGGCGTTGGTTCCCTCCACGGCGCGGACATAGGCGCGGGTCAGGGTCGCGACGCCGCACAGTCGGCCCAAAAGGTTTAGCGCCACCCGCTCGGCCGACAGGATGGCGCGGGCGTCGCCCTGGACGCGGGCCAGCACGTCACCGTTTTCGACGTCGGCTCCGTCGGGTGCGACGATCTCGAACCGGGCGGCGGGATCGAGCAGTCCGATCGCCAGCCGCGCGCAGTCCAGGCCCGCCACGCGTCCTGGCGCCCGCGCGGCGAACACCGCGCTCAGCCTCACGCCGGCGGGCAGGCAGGCGGCGGCGGTGACGTCGCCCGCTCGCCCCAGATCCTCGGCCAGGGCCGCGCGCACCACCGGCTCGATCAGGATATCCGGCAGGGCCGCGATCATTCGGCCGCCTGCCGGGTCCGCGCGGCGTCCAACTCGTCCAGGCGGGTCATGCCGCGCCTGGGGTGCGCTTCGGTCTGCGGATAGTCGGCGCGGTAGTGGGCGCCGCGGCTCTCCCGGCGCTCCAGCGCCGCGGTCGCGATCAGCCGGGCGGCGATCAGCGGCGGGGCGGCGCCGTGATCGTGCTCCAGCTGGTCGATCAGGGCCAGCACGCGCGTAAGGCCGCCCGCCTCGCGCACCACGCCGGCGTCGCGGCTCATGGCCACGCGCAGGGTCTTAAGCGCGGCCGGCGGCAGATCGGGCGCGGGCGCCGCGGCCAGGGGTTCGGTGCGCGGATCGGCCGCCTCGCTAGCGGCCTGGCCGGCGCGGGTCCCGAACACGGCGGCTTCCAGCAGTGAATTGGAGGCCAGCCGGTTGGCGCCGTGCACGCCGGTCGAGGCGCACTCGCCGGCCGCGAACAGGCCCTCCAGCGAGGTTTGGCCATCCGCGTCGGCGACCACCCCGCCCATGTGATAGTGGGCGGCGGGCGCGATCGGGATCGGCTGGACGCGCGGATCGATCCCCGCTGCCACACACGCTGCGAATACGGCCGGAAACTCCTCGGGGAAATGCGAGCCGACCGCCGCGCGGGCGTCGAGGAACGCGCCGCCTCCTGTAGCGATCTGATGGTGGATGGCGCGGGCGACGATGTCGCGCGGGGCCAGGTCGCCCAGCGGGTGCTGATCCGCCATGAACGGCCGGCCGGCCGCATCGACCAGCACCGCCCCCTCGCCGCGCAGGGCCTCGGTGGCCAGGGGCGCGGGGTCGGCGTCGATGGCGATGGCAGTGGGATGGAACTGGACGAACTCGGAGTCGGCGACTTCCGCGCCCGCCAGCGCCGCCAGCGCCAGGCCTTCGCCGCGAACCTCGCGCGGATTGGTGGTCACGGCATAAAGCCCGCCCAGACCGCCGGTGGCCAGGATGGTCACGGGCGCCAGGATGCGGATCAGCTTGCCGTCCTGCTCGACCAGCGCGCCGCGAACCCGGCCGTGGGCGTCCTGCAGCAGGGCGCGGACCCGGCAATTTGGCCGGAACTCCGCATGCGGCGCCGCCATCGCCGCGGCGGCGACCGCGCGCATGATCTCGCGGCCGGCCTGGTCGCCCCTGACCCGCGCGACCCTGGCGCGGCTGTGCGCCGCTTCCAGGCTCTGGGTGAAGCCGCCGTCCGCATCGCGGTCGAAGGGCGCGCCCAGCGCGGCCAGCCGGCGCACCGCGTCCGGGCCCTCGCGAGTAAGAATTTCCGCCATGCCCGGATCGACCAGTCCCGCCCCCGCGGCGACGGTGTCGGCGGCGTGGATTTTGGGGTCATCGCTCGGCGACAGGGCCGCCGCGACCCCGCCCTGCGCCCAGGCGGACGAACAGCCGTGCAGCAGGGGCGTCGCGCTCAGCACCAGCACCTTGCGCGGGGCGCAGGCCAGGGCGGCGCTGAGGCCGGCCAGGCCCGCGCCGATGATCAGGACGCCGTCGTGGCGCAGGGTTTGGTCGGCGCGGGTCATGCGCCCCTCGCGAGGGAAATGACGATCAGGCACAGCGCCAGGGCGACCAGCCACATCCCGACGCTGGCCAGCCATTGGATCAGGCTCAGCCGCTCCGCCTCGGGCCGCACCGCCACGCCCGCCCGCAGCGCGCCGAAGGTGCTGAGGCCCACGAACAGGGCGAAGATGTAGTTTCGGCTCCAGACCGCCCAGGCCACCGCGGCGACGCCGACCAGCACCAGGCCGCCGCGCTCCACCCATGGATGGATCCGCGCCAGGGCCGGGCCCAGCGCCTTGGACCCGTCCAGCGGCGGCGCGGGCGCCAGATTGATCAGATTGATCATGCCAATGAAGAAGGCCCCGCCCAGCCACATCCGCTGGCCGGTGTTCTGGTACAGCAGCACGAAGGGGATGACGGCCAGAAGGCCGATCACCGGACCGGCCAGCGCGATCAGCACGCCCTTGAACTCGGTGTCCGGCGCCCGGCGCATGGTCGCCGCCCCGCCCAGGAAAGGGATGAAATGGATCCGCCCGGGCCCGCAGCCCAGGGCGTTGATCAGCGACAGATGGCCCAGCTCGTGAACCAGCACGCCGAACACGCCCGCCAGCGCCGCCACCCATCCCCACTGCCAACCGATGAACGCAGCCAACAGCAATGACGAGATGACGGCCCCGGCGAGGGATTGGCCTGGGGCTGGTTCGCGCTGCGGGGATGTGTCTGTGACAGTCATGCCGTAGCTTTGGCCGGGGTCGACCGCCAACCCTTCTCCCCTTGTGGGAGAAGGGGGGGGCCATGGCTTCGCCATGGGAGGATGAGGGGTCTCGCCGGCCGTTTGGGCTCCTCCAAGATGTCGTTGGGGCCGGCCAGAAGAGGTCCGCGAAACCCCTCATCCTCCCACCCCGCTTCGCGGCGCGGGCCCCTCCTTCTCCCGCAAGGGGAGAAGGGACAGGCCCCCCCAACCCTGCCCTTCCCCCGTCCGCCAACGGGAAGGGTTCTGAGTAGGCGATACGCCGTCACTAGATCAGCTCCACATCCACGTGATGACGGGCCTTGACCAGGTCGTAGCGCGCCGGAACGGCCGGCGGGGGCATGTCGATCATGCGCTGCACGGCCAGGCGCGCGCGCGCGGCGACCCGCGGATCGATGATCACCTCGTACCGATCGTGCAGCAGCGCCTCGTGGATGTTCTCCAGGCTGATCCGCTTCATGTGCGGGCAAAGGTTGCAGGGCCGCACGAACTCGGTCTCCGGCGCGTCGCAGGCCACATTGTCGGCCATCGAGCACTCGGTGATCAGCACCACCTGTTTCGGCTTGCGGGTCATCACATAGTCGTTCATCGCCGCGGTCGAGCCGGCGAAGTCGGACAGCTCCAGCACCTCGGTCGGGCATTCGGGATGGGCCAGGATCTCGGCGTCCGGGTAGGCCGCGCGCAGCTCCAATATGTCGTCGCGGTCGAAGCGCTCATGCACCTCGCAGCGGCCCTGCCAGGCGATGATCTTGACGTCCGTCTGGCGCGCCACGTTGCGGGCCAAAAACTCGTCGGGGATCAAGATCACCCGGTCGACGCCCCATTCGCGCGCGGCGTGCTCGACCACCTGGACGGCGTTGGCGCTGGTGCAGCAGATGTCGGTTTCGGCCTTCACCTCGGCGGTGGTGTTGACATAGGTGACCGCCGGCACGCCGGGATAGCGCTGCTTGATCAGGCGCACATCGGCGCCGGTGATCGAGGCGGCCAGCGAACAGCCGGCGCGCAGGTCGGGGATCAGCACGGTCTTGTCCGGGCACAGCACCTTGGAGGTCTCGGCCATGAAGTGGACGCCGGCCTGGACGATCACGGCCGCGTCCGACCACGCGGCTTCGCGGGCAAGTCCCAGACTGTCGCCGACGAAATCGCCGACCCCGTGGAAAATCTCCGGCGTCATGTAGTTGTGCGCCAGGATCACCGCATTCTTCTGGCGTTTCAAATCGTTGATGGCGGCGATCAGCGGCGCGTTCAGCCGCCATTCCAGGGGTGTGACCCGGCTCTTGACCCGCTCCCAGATCGGCTGGGTCGCGGCTTGGACTTCGGCTGTGAAGGCGAGTGGTGAAGATCCGTCGGCCATGCGTTCCTCATTATGCTCAAAGTGAGCATTTATAGGGCCTGTAAAAACGCCGAAAGTGGATTTGAGGTCCCCGGCGCGTCTCTCCCCTTATGCTTCAAATGAGCATAAGTCGTTGAACCCATATAGGCCCATTGAACGGGAAAGAAAAGAGGCAGCCTTGCGAGGCCGATCACGTTTGTGCGTTCGCGGGGTGTTGCCGTAGCGTCATCGCCGTGAGAAGCGCTGCGATGACGCGTGGAACATCCCTCGGGCTTGGATACGGCCGGCTCGACCCCATTTGCGCCATGACTCGGTGGGAGAGAGGCGTCATGATCAGCATTCTTGGAAACCCGCCCCGCCTCGCGCCGCGCGTTCCGCGCGCCTCGGCGGCGGCCTGAAGCGCGTTTCGACGTGGCGATCTTGGACCAGGCGATGATCCGGCGGTTTGGCGCGGGGGCGGCGCTCGCCGTGCTGGCCCTGGCGGCTGGCCTGGCCGCGTTGGGATTCGCGCGGCCTGTCGCGCCCGCCCATCCGGCCCTCATGCGGCTCGGTGATCTGTCCGAGGCGGCTTTGAAGCGCGAGCTGCGCGGAATGGATCCGGCCGCGGAGGCCCTGGCGCTGCGGCTCGACCCGAGCGCCCATCGCCAACTGCAGGACCGGACGGCCGGCTGGGCTCGCTTCGATATCACAAACCCGCCCAGCCTCGGCCTTCAGGATTTGAGCTGGGACGATGCGCGGCGGGTCAACGCCCTGATCCCCGCGAGCCTCGCCGTCGAACCGCCGGCGCGGCCCTTCGTGCTGCGCGCCTCGGGCGAGGACCGCGAGCGCGCCGAGCAGTGTCTGACCCAGGCGATCTATTACGAGGCGGGCTTCGAGCCGGAGGACGGCCGCGCGGCGGTGGCCCAGATCATCCTCAACCGGCTGCGCCATCCGGCCTATCCCAAGTCGGTCTGTGGGGTGGTCTATCAAGGCGCCCAGCTGCCCACCGGCTGCCAGTTCTCCTTCACCTGCGACGGCTCGCTGGCCCGCACGCCGGCGCCGGACGCATGGGCCCAGGCCCAGGCCATCGCCCGGCGCGCTTTGAGCGGCTTCGTGGCCGCCAAGGTGGGGGAGGCGACCCACTATCACGCCGATTATGTGCTGCCCTATTGGAGCCCCAGCCTGGTCAAGATCGCCCAGATCGGCGCGCACATCTTCTATCGCTGGAGTGGGCCGGACGGCGCGCCCCAGGCCTTCACCGGCCGCTATGCCGGCGGCGAGACCAAGATCTCGACGGACGTGCTGGGCGACATCGGGCCCCAGATCGCCCTGCAGCAAGCCCTGAAGACCGGCCAGGAGCGCACCGTGACCCTGAGCTACGCCGGCGAGGTGCACACCTACAAGGTCGCCGATCCCACCGCCCGCGGCGGGCAGCGCACCCGGGTCGCCGGCGTCATCTACCCCGCGCGCCCCACGCCGACGCCAGAGCAGATCAAGACCATCAACGCCGCCCTTCCGCCCCTCGGCGACGCGGCGCCCGCGAGCGCGACCACGTCCTCCGCACAAGCGGCGCCCGATCCGAAACCCTAAAGAGACGCTGCCCGAGCGTGCGTGCTTCGACACGGCCGCTAGCGCGGCCTACTCAGCATGACGATCTTTTTTTGGGTCTTCCCCCAATCTTCGTCATCCTGAGTAGGCCCGAAGGGCCGTGTCGAAGGACGCAACCACCGGGTTGACGCCCCGCGCTAGGACGGCGAGGCTTCGGCATGGCCGGGACCCGCATCCAGTTCGCCGTCGCCAACGCCGATGCGCCCGGCCGTGACGCCGTGCGCCGGTTCGGACCGGAGGCCGGCGACTGGAACGTGTTCGTGCTGAACGGCCACGGCCGGCGGTTCTGGACCAGGGGCAGCGGCGCCTTCTCCCTCAAATGGATGGCCAGGGGCCGCGCCCGTTACGCCCTGGGTCGCCGCCCCAGCGTGGTCTCCCCGGGCGCCGCCGTGCTGGTGGACCAGGACCAGCCCTACGAGATGGAGTTCGACGCGCGCGGCGGCGGCGAGTCCTTCTGCCTGTTCTATTCGCACGCCCTGGTCGCCGAGGCCTGGGCCAGCGTCGAGGCCGGTCTGTCGCCCGTGACCGGCGAGGCGGCGTCGCGGGCCTTTCCCAACGTGGTGTTCGCGCCTTCGGTTCAGCTCGCCGGCCTGCTGAACGGCCTGCACGCCAACGGGCCGGACGCCCGCGAAACCCTGATCGAGTCCCGCCTGCTGCTGACCCTGAACGAAGCGATCCAGACCGCCCATCGCCATCGCCGCCTGGTCCAGCGCCTGCCGGCGGCCAAGGCCTCGACCCGCGCCCATGTCCTTAGCCTCCTGGAGCGCGCCCGCGCCATGATCGTCGAGGCCGGCGGGGTGGGGGTCGGTCTGCAGGCGCTGGCCGAGGAGGCCGGCCTCTCCAAATTCCACCTGCTGCGCCTGTTCAAGGCGGTCTATGGCGTGACCCCGCTGGCCTATGCAGAACAGCAGCGCATGGCTGCGGCGGAGCGTCTGCTGGGCGCCTCGCGCCGACCCATTGGCGAGATCGCCGCCGACCTGGGCTATGACAGCCCCAGCGCCTTCGCCAAAACCTTCCGCCGCCATCGCCGGACGTCACCGGCCGGCTTCCGCGCGGACCTCGCGAAATAGCAATCGCGGACGCGCGGCCGGCCCGGCCCACCGTTAGGTTCAACGCGGCGTCGCTTGAGACGCGTCGGCGGAGGCGAGGCTATGACGTTCAATGTCGCGGCGATCGGCCAGATCGCGCTGGGGGTCGGCGATGTCGACCTGGCGGAGGAATTCTACGGGTCAAAGCTTGGCCTTCGAAAGCTGTTCCGTTTCGGCGACCTGACCTTCTTCGACTGCGCCGGCGTTCGCCTGCTGCTGGAGAAATCCGCCACGCCGGGCAAGTCCGCCTCGATCCTCTATTTCCGCTGCGCCGATATCGCTCTGGCCCGGCGCGAGCTGCAGGCGCGCGGCGTGGTCTTCACCGATGAGCCGCACCGCATCGCGGCGATGGAGGACCACGACCTGTGGATGACCTTCTTCACCGATCCCGACGGCCACGTCCTGGCGCTGATGTGCGAGGCGCCCAAGGGGTACCAGCCGGCGGGGTAGGGGGGTGGTGGGTGCGTGCTTCGACACGCGCCTTGCAGGCGCTACTCAGCATGACGAGGTTGGAGGACGTCAAAAATAATCGTCATGCTGAGTAGGCCGCTCTTGCGGCCGTGTCGAAGCACGCACCGCCTTGGCGATTTCAGGATTTCCGGGCTCGTTTGTAGGCGGACGCCGACAATCCCGGCAACCCATCAAAATCCCCCCGCGCCAACGCCTCCTTCTTGGCCCTGGACCAGCCCTTCAGCTGGCGTTCGGCCGCGATCGCGTCGTGAATCGTCGGAAACTCGTCGGCCCAGATCATCTCGACCGGACGCCGCGACGCCGTGTAGCCGCCGAAGGTTCCGGCGATGTGGTCGCCCATCCGCGCGTCGATATTGGTGGTGCAACCCACATAATAGGACCCGTCCGCGCATCGCAGCATGTAGGTCCAGGCGGCCATGGGTCAGGTCGTGCGTGCTTCGACACGGGCGCTTCGCGCCCTACTCAGCATGACGATTTGGGGGGATTTCAAAACAAGTTCGTCATGCTGAGTAGGCCGCGAAGCGGCCGTGTCGAAGCACGCACGCCCCCTCACCACGTCCCGATCTTCGCCGCCTCGGCGTGGCTGATCGGGTGGTGGGCGGCCTTGTGGTCTTCCTCGGCCAGGAAGCGCACCGCCTCCAGGGCGGCCATGCAGCCCATGCCGGCGGCGGTGACGGCCTGGCGATAGACGTCGTCGGTGACGTCGCCCGCCGCCCAGACGCCGGGGATCGCCGTGGCCGTCGTCCCGGCCTTCACGTGCAGATAGCCTTGGGCGTCCATCGCCAGCTGGCCCTTGAACAGCTCCGAGGACGGGGCGTGGCCGATGGCGACGAAGAAGCCGTCGCAGGCGATGTCCGAAACCTCGTGGGTCTTGAGATTTTTCAGACGCGCGCCGGTCACCCCCACCGGGTCGTGCGTGCCGGTCACCGCCTCGACCACGGTGTCCCAGATCACCTCGATCTTTGGATGGCCGAACAATCTCGCCTGCAGGATCGCCTCGGCGCGCAGTTCGCCCTTGCGATGGATCAGGGTAACTTTCGAGGCGAAATTGGTCAGGTACAGCGCCTCCTCGACGGCCGTATTGCCGCCGCCGATCACCAGCACTTCCTTGCCGCGATAGAAGAAGCCGTCGCAGGTGGCGCAGGCCGAGACGCCGTGGCCTTGAAAGGTCTGTTCGCTTTCCAGGCCCAGCCACTTGGCCTGGGCGCCGGTGGCGATGATCACGGTCTCGGCCAGAAACACCGCGCCGCTGTCGCAGACCAGCCGGAACGGCCGCTTGGAAAGATCCGCGGAAATCACGATATCGTCGATGCATTCGGCCCCCACATGCTCGGCCTGGGCGCGCATCTGCTCCATCAGCCAGGGTCCCTGGATCACGTCGGCGAAGCCCGGATAGTTCTCCACGTCAGTGGTGATCATCAGCTGGCCCCCCGCCTGCAGGCCGGCGATCAGCACCGGCTGCAACAGGGCGCGCGCGGCGTAGACCGCGGCGGTGTAGCCGGCCGGACCAGAGCCGATGATGGCGCAGCGGACGGAGCGGGGTTCGATGTCGGACATTCGGCGACTTTCGGGTAGGTTCGCGAACACAGGCTCGCGGCTTGGGCGCATTATGTAGCAATGATTCCCGTAACCGCGACCCCGCACAAGCCGGGCGACCCGGCGCGCGTCCTGTTCTTCGCGGACGCCGGCCCCGCCGTGGGCGGCGGACATGTAATGCGATGCCTGACCCTGGCCGGCGCGCTGGCCAGGCGAGGGGCGATCTGCGCCTTCGTCGCCACCCCGGCGGCGGGCCGCATCCTGGAGGTTTTCGCGGGCGCGGCGGTCGAGCGGGTCGCTGCTACGGGCGACAGCGCCGAGGCCCTCGCCGCCGCCGCGGCGCGCTGGTCGGCCCAGGCGATGGTGGTCGATCACTACGGGTTCGAATGCGGGCACGAGGCGCGGCTGAGGGAGATGATCCGGCCTCTGCTGGTGATGGACGATCTGCGCCGGCGGCACGACTGCGACCTGGTGCTGGACTCCAACCTGGGTCGAACGGCGGCGGACTATCCGGGGATCCGGACCCTGACCGGTCCTGGGTTCGCACTGGTCAGGCCGGCATTCGCCGGGCTGCGGGACGCGGCCCTGGCGCGGCGCGCGTTGGGCCAAGCGCCGCAACGGATCCTGATCTCCCTCGGCCTGACCGACGTCGGCGCCGTCACCGCCCGCGTGGCCCTGGCGCTGCTGCCGGATCTCGGCGATCGCGTCCTGGACGTGGTCCTGGGCGCCGGCGCGCCGAGCCTGGTGCATTTGCGACCGTTGTCATCCCGCGACGCGCGTGTGAAGCTGCACGTCAACGCCCAGGACATGCCGGACCTGACGGCCGGGGCGGATATCGCCATCGGCGCCGGCGGCTCCAGCGTCTGGGAGCGCTGCTGCCTGGGCCTGCCCGCGCTCACCGTGGTGCTCGCCGACAATCAACGGCCCAACGCGCAGGCGTTGGAAGCCGCCGGCGCGGCCCTGGTGCTCGAGGCGAACACCGCCGATTTCGACGACCAGCTGCGGGCCGCCGTTGCGCGCCTGACCGCCGACGCGGCGCTTCGCCAGGCGACGAGCGAGGCCGCGGCAAGCCTGTGCGACGGGCTGGGCGCGGAACGCGTGGCGGACAGGCTGTTGGGGCTGGTCGCGACGAGTTAGCTCCTCCCCCGTTGGGGGAGGGGGACCGCGAAGCGGTGGAGGGGGCCTTGCCGGAGAGTTCTGCGCAGCCGCGAAGGCCCCCACAGTCGCTTCGCGCCAGCTCCCCCAATGGGGGAGCAGCCGGCCTGTGCGAGTCCAGAGGTTGTGGAAAGTTTCGCCGAGCCAAGAACGGGGGCAAGGGTTCAAGAGGCGCGCGGTCTCGCTTTCGCCTTGCGCGGCTTCTTGACGATATTCTTCAACCCCTCCGCGCCGCGCACGATCCAGCGCCGCAGCGCAATCGGATCGGCCAGCATCGCTTCCGGCGCGACCACATAGGATTTGCTGGGCGGCGAATTCGGCTCGTATTGCAGCGGCTTGGCGCCGGGCAGGGCCGAGAACTCGGCATGGTCGGCGCCGGCCAGTTTCAGCCCCAGGCCGCCGTCGAACAGCGAGGCGAAGGGCTTGCCGTCCACATAGGCCAGGATGCCGCCGAACATGGGTCGGAAGGTCAGGTCCAGGTCCGGCGGCGCGGCGGCGCGCAGAACCTGCTGCAGCTGTTTGGGGTCGTGGGCCATCGCTAAGCCGCCAACGCCCCCCACATGGCCCCGGCCAGCCCGATCGCGCGCATGTCGCCGGTGGTGGTGCCGGCCATCTTGTTCATGGCGTAGCCGAAGGTGGTGCGCGCATCCATGTCGATGATCACCAGCGAGCCGCCATAGCCGCCCCAGAAGATGGTGTTGGGGTTGGGCAGCGGCACCATGGCGCCGGGCAGGCCGAAGCCCATGCCGAAGCGGATCTCTCCGCCGAGGATCAGGTCCACGCCCTCGATCTGCTGCTCCAGGGCCTTGCGGCAGCCGGCCTCGGACAGGATCCGTTTGCCCTTGGCCACGCCGCCATTGGCGAGCAGCACATGGATCTCGGCGATCGAGCGGGCGTTGCCGTGGCCGCCGGCGGCGGGAATTTCCGCCGCCCGCCAGGCGCGGGTGCGCGTGTCCAAGGGGTTGATCGGCGGATTGGAGGACATGTTGCGGTTCAGCTCGCTCTGCTCCCCGTCGCCGATCGCCCCGCCGGGCGGAGGCGGGATCAGATCAGCCACGCGCGCGTCCTCGCTGGCCGGCAGGCCGATGTGGAAGTCCGCGCCCAGGGGCTCGGCGATCTCCTCGCGGAACACGGTTCCCAGCGAGCGGCCGGTGATCCGCCGCACCACCTCGCCCACCAGGTATCCCTGGGTCAGGGCGTGATAGCCGGACGCCGTTCCAGGCTCCCAATAGGGAGCCTGGGCGGCCAGCAGGGACGTCGCCTTGTCCCAGTCATAGAGGGTTTCCCGGGTGATCGGCTCCTTCCACCCGGAGAGGCCGGCCGAATGGCTCATCAGATGGCTGACCTTGACCCGCGCCTTGCCGTTGGCGGCGAACTCCGGCCAGTACTTGGCGACCGGCGCGTCGAAATCCAGCTCGCCCCGATCGGCTAGCAGCAGGGCGGTCAGGGCCGTCATCGTCTTGGTGGTCGAATAGACGTTGACGATCGTGTCCTTGTCCCAGGACCGCGTCTTCGCCTCGTCGGCCCAGCCGCCCCACAGGTCGACCACCGTCTCGCCCTCGACCGTCGCGGTGAAACAGGCGCCCAGATCCGCCCCACTGGCCAGATTGGCCTCGAACGCAGCGCGGACAGGTGCGAATCGATCGCGTGTGAATCCGCCCACCGAACCGTCAGCCATTTTTGTCTCTCCCGTATTGTTGCGGAGAGCCTAGCGGAAAGGGCGCGGGGCGGCCAAGCCTGTCCCACGTCCATTAAAGCTGTCCCGCTTCACGTTAGCGTTTCACCGGGCTCGCTCCGAGGCAGGTGCCGAGCGAGGTCCATCGCGTCGTGCAGCACCCGCAACACCAAAATCCGCTCGTCGTCGAACTCGTAGACGAGAAGGTGGCGGGGATTGCCGATCCCGTCGCCGCTGCTTTTCGCTCGCGCGCGACAGTGGCGCAGGTGATAGATGCGTGTCCCAGGTCCCAACTCAGGCCGGCCTAAACTGCCCAGACAACAGGGATCGGCCTTCAGATCGTCAAGCGCAATGCCAAGAATTGTCTCATATCGGCGTCGCGCCCGCGCGCCGAAGATCTCCTCGCTGTGACGAAAAACAGCCGCGAGATCGGCCTCGGCGAACAGAGTCAGATCAAGCGCGCGCAAAGCGCTGGTCAGGACTGACCGCTCCGGCCGAGGCTTCGCAGATAACCGCGGACTTCGCCTGGCTCGAGTCTGACAGTGCGGCCAGCGGCGGCGTCCTCTCGGCCGAGAGCGATGGCTTGCCGCAAGGCTTCCAGCTTCAGCTCGTCCTCATGCTGGCTATGCTCAAGCAGGCGTAAGCCTTCTCGTACGACCTCGCTCGCATTCTGAAATCGGCCGGAGGCGACGTTCTTATCGACGAATTCGGCCAAATAGGGTGTCAGGTTTACGTTTCGAGCGGACATTCGCGACGACTCCAGTAGCCGGCGGAAACTACTCATATTGTCAAGGATTGACAATAGCGAAAGCTGCCGACGCAGGAAACCGTGACCCGTCCTATTCCAGCAAATCCCAACCCAGCGGTTCGCCCCGCTTCAGATCCCGCGCCGCCGGACGTCCCAGCACCGTGTACAGATGCTTCGGCGCCAATCCATGCCCCGGCCGGATCGAGCGCACATTCGCCTCGCTCAGGGCCTCGCCCTTGGCCACATCCGCGACCACATAGAGCGAGCGGCGATGGTCGCGGCCGGCGGCCTCGGCCTCGACCTCCTCGTAATGCACCGACCCCAGCGCCGACCAGGCGTCGCGGCAGTCGGCGACCAGCCGCGCAAGCTCGTCCGGCTCCAGGGAAAAGGCCGAATCCACTCCGCCGTCGGCGCGGGCCAGGGTGAAGTGTTTTTCGATGACGCAGGCGCCCAGCGCCACCGCCGCCACGGACACCGCTGTGCCCATGGTGTGGTCGGACAGGCCCACCAGGGTCCCGTGCGCCTTGGCCAGGTCGCCCATGGTGCGCAGATGCATCTGCGAGGCCGGCGTCGGATAGCCGCTGGTGCAATGCAAAAGGACCAGGTCGCGCGCGCCGGCCCGCCGCGCCGCCGCCACCGCGTCGGCGATGTCCTCCGGCGATGCGAGGCCGGTGGAGATGATCAGCGGCTTGCCCGTCGCGGCCATCTTCGCCACCAGCGGCGTGTCGACGATCTCGAACGAGGCGACCTTGAAGGCCGGGGCGCCGAGCCGTTCCAGGAAATCCACCGCCGTCGGATCGAACGGCGAGGAAAACACGGTGATCCCCAACTCGCGGGCCTTGTCGAACAGACGCTCGTGCCAGTCCCAGGGCGTGTGCGCCTCCTGGTACAGCTCGTACAGCCGCCGGCCGTGCCACAGGCCGCCCTCGACGATGAAGCCCGGCCCGTCGTGGTCGATGGTGATGGTGTCCGCCGTGTAGGTCTGCAGCTTGACCGCGTCGGCGCCGGCCGCCTTGGCCGCCTCGATCAACGCAAAGGCCCGGCCGATGTCGCCATTATGATTGCCGGACATCTCCGCGATCACATAGGGCGGATGGCTGGGCCCGATCGGCCGTCCTGCGATCGATATCGAGTTCATGGGAGAAACACGGGTTCGGCGGCTGACTTAGCCAAGGGTGAGGTTGGACGCATCATAGCCCTTCTGGGCGAGTCGCTCAGCGCAGGCTGGACGCGCCAGCGCCCAGTCCGCCGCCAAGAGCCCCAGGCCCACCACATCCTGGAACCGTCCGGCCTTGAAGATATGGTCGCGGTAGAGGGCCTCACGCAAGAAACCGAAGGACAGGTGCAGCTTCCAAACCGCCTCGTTCCCGATCAGCACCTCGCACCACAGCTTGTGCAGGCCGAGCGAGCCGAACACATGCTCGATCATGACGAACTCGACGGCCGCGCCGACGCCGCGCCCGCGCACGCTGGTCTCGGCCAGATAATAGGCCCACTCGCAGCGCCGCCGCGCCGGGTCGATCCCCGCCAGGTTGGCCAGCCCCACCGGCGCGCCGTCCAGCTGGATGATCCAGTATTTGCGATCGACGGCGGCCATCGCGCCGGCGAACCAGCGGGCGTGCTCCTCCGCGAAGATGGCGTGGTCGGTGTACATATAGGCCGCCACTTCGGGCCGATTGCGCCAGTCCAGCAACCGGCCGCCGTCGGAAGCTTCGACGGGCCTTAAGTGGACGGACATGGGCGGCTCCGACCAGATCCCTTCTCCCCTTGTGGGAGAAGGAGGGGCCCATGGCTACGCCATGGGAGGATGAGGGGTCTCACCGGCCGTTCGGTGGTCCGAGGACAGCGCGCCAATGATGCGGAGAGGTCCGTGCGACCCCTCATCTTCCCACGCCGCTTCGCGTCGCGGGCCCCTCCTTCTCCCGCAAGGGGAGAAGGAACGTGTGCAAGGGTTGAGTGAGAGCGCCTAAGGCAGTTCATTGATCAACACCCGGTCCGGATACTCCGCCTGCCAGGCCAATATGTCCTGGCTGGTGAAGTCCGGCTTGGCCGGATAGAGCGCACCATAGACCGCGCTCACAAAATCGAAATCCTCCGGCGTATCCACCGTCCAGCGATAGCGCAGCGGCGGGTCGCGGGTCAGGCTGTGCAAGGCGAACCGCTCGCGATGGCGGTAGATAAAGGGCGTCACATGTTCGCGCTCGTACATCTCGCAAGCCTCGCGGTCCGCCGCCATCAGCGCCGCGGTCTCGACCACCTCCACGTCCAGGCCCTTCGGAAAGGTCCAGCCTTCGGAGGTGTAGGTCAGGTCGGCGCCGCTGGCCTCGTGGGCCTCGATGCAGCGGTCGACCAGGCTCCAGTCCGCTAGGGGGCAGTCGGCGGTAAGACGTAAGAAAGTCTTGGGCGCTCCCGCGGCGGTCAGGGCGCCGGCGAACCGGGCCAGAACGTCGTCCAGCGGTCCGCGATGGCAGCCCGCGCCGAGCTCTTGGCAGCAGGCCGCGATGGCGTCGTCCTCGGCTTCGGCGCTGGTGGCCACGACCAGGTCGCTCAGCCGGCGGGCGCGGCGCAGGCGTTCGATCTGCAGCGCGATCATCGGCCGGCCCAGGATCGGACGCAGCACCTTGCCGGGCAGTCGGCTGGAGGACATCCGCGCCTGCAACACCGCTAGCACCACCGCGCCCCCAACAGGTTCGAAAACCGTTTCGAACCCCGCGTCAATGTTTGCCGCATTCAGTTAACGGGGGGTTAGACCCACTCGACCTTGAGGATCTCGTAGGCCTTCACGCCGCCGGGGGTGTTGACCTCGACCACGTCGCCCACTTCCTTGCCGATGACGGCGCGCGACAGCGGCGAGGTCAGCGAAATCTTGCCCGATTTCACATCGGCCTCGTGCTCGCCGACGATCTGGTAGCGGGCCTCTTCCTCGGTGTCCTCGTCGACCACGCTGATCGTGGCGCCGAACTTGACCTGCTTGCCCGAAAGCTTGCTCACATCGATGATCTGGGCGCGCGCGATCTTGTCCTCGATCTCGGCGATGCGGCCTTCGATCCAGCCCTGGCGGTCCTTGGCGGCGTGATACTCGGCGTTTTCGGACAGGTCGCCATGCTGACGCGCCTCTCCGATCGCCGCGATGACGCTCGGACGTTCCTGGGTCTTCAAACGTCTCAGTTCTTCGTCGAGGACATTGTAGCCCTCGCCGGTCATAGGCACTTTTTCCATACGGAGATTAGCTCGGTTCGCCCTAGGGAGGTGGAGGCTCGCACATAGTGGTCTGGCCTCCGGGGGCTGGAAGGATAGAGGCGAGCTTCGCCAAACTCAAGAGGCAGCCGCGTTCCAGGCGCGCCGCTAGAGTTCAGCCTCCCCGCGCAGCATCATGACGCAGCCGCCGCCGATGGTCGCGCGAACGCCGTCCGCCGCGCGCCGCGCGGCCCCGGTCAGACGGCTGGGGCGGCCCATTTCGACGCCCTGGACGATGTCGAAGCTCTGGCTTTCCGCGTCGCTCAGCGAGAGTAGCAGAGCCGACAAGGTGGCGTTGGCGCTGCCGGTGGCCGGGTCCTCGATGGTGCCGGCCAGCGGCGCGAACATGCGCGCGCGGATCTTGTCGCCGTCGCGGGCGTAGAGATGCAGCGACAGGCGCGCGGCGGCGTCGGCCCGGCCCTCGCCGACCCGCCGGAACGCGGCCAGGTCCGGCGCGGCCCGGGTCAGGGCCTCCCCCGTCACCTCGGCGAGATAGAACGTCACCCCGACGCTGGCTTCGACCGGGCGATGGGCGGTGATGATCACATCGTCGGGGTTCAGGCCGGCGCACGCCGCGACCGCCTCGACCGACAGTTCCTCGCCCAGCGACAACGCCCGGGGCGCGGAGATGACCCCGCCATTGGCCGCACCGTTGGCGTCGCGGGTGATCTCCACCTCGACCAGGCCGGCTTGCACTTCAAGCGTCAGGGCGTTGTCCCGGCCGTGGCCCAGACCGGCGAGCACGAAGCCCGTACCCACGCTCGGATGCCCGGCGAACGGCATTTCGGCGGTGCGATTGAAGATCCGCACCCGCGCGGTGTGCGCCGGGTTTTCGGGCGGCAGCACGAAGGTGGTTTCGCTCAGGTTGAACTCGGCGGCCAGGTTTTGCATCTGAGCGTCCGAGAGGCCGCGTGCGTCGGTGAACACCGCCAGCGGATTGCCGCCAAACTTCTGATCGGTGAAGACATCGAGGGTGACGAAGGGATAGGCGGGCATGGGAGGCTCCTGTGGACCGGAGCGCGATAGCCGAAAGTGGAAGCTGGTTTCGGCGACCATCGCGCTCCAAAGTAAAAAGGCTCTTGTCGCCGTCCCTTGACATAACTTCGTCGATTGGCAAAGTCCCGATATGTCGACAGCCGATCTTTTCCGCGCCCTGGCCAATGAGCGCCGCCTGCAGATCCTGGACTGGCTGAAAGATCCACGCGCGCATTTCCCGCCCCAGGTCGACGGCGATCTGGTGGAAGACGGGGTCTGCGGGGTGAACATCGCAGACAAGCTCGGCGTCAGTCAGCCGACGCTGAGCGAGCATATGCGCGTGCTGGTCCAGGCCCGCCTGGTCAAGGCCAAGAAGATCAAGCAGTGGACCTTCTACAAACGTGACGAGCCCAGCGTCGGCGAGGCCAAGCGGCGCATGCTGGACCAGCTCTGATCAGCAACGTCGTCGTTGGCCGCGACAATTTCGCAGCTTCGGGGTTATGCTTCGTCCAGGGCGTTCGGCGCCGTTGGGAGGCGCGGCCATGGCGGCGAGCCTGGACAAGCAGGCGGCGGGCAAGCAGGCGGTGAGCGAGCAGACGGTCGTCATCAGGCCCGCCCGGATGTTCGACGCCCAGGGCATGGTCGATTACATGGCCGCGCTGATCGCCGAGCGGCTGGACACCATCTCCGTGCGCAACTGTCCCACCCTTGAGGACGAGCGCGAATGGGTGCTGCGCACCGAAATATCCGACCGGATGCTGATCCTGCTGGCGGTGCATGGCGAGGAGGTGGTCGGGATGCTGGACCTGTCCGCCGGCGAGCGGCCGGACAACCGGCACACGGGGCGTTTTGGCATGTCGATCGCCAAGCGCTGGCGTGGACGCGGCGTCGGCCGCAGCCTCTTGTCGGCGGCCATCGCCGCGGCGCGGGAGTGGCCGGGCTTCTGCCGGATCGAGCTGGAATGCGTGGCCTGGAACGCGCCCGGCATCCGGCTCTACGAGGGCCTCGGCTTTGCCATCGAGGCGCGCAAGACCAAGGCGGTGAACCTGCGCGGCCGGCCCGAGGACATGCTGCTGATGGCGCTTACGTGGTGAGGTGAGGCTTGCGCCCATCCGTCGTCGACTTCGCCCGGAAGCGGATCAGGATATCAACCTGGCCGGGACATTCGCTCAGAGCCTGGCGGAGGATCGCGAGCAAGGTCTCCGGCGAGACCTGAAGGTCGATGGTCTGCGCGGTTTCCTCGTAGACCAGATGGGAATGAGGCTCCGGCACGGTATCGAAGATGGGTTCCGCGGCTGTGGTGGGCACCCTGCCAAGCAATCCGTGGTCGGCGAGGGTGTCAAGCTGGCGGGCCAGTCCGACTCGGGTCGCGGCCAGCCCGGTTTCGGCGGCCATGCGCGCCACCGCCGCCAAGCCGACATGGGTCTCCGGCGCGGCGCGCAAAAGCGTCAGCAGACGGGCAAGATCGCGGTGGGCGGGCAGGCCGGCGCCGCGCAGCGCCTCCCGACAGGCCGCTTCCTGCGCATGGGACATGCGGTTTCACTCCCTAGAGGTCCAGGGCGATCGCAGTCATGCCGTGCTGCGATCTGCCCGGGACGGCGCGTCCGGACGCCGCATTGAGTTCGCCGCGTCCGGACGTCGTTTAGCTGAATTCAGGCGAGGTCGAAGCGATCCAGGTTCATCACCTTCGTCCATGCCGCCACGAAGGCCTGCACGAAGGCGCCTTGCGAGTCGGACTGGGCGTAGAGCTCCGACAGCGCGCGGAGCTGCGAGTTTGACCCGAAGATCAGGTCGACCCGCGTGCCCGTCCACTTCAGCGCGCCGGTCGCCCGATCACGGCCCTCGAACGCTTCTTCCGCCTCCGACGTCGCCGTCCAAGCCGTCCTCATGTCGAGCAGGTTGACGAAGAAGTCGTTTGTCAGGGTCCCCGGGCGCTGGGTAAAGACGCCGTGCGGCGACTGATCTGTATTGGCGTTCAGCACCCGCATGCCGCCGACCAGCACCGTCATTTCCGGTGCGCTCAGCGTCAGCAGCTGCGCCCGGTCGACCAGCAGCTCCTCGGCCGTCAGGGGGGAGTCCGATTTCAGATAGTTGCGGAAACCATCGGCGGTCGGCTCGAGCACCGCGAAGGACTCGACGTCGGTCTGGTCCTGCGAGGCGTCGGTTCGGCCGGGCGTGAAGGGAACCTCGACGTTGTGACCCGCTGCCTTGGCGGCCTGTTCCACGGCGGCCGAACCCGCCAGCACGATCAGGTCGGCCAGCGACACCTTCTTGCCGCCCGTCTGGGCCGCGTTGAACGCCGGCTGGATTGCTTCCAGCGTCGCCAGCACGCTCGTCAGCTGGGTCGGCTGGTTGACCGCCCAGTCCTTCTGCGGGGCCAGCCGGATACGGGCGCCGTTGGCCCCGCCGCGCTTGTCCGAACCTCGGAACGTCGAGGCCGAGGCCCAGGCGGCCGCGACCAGCTGCGACACCGTCAGGCCCGAAGCGAGAATTTTCGCCTTCAGCTCACGGATGTCGTTCGCGTCGATCAACGGGTGATCGGCGGTCGGGAGAGGATCCTGCCAAATCAGTTCTTCCCGCGGAACCAGCGGACCGCGATAGCGGGCGATCGGGCCCATGTCGCGGTGGGTCAGCTTGAACCAGGCGCGGGCGAAGGCGTCGGCGAGCTGGTCTGGATTCTCGTGAAAGCGCTTGGAGATCGGCGCATAGATCGGGTCCAGCCTCAGGGCGAGGTCCGTCGTCAGCATCATCGGCGCATGCCGCCGGGACGGATCTTGCGCATCCGGTACGAGGGTCTTCGCGTCGGGATCCTTCGGCGTCCACTGATTGGCGCCGGCCGGGCTCTTGGTCAGCTCCCAGTCGTGGCCGAACAGGGTGTCGAAATAGCCGTTGTCCCACTTGACGGGATTGGGGGTCCAGGCGCCCTCCAGACCGCTGGTGATGGCGTCGACGCCTTTGCCGCTGCGGAAGCTGTTCTTCCATCCGAGGCCCTGCTCGACGATGCTCGCCCCTTCCGGCTCGCGGCCGACCTGGGCCGCATCGCCCGCGCCGTGCGCCTTGCCGAAAGTGTGCCCGCCGGCGATCAGGGCGACGGTCTCCTCGTCATTCATGGCCATGCGCGCGAAGGTCTCGCGGATGTCGCGCGCCGAGGCCAGCGGATCGGGTTTGCCGTTCGGTCCTTCCGGATTGACGTAGATCAGGCCCATCTGCACGGCGCCCAGCGGCTTGTCGAGCTGGCGGTCGCCCTTGTAGCGCTCGTCGCCCAGCCAGGTGTCTTCGGCGCCCCAGTGGATGTCGTCTTCCGGCTCCCACACGTCCTCACGGCCAAAGCCGAAGCCAAACGTCTTGAAGCCCATCGTCTCCATGCCGACGTCGGCGGCCAGGATCATCAGGTCGCCCCAGCTGATCTGGTTTCCGTACTTCTGCTTGATCGGCCAGAGCAGGCGGCGCGCCTTGTCCAGGTTGCCGTTGTCGGGCCAGCTGTTCAGCGGTGCGAACCGCTGCGTGCCCGAGCCCGCGCCGCCGCGACCGTCGCCGATACGATAGGTGCCGGCGCTGTGCCAGGCCATGCGCACGAAGAACGGGCCATAGTTGCCATAGTCCGCCGGCCACCAGTCCTGCGAGTCCGTCACCAGCGCCCGCAGGTCCGCCTTGAGGGCCTCGACGTCCAGCGTCTCAAGCGCCTTGGCGTAGCTGAACGCCGGCGACATCGGGCTCGTCAGCGCCGAATGCTGATGAAGTATCTTCAGATTCAGTTGGTTTGGCCACCAGTCGCGGTTCGACCGGCCTCCGAAACTCGTGTGGAACCGGACCCCGTGCCTCAGGGGGCATTCGGTGGTGGGCTCGACGATTTCGCTTCCGTCCATTGTCTTCTCCGATCCTGGCTCTATCGATTGCTCTGGTCCTTGCGACCATCACGTCTTCACATCATTGGGCTGCAGGCTGTTCCGGTCGCCGGCCGCTTGGGCGAGGCCTGAGTTCCGCCTGCTCCCCTGGTTGTTATTGTTGAGGACGTTAGAGGCGCTTTGCGATAATGGGAAGCGCAAGGAATCAATGGACGCGATAGGTGTTCCCTATGACGGTTCGAAAGCCAGCCCGATGAATATCCGCGATCTCCGCTACCTCCTGGCCGTGGCCGAGCACCAGCATTTCGGTAATGCCGCGAAGGCGTGCGGGGTCAGCCAACCCACACTCTCCGTGCAGGTCCGCAAGCTCGAAGAGTCGCTGGGCGTCGTGCTGTTCGAGCGCACCAGCAAGACGATCGTGCCGACCGCCGTTTGTGAGGGAATGATCGGCCATGCCCGCGCGGTGGTCGCGCAAGCGGACGCGATGCTCGACGTGGCCCGCAACCAACGCGATCCGCTGGCGGGGCGCTTCCGGCTCGGCATCATCCCAACGCTGGCCCCTTATCTGCTGCCACTGGTGTTCGCGCCGCTCCATGAGGCGTTGCCCGCGCTCGAAGTGGAGCCGTGGGAGGACCAGACTTCGGCTCTGCTCGATCGGCTGCGGGCCCATGAGCTGGACGCCGCGCTGCTGGCGACCGATGTCGACGGACCGGACCTCGCCAGTCGGGCGCTGTTCGCCGAACCGTTCCTGGCGGCGCTGCCCCCCGATCATCCGCTCGCCAGGCGTGAGGTGGTCACCGAGGCGGAACTCGCGCGCGACATTATCGTCTTGGCGGACGGGCATTGCCTGCGTGAGCAGACGCTGGCGGCCTGTGGGCACAGCGGAGCGCTGGGCGGGCCATTGCGTGCGACGAGCCTGTCGACGCTAATCAACATGGTCGCCGCTGGCTATGGGACCACCCTGATCCCCGGGCTGGCGGCCGGGGCGGCGCAGGATGTGGGAATCGTATTGCGGCCGCTGGCGGCGCAGGCGGGGCGGACGGTGAGCATCGCCTGGCGCACGCATTTCCCAAGATGCGCCGCGGTGGACGCCGTGGGCGATGTTATCAGCACGCGCCTGCGCGGTTTCGCGACCGCGGGTACGGCTTAGACTCCAGACCCGGCTCAACGCTCTCGAGAATTTGCGTCTAAGCTGCTCCGCTCTCCACCCTCAGTTGGCAAACGCCGCGGCCGACATGCGCCGTCGCCTATTGCCGCGTCCGCCGACAACGCCGATGATCGCGGCCAGTGGAGGAACAAAATGGCGTGCATGACGGCTCTTGAGATCCGTTCGACCGGGTGTTGTTCATGAGGCCGGCATGACCGCCGTCGCCGCGCCGGCCGCCGAGCCCGCCCGCGAAACCGCCGCCAACCACGCCGAACGTTCGCAGCGCCTGGGCCTGGGCATGCTAACGGCCTATGGCGCCGGTTCGCTGGTGCAGGACGTCGCCGCGTTCGGCCTCAGCACGCTGCTCCTGTTCTACCTGACCATCGTCTGCGGCCTCTCGGGCTCGGCGGCTGGGTTGGCGCTGGGCGCGGCCCTGGTGGTCGACGCCTTCGTCGATCCCTTGGTCGGATCGCTCTCGGACAATAGCCGTTCGCGCCACGGCCGGCGCCATCCGTGGATGCTGGTCAGCGCCATCCCGATGGCGATCGCCTTCGTGATGCTGTTCTCGATCCCGGTCGGGTTGTCGGGCGCCGCTCTCTTCGCCTACGTCCTGACCGCCCTGATGGCGACGCGGATCGGCATGTCCGGATTCACCGTCCCCTATGTCGCCCTCGGCGCGGAGCTGTCCGACGATTACGCCGAGCGCTCGACGATCGTCGCCGCGCGGGTGCTGTTCAGCGTGCTGGCCGCGGCGGTGGCGGCGTTCCTGGCCTATGGAATCTTCTTCCGGGGCGTCGGCGGTCAGACGCACCGCGGCGCCTATCCGCCCTTCGCGCTCAGCTGCGCGGCGCTGGTGCTGGCGGGCGCCGCGATCAGCACCTTCGGCACCCTGGGCGCGCGGGGGCGGCTGCACGCGGCGCCCGCGGCCAGTGGAAGCCCGGCCCTGGGCCGGCTCCTGGCCGAGGTCATCGAGGTGTTCAAAAACCCGTCCTTCCGCATCCTGTTCCTCGCCTGTCTGATCCTGTTCGTCGCCATCGGCGCGGCCGCCGCCCTGACGCTGTACGCCAACACCTATTTCTGGAAACTGCCCAGCCAGGCGATCCTGATCACCTCGCTGTCCAACACCTTCGGCATCCTGATCGGGGTGTTCGTGGCCGCCGCCGTGGCCAAGGCGCTGGAAAAGCGCACCACCGCGCTGATAGGCATCAGCTTGCTCGGCGTCTGCCAGCTCACACCCGTCCTCCTCAAGGTCGCCGGATTGATCCCTCCCGGCGGCGCGCTGATCATCCTGGCGACCGCCCACTTCCTCGCCGGGATAGGAGCCGGCATGGCGCTGATCGGCTTCCAGTCGATGATGGCCGACGCCGCCGACGAGCACGAACACCTGTTCGGGGCCCGGCGCGAGGGTCTCTATTTCGCCGGCATCAGCCTTTCGGCCAAGGCCTCCAGCGGCATTGGCGCGCTGATCGCGGGGATCGTGCTGGACGTCATCGGCTTTCCTCACGGCCTGGTCGCCAGCGGGGCGGCGGCGCACGTGATCCCGGCCGACGCCGTGCGCAATCTCGGCCTGCTTTATGGGCCTGGGGCGTCCGTGCTCACTCTCGTCTGTGTGCTGACGCTGCTGCGCTACCGCCGCGGCCGCGCGGACCACGCCGTGATCCGCGAAGCCCTGATCGCGCGCCGCGGGGGCGGGTGAGGGCGCAAGGGGACAAGCATTCTATATTTGAATCGTTGGTGATAGTCTTCAGGGCAGGGAGACTTCCAACGAGGCGAACGTCATGAAGATCAAAGCCTTAGGTCACGTGGTGTTGCGTGTCGCCGACAAGCCCCGCGCCGAGCAATTCTACAACGGCGTGCTCGGACTGCCGATCTGCGCGCGTTACGACCAGGATGGGCTCAAGATGACGTTCTTCACCCTGGGCAATCATCATGACTTCGCGGTGATGGAGGTGAGCGGCGAGGGAAGCGGGCGCGGCCAGAACGCCGTCGGCCTGCACCACGTCGCCTTCAATATCGGCGGCGGCCTCGACGAACTGCGCGAGGCCAAGGCGCGGCTCGAGGCGGCGGGCGTCGCCTCGACGCCGATCGACCACGAAGTGACCAAGTCCCTCTATTTCGAGGATCCGGACGGCAACGGCGTCGAGATCTATGTCGATGCCTCCGACGTCTGGCGCCGCGAACCCGACCGCGTCGCCCAGCTGTCTCCCTTGGAGCTCTAACGGACTGACCTCCTTCTGACTGAGCGGAGGCGTTAGGTATTGTGTCCCCGTGACTCGAGCAGACCGGAGCTGAAGAGCCCGATCCACTCGCGGCTTCGGCGGAAAGTCAGCGGTTTGCGTCCGCTCGGCTCGGGATCGCCAGAGCGGGCGCCTGCGCCGGGTAAGGCGCGTGAGGCGCTTGGTGAGCCCGATTGGCCATGAGAAGCCAAATGGCGATCAAAGCGATGATCGCCAGCAGCGTGGAAATCACCATGACCTTGGAAACCCCCCGCCGTACGCCCGATCGGGCTTCGGTGACGCTCAATTCCACGCCGTCGCCAGCGCGGGATTCCTGAGGTGGCGGACGCGGGTTGGACATGACTCTCTCCAGAGATGCGGAATGTTTCGGCGCCCATCTCCTGGCCCCTTCCCAATGTGCGAGGGACGAGTTGTGTTCCGTTCTCCCGCTGAACGAATCCATAACCTCCGAGCAGGAGACGCCGCCAAGCCCGCGCGGCAATGGCAATCTGGCCAGGGTGACCAGGTTCGGGGGAATTTAGAGTGGGAGAGGAACCTTCTTCGGCCTCAACTGGTTAGAGGGTTCGCACCTCTGTCACTGCAGCCGTCGAAAGAGCCTATACCGATAGGCTCCGGCTTATCCTGAGTTTGACTCGGCCTAAGCTGAAGAGCGCGAGCGGGAATATTCCGCATCCGACTGATTTGGCGCCTGGTGAGACTTGTCCCGAAGGGCGCAAAGCCATGTCCATAATATCGGTCTATATCGCGCCATTTGCCGTGATCGTGGCGTTTTTCATATTGATCGCCGCTATAAAAATCCTGCGCCAGTACGAACGCGCCGTGGTCTTCACGCTCGGACGATTTCAGGCGGTCAAGGGGCCAGGCCTGGTCCTGTTGATCCCCTTCATCCAGGAGATGGTTCGCGTGGACCTGCGCATTCAGGTCATCGAGATTCCAAGCCAGGACGTGATCTCCCGCGACAACGTCTCGATGAAGGTAGACGCTGTGCTTTATTTCAAGGTCGTCGACCCTGAGCGCGCTATCATCCAGGTCCAGGATTATCTCCCCGCCACGAACATGCTCGCACAAACCACCCTGCGCGCGGTGCTGGGCCAACATGAGCTCGACGAGATGCTGTCGGAGCGCAAGAAGCTCAGCACCGACGTGCAGAGCATCCTCGACAGTCAGACGGAAACCTGGGGGATCAAGGTCAGCAATGTCGAGATCAGGACCGTCGAGCTGACGGAGAACATGGTCCGCGCCATCGCCAAGCAGGCGGAGGCCGAACGCGACCGCCGCGCCAAGATCATTCATGCGGAAGCCGAGTTCCAGGCCTCGCAAACCCTCGTCAACGCCGCGACGATCCTGTCGAGCATCCCCGCCGCGATGCAGCTGCGCTACCTGCAGACGCTGACGGAAATCGGCGCCGAGCAGAACTCCACGATCGTCTTCCCGATGCCGATCGACATCGTCAAGCCGTTCCTTGAGCTTCTTGAGAAGACCAGCAAAACGCCGCGCGCCAACGGTTCCGCCCGTATTCCGTCGGCGCACGACGCGCCTGCGGCCGTGTAAGAACCTGGGCGTGGCCTACCCGCCCGATGGTGGCGTTCTCCAGTAAATTCCTAAGAATAATCAAATCTATAGCTAAAATGACCGCAACGTTTTCAGACTCCAAGCTCGGTAATGAGTTCAATGACTTTCTATTCGCAAAAGTTTGCGATGAAAGACATGAAATGCCGCTCAGCGTCCTTTCGGCGTTGGCGCGCCTGGATCTTGACCCTTGGCAGGAGGCGGCCGAGCTAGCTCGAATGCCAGGAGAAACGGCGGCCTACCGGCTATCGTCCTTGCTCGGGGCATTGCCCGAGGTCCCATCCGCGCAGCCAGAACGTGGGACGATTGCGGCGCGCCTAATTGCGCTCTTACCGAGTGGATCCAACACGACGATCCCCTCTCGTGGGGATAGGGTTGGCGCCGTCGGGACGCCTCATTTTGGGTTCCTCGCCGTCATGTTCCTGGTCCTTTGGGGCTCAATGGCGATCAGCATGGTGATAGGTCACGAAGCACCTGCTCGGGCCAGCGGCGCCGTCGCGGCGGCTTCTGGTTCGCCACCCCCGCTGGTCCCCACGCCAACACCTGACCGATGATGGCCAGATTGGCCGGCGTCGCCAAGAGGTCTCGGACCAACTCAAGGCTCTAGGCGCCGTTGGAAGATCAATAGTAGCCCATCGTCGCGAAACAAATCAAAAGACAGGCATTCCTGCCTGTGGACGAGCTATAGCTATAAGGAATACGATATTGAAAAAGTCTATCGCGTCTTTGGCGAGCGCCGGT
>Ga0302314_10002765_pt1 | contig 32533 bp, 27 predicted proteins | sample III_Palsa_N2_3_FD_200533 | JGI IMG/M metagenome (GOLD analysis project Ga0302314, IMG submission 200533) | Peat permafrost microbial communities from Stordalen Mire near Abisko, Sweden - III_Palsa_N2_3 | ecosystem: Environmental > Terrestrial > Soil > Palsa > Peat permafrost | place: Sweden...
CGGTCCGACCGATCGCGGCGGGGTGCTGCTATCGGGGCATACCGACGTGGTGCCGGTCGACGGCCAGCAATGGGGTTCCAATCCGTTTCGACTGCAGGAGCGCGGCGCCCGCCTGTTCGCGCGCGGTGCTGCCGACATGAAGGGCTTCCTGGCGTGCGCACTTCGGGCCGCGGAGCGCGCGACCGCGCGCACGCTGTGGCTGCCGCTGCATCTCGCCTTTTCCTACGACGAGGAGGTCGGTTGCCTCGGCGTGCGCTCGCTGATCGAGGATATGGCCGCCTGGAGTCATCGGGCGAGATTCTGCATCGTTGGCGAGCCGACGCTGCTGCGCACGGCGGTGGGCCACAAAGGCAAGACCGCCCTGCGGGCGACCTGCCATGGCCGAGCAGCGCATTCCGCCTGTCCCGATCAGGGTATCAATGCCATACATATGGCGAGCGATCTGATCGAACGGATCCGGGGGCGGCAGGCGAGCATCGAACACAGCGGCGCGCGCGATCCGGCCTACGATGTGCCCTATACCACGCTGCACGTCGGCATGATCCAGGGTGGCGCCGCTCTGAACATCGTACCGGCGCGCTGCGAAGTCGAGTTCGAGATTCGCAATCTGCCGGCCGATGACCCGGCCGCCCTGGTGAGTGCCATCCGCGCCGACGCCGCGGCCGTCACCGATTCGATGCATGGCGATGCCGACACCAGAATCGACCTGGATCTCATCCAGGAGTATCCGGGACTGGAAACGCCGGCGGAATCCGAGGTGGTGGAACTTGCTGCAGCGCTAACCGGCAATCGCGAGCGCATCAAGGTGGGTTTTGGCAGCGAGGGCGGCCTGTTCAGCAGCCGCCTGGGAATCCCGACCGTGGTGTGCGGACCCGGGTCGATCGATCAGGCCCACAAGGCCGACGAATTCGTCGCCATTGACCAGCTGCAGCGCTGCGACGCGATGATGGACGCGCTGCTCGATCGGTTGGCCTGAGCCTGGCGCTGGCCGGCGCGCCCCGCTTCATGGGCTGGACGCGGCGCCGGTTCTTCAATACTTTGCGATTGGACAGCAGACAGGGGGCGTCATGATCCGAACCGGTACGCAGTATCTGGACTCCATTCGCGATGGCCGCGAGGTCTATATCGATGGCGAACGCGTCAAGGATCTGGCGCGGCATGCGATGTTCAAGCCGCTGATCGATATCCGTGCCCGGATCTACGACATGCAGCACGAGGCGGCCACGCGCTCCATCCTCGCCTACCAGGACCATGACGAGTGGAACGCCGTGGCGAACAAGCTGCCGCGCACCCAGGAAGACTGGTGGCTCAAGCGCCGTGCGACCGACACTGTGCTCGAGGCCATCGGCGGCGTGGTGACCCGCGTCGGGGATGAAACGGTCGGGGAAATGTGGTCGCTGTTCGATGGCCAGGACGTTCTCAACGAAGTCGATCCGCAATTCTCCGCCAACATCCGCCGTCACATCGAGGCGGTGCTCAGATCCGATCCGTTCCACGTTTCGGCCAACACGGATCCCAAGGGCGATCGCTCCAAGTCCCCGCAGGAGCAGGACCCGGACATGCTGCTGCATGTCGTCAAGGAAACCGACGCCGGCATCGTCGTGCGCGGCGCGAAATACGAAACCGCCGCCGCCTACGCCAATCAGGCCTTCACCAAGCCAACGATCGCCAATTGGGGCAGCGCGGCCCTGTCGGATTATGCCGTCGGGTTCATCTGCGATCTGGGTTCACCCAACCTTAAATTCATCTGCCGGACCGGATTTGCCGGGCGGGCGCCGGCCGCGGATTATCCGCTAGCCAACCGCTTCGATGAGGTCGATGCCCTGGTGATATTCGATAACGTGCTGATTCCCTGGGAGAACGTATTGTTCTATCGGCACACCAGAGCCGCGACGTTCATACGTGCGACGCTGCACCGATACTCGGCATTCGCATTCGTACAGCGCAATCTGAAACTCGCGGACATGCTGATCGGCGCGGCGCTGTTCAACGTCAGGCAGACCGGGCTGGACAAGCAGCAGGCGGTACAGGAAAAGCTCGCGCAGCTCGCCGTGTACCGCGAGGGCATCAATGCCCATCTCACCGCGGCGATCGCGCTGGCCGAGCGAAGCCCCGCCGGACTGCTGATGCCGAACCAGTCGCTGCTCTATTCGGGACGCGTGCTGGCCTGCTCGCAGCTGCACGAGATGATGCATATCGCGCGCGAATTGTGCGGTGGGCAGATCTGCGTGACTCCGGACAAGGCGTCGTTCGACTCGCCGCAGACCAAGCCGTGGCTGGATAAATTCTATTCGGTCAATGAACGCTGGGTCGCGGATGATCGTCGCAAGCTGCTGGCCCTGGCGCGCGACCTGCTGAATTCGGACTACGCCGGGCATCGTCTGACGTTCCAGCTGTTTGCCCAGTCCCCGCCGTTTGCGCACCTAGCCGCCGTGTATCGCAATTTCGACTGGGATGGACCGCTAGACTTCGTCCGCAAGGCTGCGGATCTATCCGAGCGGGTAATGGACCGTACCGCGCGGGTGGCGGGAGACTCGGCGGTCGCTCATTGGTTCCGGGAACACCCGGGCGCGCCGCCCGCGAATGCTTCCGAGGCCGCTGCCTGAAGCCGCGCGGACGGCCGCCCATTGGAGTCACTCGTGCATACCCGCATCCGCAAGTTCAACACGCGCGATACCTATCCCGAGCAGAAGCTCGACAACGATCTGTGCCAGGCGGTCGTGGCTCGCGGGCGTACCGTGTTCGTTCGCGGCCAGGTCGGCCAGGACCTCGACACCGCGCTCAACGTCGGGGTGGGTGACGCCGCCGCGCAGGCCGAGCAGGCGATGAAGAACGTCAAGCAACTGCTGAGTGAAGCCGGCGCCAGCCTCGAGCACATTTGCAAAATCACGATCTATCTGACCGACCCGCGGTTTCGTGAGGCGGTCTATCGGACCATCGGTGGCTGGTTGAAGGGCGTCTACCCGGTGTCGACCGGCATCGTGGTCGCCGGCCTCGCCCGTCCCGAATGGCTGGTGGAGCTGGACGTGATCGCGGTGATTCCCGATGAGACCTGAGCGGTGACGTTCTCGATCGTCGCACGTGCGGCGGACGCGCAGCTGCTCGGCATGGCGATCGCCTCGTCATCGCCGGCCGTGGCGGCGCGCTGCGCGCATGCTCGTGCCGGCGTCGGCGTGGTGGCCACGCAGAACATCACCGACCCGTCGCTGGGACCACGCCTGCTCGAGGCGCTGGGACGTGGCACCAGGGCGCGCACCGCATTGGACGAGTGCCTGGCAGCGACGCCGTACGCCGCCTATCGGCAATTGCTGGTGCTGGCTCGCGACGGGCCACCGGTGGTGCATTCCGGCGCCCACGCGCTCGGCATTGCCAGTTCGGCGATCGGCCAGCACGCGGCTGCCGCCGGCAATCTTCTGGCCGGCACGGACATTCCGGAAGCAATGATCGCGGCGTTCGACGCGACCGACGGGCACCTGGGGGCGCGGTTGCTGCGGGCATTGCGCGCGGCCGTGGTGCGCGGCGGGGAGGCCGGGCCGATCCATTCGGCAGGCCTGCTGATCGTGCGGGACGTCCCTTGGCCGATCGTCGATCTGCGGGTCGACTGGAGCGACGCTGATCCGGTGGCCGCGCTCAGCGCAATCTGGGACATCTATGCGCCGCAAATCGAGGACTACGTGCGGCGCGCGATCGATCCGATCCATGCGCCGGGCTTTTAGCCAAAGCGCGTGAAGGCATCCGCACCCGATGCGCACCGGGAAGTCCTGCGCCTGATGCGGGCAGGAGACTGGCGTGCGGCGGATCAGACCTGCCGGCTCGTGAATGCCCAATATCCGGATTTTGCCGCGGGCTGGCAGGCGGCGAGTCATATCGCAATGCGGCTCGGCAGCGCCGCCACTGCGCTCGGCTGTATCGAGCACGCATTGGCCATCGAGCCGGAGAATCCGGGATTGATGATCCAGCGCGGGCAATGCCTGCTGGCGGCCGGAAGGCTGGCGGAAGCGCACGCAGCGGCCGGCGCCGCGCAGCGCCTCGCCGCGGGCAATGCCGCGCTGCTGGATGCCGTCGGCAGCCTCTACAGCCATGCCAATGACCAGCAGCGCGCCTTGACGGCCTACGAGCAGGCGGTCGCCCTCGAGCCGGGCAATGCACTGTTCATTTTCAACCGCGCCACTGTCCGGCGCTATCTGGGACAGCTGGCTGAGGCCGAGGCCGATTACGATCGTGTCATCGCGCTCAATCCGGCCGACTACGAGGCGTACAGGAACCGCTCGGAGCTGCGCACGCAGACCGTGGAGATGAACCATGTGGCCGAGCTCGAAAGCCTCGCCGCGCGCAGCGGCGCCGACTGGCGTGGACAGGTGCAGCTGCACTACGCCCTGGCGAAGGAATACGAGGATCTGGGCGACTACGAGCTCTCCTTCCGCCAGTTGCAACAGGGAGCGGCGCTGCGGCGCGAACACCTTCGATACGACGTCGCCACCGACGTGGCGACCGTGGACTGGATCATCGAGGCGTTCGCCGATGTGCCCGCCGATCCGCCGCCGAACGCCTGTGGCGATGCGCCGATTTTCATCGTCGGCCTGCCGCGCAGCGGTTCAACACTGGTTGATCGAATCCTAGGCAGTCACTCCCAGGTATATTCGGCGGGCGAACTGAAGCACTTCGCGCTGGCGATAGTCGCCGCGGTGCGCCGACAGAGCGGCAGCGCGCAATTATCCCGCCGAGAGCTCGTGGCCCGCTCCGCCGGCCTGGACTTCGCGGAGCTCGGGCGTGATTACCTGGAGCGGGCCCGGGGCGCAGGCGCGGCCGGCGCCCGCTTCACCGACAAGATGCCGTTGAATTACCTGTATTGCGGATTGATCCGTCGCGCGCTGCCCAATGCCAGGATCGTGCACGTGAGCCGCAGTCCGATGGCCGCCTGTTATGCGATCTACAAAACCCTGTTCGAAGACGGCTACCCGTTCTCCTACGATCTTGCGGAGCTCGGCCAATACTACCTGGGCTACCGCCGCCTCATGGCGCACTGGCAGCGCATCATGCCGCAGGCGATCCATGCGCTGAGCTATGAAGACCTGGTCGCCGATCAGCTCGGACAGACGCGCCGGCTGCTGGAATTCTGCGGCCTCGAGTGGCAGGACGCGTGCGCGCAGTTTCACCAGAATCCATCGCCGACCACCACCGCCAGCGCGGCGCAGGTGCGGCGCCCCATATACGACTCGTCCGTATCCCAGTGGCGCCATTACGCGCCGCAGCTTGCGCCGTTGAGCAGCCAGCTCGGCGCCGCTGGCATCGCTGTCTGAGGCACGGGCACCACTAACAGGAGGGCCGCTCAGGTTGGCGGTCGAGCACAAATCCATCGACTACGTTCCCGAGCGTGAGCGCCACGGCCGGGTGCTGCACCAGGTGCCGTTCTGGTTCCTGGGGAATTTCAATTTCTTTACCGTCGCGATCGGATTCGTCGGCCCGAGCATGGGCCTGAGCTTCGGCTATACGTCGCTGGCCGGGGCGCTCGGCATTCTCTTCGGAACGGTATTCGTCGCTTTCCATGCCGCGCAGGGGGCGGAGCTGGGACTGCCGCAGATGATCCAGTCGCGCGCGCAGTTCGGCTTTCGTGGCGTGGTCGTGGTGCTGATCGGCACGCTGTTCACCTTCATCGGCTTCAACGTCGCCAACTGCGTGCTTACCGCGCACGGACTGAATGGCATTCTCGGATGGAACGAGGCGCTGGTGACGCTGCTGGTTTCGGCCGCCGGGGCGCTGCTGGCAATCTACGGGTACGACTGGCTGCACCGCATATTCCGCTGGTGCTTCGTGCTGTGCCTGCCGCTCTACAGCCTGCTCACGCTGGCGATCATGTTGCATTGGATTGCCGCGAGCCACCCGGCCGCGGGCCGCTGGAGCGCGGTCGCGTTCTTCGGCCAGTTCGCCGCCAGCGCCAGCTTCAACATCACGTATGCGCCGTCGGTGTCCGACTACTCGCGCTACCTGCCGCGCGATTCCAGGCCGCTCTCGATCATCGCCGCCGTCTATGCCGGCGCCGCCTCGTCGGCGATCTGGCTGATCATCCTGGGCGCGTGGCTGGCGACGCGGCTCGGCGCCACCGACGGCCTGGTGGCGCTGCACGAGGCCGGCAACGCGCTGTTGCCCGGATTCGGAGTTGTGCTGGCGCTGGCCTCGGTGGTGGCGCTGACGGCAGCCACGGGACTCAACGCCTACAGCGGCATGCTCACGGTGCTCACCGCGCTGAGCTCGCTGTTCGAAACACCGCCGAGCGCGCGCCTGCGGGTGATCACCATCATCGTGCTGGCGGTGGGGTGGGCGGCACTGTCGTTCGCGATCAGCGCCGATTCGATTGCGCTGCTGTTCGCGGTGCTCACGATCATGCTCTACCTGCTGGTGCCGTGGACCGCGATCAACCTGATCGACTATTTCTTCGTGCGCCGCGGGCGCTATGCGATCACGCAGTTCTTCGAACCGCATGGAATCTACGGCGCCTGGGGTGTCCGGGGGCTGAGCGCCTATGCGGCGGGTTTCGCCGCAGCGCTGCCGTTCTTCGTGCTGCCCGATCTCTACATGGGACCGGCGGCGCGCGCGCTCGGCGGCGTGGATCTCGGCTGGCTGGCTGGCCTGCTGGTTTCCGGCGCGGTATACCTGTGGCTCTCGCGCTCATTCGATCCAGCGCGCGAAGCGCGGGCCATCAGCGCGAGCGAGCGGCTGCTGTCACAGCCGGGCTGAAGCGCCGACAACGCGTTCGATCAGACCGAAAGCGCCTCGTCGCGCGCCGCGCGCTTGCGATCGTGTGCCTTGAGGAAGCGTTTGCGCAGGCGAATGCTCTGCGGCGTGACCTCCACCAGTTCGTCTTCGGCGATGAATTCGACCGCGTATTCGAGCGTCAGCGGTATCGGCGGCGTCAGTACGATGGCCTCGTCCTTGCCGGCGGCGCGGATGTTGGTCAGCTTCTTGGTCTTGATCGGATTGACGACCAGGTCGTTCTCGCGGCTGTGAATGCCGATGATGATGCCTTCATAGAGTTTGTCGCCGGGGCTGACGAACAGGCGGCCGCGCTCCTGCAGGGCGAACAGCGCATAGGCGACCGCCTCGCCGTCCTCGTTGCTGATCAGCACACCGTTGCGCCGGTCCGGAATCTCGCCCTTGACGGCGCCGTAGCCGTCGAAGATGTGGCTCATGAGGCCATTGCCGCGCGTCAGGGTCATGAACTCGCCCACAAAGCCGATCAGACCGCGCGCCGGCACGCGGTATTCAAGTCGTGCGCGCGCATTGCCGTCGATCGCCATGTCGGTCAGTTCGGCGCGGCGGGCGCCGAGGGCTTCCATGACGCCGCCCTGATGTACTTCGTCGATGTCGACCGTCAGCGCCTCGAACGGCTCGAGCACCTGGCCGTCGACGATCTTCTTGAGCACCTGGGGCTTGCCCACCGCGAGCTCATAACCCTCGCGCCGCATGTTCTCGATCAGGATCGTCAGATGCAGCTCGCCGCGGCCGAGCACGCGGAAGGCATCGGCGTCCGAGGTGTCCTCGACGCGCAGCGCGACATTGCTCTGCAGCTCGCGGTACAGTCGCTCGCGGATCTGGCGGCTGGTGACGAACTTGCCTTCGCGCCCCGCCAGCGGCGAGGTGTTGACCTGGAAAGTCATCGCCAGCGTCGGCTCGTCGATCTGGATCGGCGGCAGCCCTTCGGGCTGCAGTGGATCGCAGATCGTGATACCGATGTTGATGTCCTCGATACCGGTGATGGCGACGATGTCGCCGGCCGCGGCCTGTTCCACCGACGAGCGCTGCAGGCCGGTGAAGGTGAGCACCTGGGCGACCTTGGCGCTGCCGCGGTCCTCGGCCCCATAGCGCAGCACCACATTGCGCCCGGCGTGCAGCGTGCCGCGACGGATGCGGCCGATGCCGATGCGGCCCACATAAGAGTTGTAATCGAGGGTCGAGATCTGCAGCTGCAGCGGCGCGTCGATCTCGGTCGGCGGCGGCGGCACATACTGGAGAATCGCCTCGAACAGCGCCGACATGTCCGGGTCGCGGCGCGTCATGTCGGTGCTCGCCCAGCCCTGCAGCGCCGAGGCGTAAATGACCGGAAAATCCAGCTGCTCGTCGCTCGCGCCGAGCTTGTCGAACAGCTCGAAGGTCTGATCGACGACCCATCCCGGGCGAGCGCCGGGGCGATCGATTTTGTTGACCACCACGATCGCCTTGTGCCGCAGCGCCAGCGCCTTGCGGGTGACGAAGCGCGTCTGCGGCATCGGGCCTTCCACCGCGTCCACCAGCAGCAGCACGCCATCGACCATCGACAGCACGCGCTCGACTTCGCCGCCGAAATCGGCGTGGCCCGGCGTATCGACGATGTTGATCCGGGTGCCGCCGTACTCGATGGCGCAGTTCTTGGCGAGGATGGTGATGCCGCGCTCACGCTCGATCGCATTCGAATCCATGATTCGCTCGCCCATCTTCTCGTGCGCGGCAAAGGTCCCGGACTGCTTCAGCAGGCAGTCGACGAGCGTGGTCTTGCCGTGGTCGACGTGGGCAATGATGGCGATGTTTCGAATGGGACGCTGCATGGTTCGCGGGGTGTCGTTATGTAAAGTCAAAGCGGTACGGAGATCTCAAAACCTGATGCCAAAAGGGCGTCGAGGGTAGCAGAAGGTCCCGGCGGCTGTTAGAATATTTTGGCGTCTATAAAGATATGTTTATATGTTTAAGGAATATGTTTAAAGGGTCGGTGGCCAGCGAAGATCTCGGGGAGGTCGTGCGTGCGCTCAAGAGCGCCGCCGAACCGACCCGCTTGCGCCTGCTGTTCCTGCTCAGCCAGGCGGAATACACGGTGGGCGAACTCGCCACGGTACTGAACCAAAGCCAGCCTCGCATATCGCGCCACCTGCGTCTGTTGACTGAGGCCGGTTTTCTCGACCGGTTTCGAGAACAGCAGTGCGTTTATTACCGCGCCCCGACCAGCGCGCGTTATCTCGAGTGGCAGCGTCAGCTGCTGGCGATGGCCGATCCGGATGCCCAGCTGCTCAAACGCGATCGGGAGCGCGCGGCGCAGGTCGTTGGCGACCGGGCACGCATCGCGGCGCGGCAACTGGGGGCCGTGGCGGCGGCGGCGAGCGGGGCGATTGCCGGCAGCACCGATCTGCCCAAGGCGGCGGATGCGGCGGAGCTGTCAAGCCTGCTGCTGGAGGAACTCGGTCCGGTTCCGGTCGGCGAGTTGCTCGATATCGGTACCGGCTCGGGCCTGATGCTCGAAATCCTGGGGCCGCGCGCGCGGCGTGCGGTCGGGGTGGACCTATCGGCGCCGGCGCTGCGGCTGGCGCGCACCCGTGTGCATGGCGCGGGCCTGTCACACTGCGAATTTCGCCGGGGCGACATGTACAGCCTGCCGTACGACGACGCCAGCTTCGACACGGTGTCGATCGACCGCGTGCTGGCTACAGCCGATCGGCCCGCGGCCACGATCGCCGAAGCCGCCCGCACACTGCGCCCGGGCGGCCGGCTGATCGTCATCGAGGACTTCGATCAGATCGGAGCGCGCGCCGCAGACAATCCGCTGTCGCAACTGCGGCGCTGGTTCGCGGCCGCCGGCATGAACGCGGACCGGCTGCGGCCTTGCGATCTGGGCGGCCGGCACTATGTCGTCGCGCTCGCGCATCACGGGCGCCGGCCCGCGCGCATCATCGATCCGCAACAGCTGGCGGGTCTGGCATGAACAGCGCATCGCTGGTCGGCCGCATCGGCGACAGCCTGAGCATGTTGTCGCACCCGGTGCAGGTATCGTTCGAATTCTTCCCGCCCGGCGACGAGAAAATGGAGCAGATACTGTGGCAGTCGATCCAGCGACTGGCGCCGCTGCGCCCACGGTTCGTCTCGGTCACCTATGGCGCCGACGGCTCGACCCGTGAGCGCACGCACAACGTCGTGACGCGCGTGGTCAGGGAGACTCTGCTCACCCCGGCCGCACACCTGACCTGCGTCGGCATGGATCGCGAGCACGTGCTGGAAATCGCGCGCAGCTATTGGCACACCGGCGTGCGCCACATCGTGGCGCTGCGCGGCGACGCGCCGCAGGGCAGCAGCGGCTACCGGCCGCATCCGGGCGGCTTCGCCTATGCGGTTGACCTGGTGCGCGGACTGCGCAGCGTGGCCGATTTCGAGATCTCGGTGGCGGCCTATCCGGAGGGCCACCCGGAGGCGCCGAGCCCGGTGTTCGACCTGGACAATCTCAAGGCCAAGCTCGACGCCGGCGCGGATCGTGCGATCTCGCAGTTCTTCTTCGAGCCCGGCGTGTTCCTCAGATTTCGCGATCGATGCGCCGCGGCCGGCATCGAGGCCAGCCTGGTGCCGGGCATTCTGCCGATCACGCGCTTTCCGCACATGCTGCGCTTCGCCGAGCGCTGTGGCGCGTCGGTACCGGACTGGCTGCGCCAGCGCTTCGACGGCCTGGAGGATGATGCCGATACGCGGCGCATGATCGCCGCGGCCTTCGCCATCGAGCAGGTGGAAGCCCTGTCGCGCGAGGGCGTGGATGAGTTCCACTTCTATACGCTCAATCGCGCCGACCTGACCTATGCGATCTGCCACGCGCTCGGAGTTCGCCCGGCGGCGGCCGAGCCGCCGGCGCCGCTGCTGGAGCAACGCGTATGAGCCGCGAGCAACGCATCCGCGATTTCAAGCGCCTGTTGACCGAGCGCATCCTGGTGCTCGACGGGGCGATGGGCACCATGATCCAGGGCTATGCGCCGGACGAGGCGGCCTACCGCGGCCAGCGTTTCCACGACTGGCCGAGCGATCTGAAGGGCAACAACGATCTGCTGACGCTGACGCAGCCGGCGCTGATCCGCGAGATCCACGGCAAGTACCTGGAAGCCGGGGCCGACATCATCGAGACCAATACTTTCAATTCCAGCGCGCCCGCCCAGGGTGACTACCGCATGGAAGGCATCGTCGTCGAACTCAATCGGACGGCGGCGCGCCTGGCGCGCGAGGTCGCCGATCAGTACGCCGAACGCACCGGGCGGCCGCGTTTCGTGGCCGGCGCGATCGGTCCGACCAATCGCACCGCCTCGCTCTCCCCGCGGGTCAACGATCCGGGCTTTCGCAATATCAACTTCGATCAGCTGGTCGCGACCTACAGCGAGGCGGCCGCGGCGCTGATCGAAGGTGGCGCCGACCTCATCCTGCTGGAGACCATATTCGACACGCTCAACGCCAAGGCGGCGCTGTTCGCCGTGCGCCGGACCATGCGCGAGCTGTCGGTCGATCTGCCGATCATGATTTCGGGCACGATCACCGACGCCTCGGGCCGCACGCTCTCCGGCCAGACGGTCGAGGCCTTCTGGAATTCGATCCGCCACTCCCAGCCCACCGTGGTCGGGCTCAACTGTGCGCTCGGGGCGAAGCAGCTACGGCCGTATGTCGAGGACTTCTCGCGCATCGCCGACGTGGCGATCTGCGCCTATCCGAACGCCGGTCTCCCCAACGCTTTCGGCGAGTACGATGAACAGGCCTGCGAGACCGCCTCGCTGGTGCGCGAGTTCGCCGAACAGGGGCTGGTTAATATCGTCGGCGGTTGCTGTGGCACCACGGCCGATCACATAGCCCATATCCGCGAGGCAGTCGCCAGTCTGCCAACGCGCGTGCCGCCGCGGCTGTCCGCGCGTTGCCGCCTGTCGGGACTGGAGCCGCTGGACATCGGTCCGGACAGCCTGTTCGTCAACGTCGGCGAACGCACCAACGTCACCGGCTCGGCCAAGTTTCGCCGCCTGATCGAAGCCGACGACTATGACGGCGCGCTCGATGTCGCCCGCACCCAGGTCACCAGCGGCGCGCAGATCATCGATGTCAACATGGACGAGGGCATGCTCGACTCGGAAGCGGCGATGGTACGTTTTCTGAATCTGATCGCGTCCGAACCGGATATCGCCCGGGTGCCGGTCATGATCGACTCCTCGAAGTGGTCGGTGATCGAAGCCGGACTCAAGTGCCTGCAAGGCAAGGGCATCGTCAATTCGATCAGCATGAAGGAGGGCGAGGCGGCCTTCATGGAGCACGCCCGCAAGGTGCGGGCCTACGGCGCCGCCGTGGTGGTCATGGCATTCGACGAGCAGGGTCAGGCCGACACGGTCCAGCGGAAAGTATCGATCTGCGAGCGCTCCTACAAGTTGCTGACCGAGCAAGTCGGCTTCCCGCCGGAAGATATTATTTTCGACCCGAATATATTCGCGGTCGCCACCGGGATCGAGCAGCACAACGGCTATGCGCGCGACTTCATCGAAGCCACGGCCCTCATTCGCGAGCGCTGCCCGCACGCGCTGGTCAGCGGTGGGGTGAGCAACGTCTCGTTCTCGTTTCGCGGCAACGAGCCGGTGCGCGAGGCCATGCATTCGGTGTTCCTCTATCACGCGATCCGGGCCGGCATGAGCATGGGCATCGTCAATGCCGGCCAACTCGCGATCTACGAGGAGATCGAGCCGGAGCTGCGCGAGCGGGTCGAGGACGTGATCCTCAATCGGCGCGAGGATGCGACCGAGCGGCTGCTGGAAATCGCGGCGCGCTACCACGGCGAGGCCGGGACCAAGCGGGCCGAGGACCTGGCGTGGCGCAATTGGCCCGTGGGCAAGCGTCTCGAGCATGCGCTGGTGCGCGGCATCGATGAGTTCGTCATTGCCGATACCGAAGAGGCACGCAGCCAGTTCGAGCGGCCACTCCAGGTGATCGAAGGGCCGCTGATGGACGGCATGAACGTGGTCGGGGATCTGTTCGGCGCCGGCAAGATGTTCCTGCCGCAGGTGGTCAAATCCGCACGCGTCATGAAGAAGGCGGTCGCACACCTGATCCCATATATAGAGAAGGAGAAGGCCGCGGGCGGCGGCGAGCACCGCAGCAACGGCCTGATCGTGATGGCGACCGTGAAAGGTGACGTGCACGATATCGGCAAGAACATCGTCGGCGTGGTGCTCCAGTGCAACAATTTCGACGTGATCGACCTGGGTGTCATGGTGTCGTGCGAGAAGATTCTCAGCACCGCGCGCGACAAAGGCGCCGACATGATCGGGTTGTCGGGACTGATCACCCCCTCCCTCGATGAGATGGTGCATGTCGCGCGCGAAATGCAGCGCCAGGGCTTCAAGCTGCCGCTGCTGATCGGCGGCGCGACCACCTCGCCGGCGCACACCTCGGTGCGCATCGACCCGCAGTACGAAGGCCCGGTGGTCTACGTCAAGGATGCCTCGCGCTCGGTCGGCGTGTGCCAGCAGCTGGTGACGCCCGCGACCCGGGAAGCCTACGCCGCGCGCATCAAATCGGAGCATGGGCTGCGGCGCACCCAGCACGGCGCCCGACGCACCAAATCACCGCAGTTCACGCTGGCGCAGGCGCGCGCCAACCACACGCGCATCGACTGGCAGGCATATGTGCCGCCGGTGCCCCGCATGCTCGGCGTACGCAGCTTCGAGCAGTACTCGATCGAAGAGCTCGCGCGCTACATCGACTGGACGCCGTTCTTCCAGGCCTGGGAATTGCGCGGCAAGTTTCCGGACATCCTCACCGATGCGCAGTTCGGCGAGCAGGCCAGCAGCCTGTATGCCGATGCCCGCAAGATGCTGCGTACCGTGATTCGCGAGCAGTGGCTGCAGGCGCGGGCCGTGATCGGCCTGTTCCCGGCCAACTCGATCGACGAGGACGTCGAGCTGTATGCGGACGATGCGCGCACCCTGCCGGTGGAGCGCGTGCACTTCCTGCGTCAGCAGAAGGACCTGCCGGAAGGCAAACCGCACGGCGCGCTGGCCGACTTCGTCGCTCCCAGGGGCAGCGGCGTGCGCGATTATTTCGGCGCCTTCGCCCTCACGGCCGGTATCGGCATCGAGCCGCACCTGCAGCGCTTCGAGGCCGCCCATGACGACTACTCGAGCATCATGCTCAAGGTGCTGGCCGACCGCCTGGCGGAAGCATTCGCCGAACGCCTGCACGAGCGCGTACGGCGCGAGTTCTGGGGCTACGCGCCGGAAGAGAAGCTCGGCAACGAGCAGCTGATCCGCGAGGAATACCGGGGAATCCGGCCGGCACCGGGCTATCCGGCCTGCCCGGATCACACCGAGAAGGCGACGCTGTGGCGGCTGCTGGACGTCGATCGCAACGCCGGCATCGCGCTGACCGAGTCGTACGCCATGTATCCGACCGCGGCGGTCAGTGGCTGGTATTTCTCCCATCCGCAGTCGCGCTATCTCGCAGTCGGCCGCATCGACCGTGACCAGGTCGAGGATTACGCGCTGCGCAAGAGCCTGAGCGTTGAGGAGGTCGAGCGCTGGCTCGCACCCAATCTCGGCTATGAACCCGAAGCAGTGGTGCTGCTGACGGCATGAATCCACACGGTTCGCGGGCGGCAAGCGCCGCGGCGACGCCGCCGCCGGCCAATCGCGACGTGCTGCTCGGCTTCTTCGGCGTGTTCCGCTACAGCCGGCGCGCGATACAGCTGGTCTGGGACACCAATCGCGCGCTGCTGCTGGCGATGGCTTTGCTGACCCTGGCTGCCGGCCTGCTGCCGGCCGGGGTCGCCTGGATCGGGGCGCAGATCGTGGACGCCGTGGTCACGGCGCGCAATGCCGCCGGTCATAACGCCGTGCGCGTACTGCGACTGGTGTTGCTGGAAGGCTGCCTGGTGGCGGGCGTCGCCGGCGCGCAGCGCGGACTGTCGCTGTGCCAGGCGCTGCTGCGCGCACAGCTCGGCCAGCGCGTGAATGTGATGATCCTCGAGAAGGCCCTGACGCTCGAGCTGCGGCATTTCGAGGATTCCGAGTTCTACGACAAGCTCACGCGCGCGCGGCGCGAGGCGTCGAGCCGCCCCCTGAGCCTGGTAATGCGGACCTTCGGCCTGACGCAGAACGCAATATCGCTGTTGAGCTATGCCGCGCTGCTGGTGCGTTTCTCGCCCTGGACCATGCTGGTGCTGCTGGTCGCGGGCCTGCCCGCCTTCGTCGCGGAAGCGAAGTTCTCGGGCGATGCGTTCCGGTTGTTCCGCTGGCGTTCGCCCGAGACCCGCATGCAGACGTACCTGGAGACGGTGCTGGCGCGCGAGGATCATGCCAAGGAGGTCAAGCTATTCGGGCTGGGCGCAAGGCTGCTGCAACGTTATCGCGACATTTTCACCCGCTTGTATCGCGAGGACCGAGCGCTGTCGATCCGGCGCGACAGCTGGGGCTTCGGTTTGAGCCTGCTTGCAACCTCGACGCTGTACGGTGCCTATGCCTGGATCGCGGTGTCCACCATCCGCGCCAGCATCACGCTCGGTCAGATGACGATGTACCTGTTGCTGTTCCGTCAGGGGCAGGGCGCGGTGTCGGCCATTCTGTCCGCGGTCGGCGGCATGTATGAAGACAACCTGTATCTGTCGACGCTGTACGAGTACCTCGAGACACCGGTCGCACCGGCCGGCGGCAACGCGCCGCGCGGGCCGCTTCCGTCCGATGGGGTGCGCTTCGAGCATGTCAGTTTTACATATCCGGGTGCGGCGGAGCCGGCGCTGATCGACATCAACCTGCATCTGCAGCCTGGCAGCAGTCTCGCGCTGGTCGGGGAGAATGGTTCGGGCAAGACCACGCTGATCAAGCTGCTGACGCGGCTCTACCGTGCGGATTCCGGCCGCGTCCTGATCGACGGGCTGGATTTGACGGAGTGGAGCGAGGATGCGCTGCGGGCGCGCATCGGCGTGATCTTCCAGGACTTCACGCGCTATCAGATGCTGGTGGGCGAGAACGTCGGCGCCGGCGATGAGCGCTTCTTCGAAGACGAACAACGCTGGCAGCAGGCGGCCGAGAAGGGCCGCGCCGCGGATTTCATCGAACAATTGCCGCGGGGCTATCAGACGCAGCTGGGCAAGTGGTTCCAGAACGGCCAGGAACTGTCCGGCGGACAGTGGCAGAAGATCGCGCTGGCGCGCGCGTTCATGCGAACTGACGCGGATATTCTGGTGCTCGATGAGCCGACCGCCGCCATGGACGCGCGCGCCGAGGCGGAGGTCTTCGAACATTTTCGTACGTTGGCGCGCGATCGCATCACCATTCTGATATCGCACCGATTCTCGACGGTGCGCATGGCCGATCAGATCGCGGTACTCGATCGCGGCCGCATCATCGAGAAGGGCAGCCACGAGCAGCTCATGGCCGATGCCGGTCATTATGCTCAACTGTTTGCCCTGCAGGCGCGCGGCTATCGCTGACGTGCGGACGCGGTACAATAGCCGCACTTATGGAAGAAGCCGCTGATACCTTCGATGCCGCGTTCTCCAAGGCGGTGGATCTGGGCAACCGACTCGCCGGCAAGGACAAGGAAGCCGATCTCTGGGACATCGCCGACGGGTTGCTGGCCGGCGCGGTGCAGTACTGGCTGTACTCACGCCAGCCCTGCGGCGATCCGCGTTGCGAGGACTGCGTCCCGATCAGCACGGCCGAGGCGCGCATGGCCGAGCTCAAGCGCCTGATCGACCAGTTGGCGGCGGAGAGCGAGTACTTTCATGCGCCGACCGACGCCAACGCGGGGCGCGCCTAGACATCGAGCTCCGTAATCGCAAGGTCACTCAGGGCGCTGTTACACCATGTGCGCTTTTTCCATTACGAAAAAAACGCACGTGGTGTAACAGCGCCTTGCAATGGTCGCGATTAGCCCGGCTCGATCCCGCGCGCGCCCTCAGGCAGTGGCGGTGGCGGCGATCGGCGCCTGCGTGACTTCGCCGAGCGCCGCATCGAGCCGATCGAGGCCTTCGCTCAGCAGCGCGTCGCTGATCGTCAGCGCGGTGAGGAAACGAATCACGTTGCCATAAATGCCGCACGACAGAACGATCAGGCCTTGACGCGCGGCGGCCTGCACCAGGGCACGCGTCAGGTCGGCGTCGGGCTCCTCGGCGCTGCCATTCTTCACCAGCTCGATCGCCACCATCGCGCCAAGGCCGCGCACCTCACCGATCGCACTGTACTTGGCCTGCAGCGTCTTCAGGCGCGCGGTGAGCTTGGCGCCGAGTTGCTGCGCGCGTTCGATCAGATGCTCCTCGGCGATCACGTCCAGTACCGCCAGGGCCGCGGCACAGGCCAGCGGCGAGCCGGCGTAGGTGCCGCCGAGGCCGCCCGGCGGTGGCGCGTCCATGATTTCCGCCTTGCCGACCACCGCCGACAGCGGCAATCCGCCGGCGATGCTCTTGGCGATGGTCATCAGGTCCGGTTCGACGCCGGCGTGCTCGAACGCGAACATGCGCCCGGTACGCGCAATGCCGGACTGGATCTCATCGGCGATCAGGACGATGCCGTGGCGGTCGCACAGCGCGCGCAGGCTGCGCAGGAAATCCGGTGGTGCCACGTAGAATCCGCCTTCACCGAGCACCGGTTCGATGATGATCGCGGCGACCCGCGTGGGTTCCACATCGGCCTTGAACAGCTGCTCGATCGCGGCCAGGCACAGCTGCGGCGTCACGCCGTGATAGGCCATGGGAAATGGCACGTGAAACACTTCCGGCAGCAGCGGGCCGAAGCCGGCCTTGTACGGTTGCACCTTGCCGGTCAGGCTCATCGTGGCGAGCGTGCGGCCATGAAAGCCGCCGCTGAAGGCGATGACGGCCGAACGGCGCGTGTGGTAGCGCGCGATCTTCAGCGCGTTTTCCACCGCCTCCGCGCCGGTGGAAAACAGGATCGACTTCTTCGGCGTCGGGCCGGGTGCAAGCGCGTTGAGCCGCTCGGCCAGCGCGACATAGCCCTCATAGGGTGTGACCTGAAAGCAGGCGTGCGACACCTGCTGCAGCTGCTGCTGCACGGCGGCGACCACGCGCGGATGCAGGTGCCCGACATTGAGCACCGAGATACCGCTGGCGAAATCGATATAGCGGCGCCCCTCGACGTCCCAAAGCTCCGCGTTCTTCGCATGATCGACGTACACGCCGAGCGAGGTGGCCACGCCACGTGGCACCGCGAGGCCGCGGCGCCGATGCAGATCGCTATTGCTGCCCATATCCTGATCTCCTCCAGTTTGGCAGACTATAAGCTCAAGGCCGGCGACCCTGAACCGGTTTTTGATTGCCCTGTGCCCAGCCGCGTCGCTAGAATTCCGCGGCCGAATCAAATCTGTGAGCGTATCCCATTGAGCGACAACGACATCACCACGGAAGTGGTCATCATTGGTGCCGGTCCGGCCGGCCTGTTCCAGGTCTTTGAACTCGGGTTGCTCGGCATCAAGTCGCACGTGGTCGACTCGCTGAAACAGGCCGGCGGTCAATGCACCGAGCTGTATCCGGACAAGCCGATCTACGACATACCGGCGCTGCCGATCTGCGGTGCCCAGGAGCTGGTGGACCGCCTGATGCAGCAGATCAAGCCGTTCGGCGCCCAGCTGCACCTGGGTGAGGAAGCGGTGCAAATGGAAAAACAGGACAGCGGCCGCTTCCGCGTGGTAACCGCGGCCGGCACCGTATTTGACGCGGGTGCGGTGGTGATTGCCGCGGGCGTCGGCTCGTTTCAGCCGCGCCGCCTGGCCGTCGAGGGCGTCGAGACGTTCGAGGGCAGGCAGATTCACTACCGCATCAAGGACGTCACCGATTTCCATGGCCGCAAGCTGGTCATCTTTGGCGGCGGGGATTCGGCGCTCGACTGGGCGCTGGCGCTGGCGCCGAAAGCCTCGAGTATCGCGCTGGTGCATCGCCGGGCCGAGTTTCGCGGGGCACCGGCTTCGGTCGCGCAACTGCGCGCGCTCGAGGCCTCCGGCAAGCTGCGCTTCATCGAGGGCCTGGCGCAGTCGGTACATAGCGAGGCCGATCAGCTTCGGGGCGTGCACGTGAAGGACGCCAGCGGTGAGCTGCATCGGCTCGATGCCGAGCATCTGCTGGTGTTCTTCGGGCTGGCGCCGAAACTCGGACCGATCGCCGATTGGGGGCTCGAGATCGACAAGCGCGCCATCAAGGTGGACACGGAGAAATTCGAGTCGAACATCCCGGGCGTGTTCGCCATCGGCGACATCAATACCTACCCGGGCAAGAAAAAACTGATTCTCTCCGGCTTCCACGAAGCGGCGCTGGCGTCATTTGCGATTCAGCATTACCTGTATCCGGCCAAGAAGCAGTTCCTGCAATACACCACCACCAGTCCGGCCATGCAGAAACGCCTGGGCGTCGCGACCGCCTGATGCATGCCGGCCTTGCCGAGTTGCTGCGCCTGCTCGAGCTCGAACAGCTCGAGATCAATCTGTTCCGCGGCGTGAGCCGCGACATCGGCAGCCCGCAGGTCTTCGGCGGTCAGGTGTTGGGGCAGGCCCTGCGCGCGGCGTACGGCACGGTGGAGCCCGGACGCATCGCGCATTCGCTGCACGCCTACTTCCTGCGACGCGGGGACTTCAACGCCCCGATCGTCTATTTCGTCGACCGCAGTCGCGACGGGGCGAGTTTCACCAGCCGGCGTGTCACCGCGATCCAGCACGGCGAGCAGATCTTTAATATGTCGGCGTCGTTTCAGGTGGACCAGCCCGGCGTCGAGCACCAGATAGCAATGCCCGACGTGCCGCCGCCGGAAGCCTTGAGGGAATCCGACCCGGTGCCGAAGGCCGCGCTCGATGCGATGCCGGAAAAGACGCGCCGGCTGTACACCTCCGCCCGGCCGTTTGAATTTCGCATGGTAGAGCCGCGCGATCCGGCGCACCCGAAGAACGCCCCGCCGCTGCAGCACATCTGGATGCGCGCGATCGATCGGCTGCCGGATGACGATGTGTTGCATCGCTGCCTGCTGGCCTATGTGTCCGATTTCTACCTGCTTACGACCGCGACGCTGCCGCATGTGGAGCAGCTGATGAGTGGCAAGCGCTTTCTGGCGAGCATCGACCACGCGATGTGGCTGCACTGGCCGATGCGCGTCGACGAGTGGTATCTGTGCTCCTACGACAGCCCGAGCGCCGCGGGCTCGCGCGGCTTCTCCCGCGGCAGCATATTCACCCGCGATGGCCGCCTGGTGGCCAACACCGCGCAGGAGGGCCTGGTGCGCATGAGCGCCCCGGCCGCGGGGTAAGTCGCGCCAGCGCCAGGCAGCGCTACGCGGCGAAGCGCCCGCTGCGGTAGTCCTCCACCGCCTGCTCGATCTCCTGGCGCGTATTCATGACGAATGGGCCGTACTGCACCACCGGCTCGTTGAGCGGGCGCGCCGCCAGCAACAGCACGCGTGCGCCGCGCGCGCCGCCCGCGATGCGCACCTCCTCGCCGTCGGACAGTACGCCGGCCGCACGATGCGGCAGCGTCTGTTCGCTCGCCGGCGCGCCCACCCGTGCCTCGCCGTCATACACGTAGACAAAGGCGTTATGGCCACGAGTCACCGGGACGACGATGTCGGTAGCTGCGGGCAGAGTCAGGTCCAGATAGAGCGGATCGGTGCTCAACCGCTCGGCCGCGCCGTTGACCGGGCCGCTCGCGCTGCCGCCGTCCCACCGCAGCGTGCCGGCGATCACTTTGGCGCTCGCTCCCGAGGGCAGCTGCACGTTCGGAATCTGCTGCGCGGGAATGTCCCGGTAGTGCGCCGGTTTCATCTTCTCCTTCGCCGGCAGGTTGATCCACAGTTGAAAGCCGCGCATGCGCCCCTCGGTCTGCTGCGGCATCTCCGAATGGATGATGCCGCGCGCGGCCGTCATCCACTGCACGTCGCCGGGCGCAAGATCCCCGCGGTTGCCGAGGTGATCCTCATGCCGCAGATGTCCGTCGAGCATGTAGGTGACGGTCTCGAAACCGCGATGCGGGTGCGCCGGGAAGCCGGCGATGTAGTCCTGCGGATCGTCTGAATAGAATTCGTCGAGCATCAGGAACGGATCGACCTGCAGGCCGCGCTGGCTGCCGAGGCTGCGGCGCAATTTGACGCCGGCGCCGTCCGAGGTCGGAACCGAGGCAATGATTTGCATTAGTGTGCGCATGGTTCTTCCAGCCTAGGCCGCGAGCCGTTCGATCGCCGTTGCCGCCGCAGCCAGGCCCGAGGCCTTGCTCTGCGGACTGATCGCCAGGCCTTCAGCGTAAACAAACTCGACGTCTTCGATACCCACGAAGCGCAGGAAATCGCGCACGTAGTTGGTCTGTGTATCAAGCGCGGTGCCGGCGTACAAGCCCCCGCGCGCGGCGAAGATATAGGCCCGCTTGCCCTGCAGCAGCCCGACCGGACCGTTCGCGGTATAGCGGAAGGTCTCCCCGGCGCGGGCAATATGGTCGAAGTAAGCCTTGAGCTGGGACGGCACGCCGAAGTTATACATCGGCAGTCCGAGCACGATCACGTCGGCCTGTTTGAGCTCGCCGATGAGCGCATCGGAATAGGCGACCACCTCGCGTTGCGCTGCGTTGCGCTCCTGCGGTGCACTCACAAATGCCGCGAAGCGCTCGGCGCTCAGGTGCGGCACCGTATCGCTCGCCAGATCGCGCCGTACGATGCGCCAATCCGGCCGCGCGCGGCTGAAGGCCTGCACGAACTGTGTCGCCAACTGGCTCGACTGGCCGTGATCGGCATGGATGCTGGTGTTGATCTGCAGCAGCGTGTTCATGGTTCGATCCTCGATGAATGGGTTGATGATCTGAGGCGAAGTGAACCATTTGCTCATCAGATAAAAAAGTAGAATAATCGGCTAGATCTGATCTAATAAACTGATAGATTGATGCCGCCAGCCCCGCGGATATCGCTCGAGCAATGGCGCGCGCTGCAGGCCGTGGTTGACGCCGGCGGCTACGCCCAGGCCGCCGCGCGGCTGCACAAGAGCCAGTCAGCCATCACGTACGCGGTGCAGAGGATCGAGGCGCTGCTCGAGGTGAAGCTGTTCGAACTCAGGGGCCGCAAGGCACAGCTCACCGGCGGCGGGGAAGTGCTGTACCGGCGCGCCAAAGGCCTGCTCGAGGAGGCCGAGTCGCTCGAGGGCGCCGGCCGCCAGCTGGCGCAGGGCTGGGAGAGTGAACTGAAGCTGGCGGTCGAGATCATCTTTCCGACCTGGTTGCTGCTGCGATGCTTCTCCCTGTTTGCGCAGGAGCGGCCCGAGACGCGCATCGAGCTGTATGAAACCGTGCTCAGCGGCACCGACGAGGCGCTGATCCAGCGGCGCGTCGATCTGGCGATCTGCTCGCTGGTGCCGCCGGGATTCATGGGCGATGCGCTGATGCCGATGCGATTCATCGCCGCCGCACATCCCGAGCATCCCCTGCATCAACTCAAGCGCGAGCTCACCGCGCAGGATCTGCGCAAGTACCGCCAGCTCGTGATCCGCGATTCCGGCAGCCAACGCAGCCGCAGCGCGCCGTGGCTGGCGGCCGGACAGCGCTGGACTGTGAGCCACAAGGCGACGCAGATCCACGCCGCCGGCATGGGGCTGGGCTTCGCCTGGTTCGCGCAGGATACGATCCGCAGTGAGCTGGAGCAGGGGCTGCTCAAGCCACTGCCGCTGCGGGAAGGTGCCGAGGTGTTTGCCGAGCTCTACCTGGTCTATGCCGATCGCGACTATGCCGGTCCCGGCGCGCAGCGCCTGGCCGGCATCGTGCGCGAGCAGGTCAAAGCAGCTTGCCGGGGTTCATGATGCCGTTCGGATCGAGCGCCTGCTTGATCGCCCGCATCGCGCCCAGCGCCGCCGGCGAGGCATAGCGCGCCAGCTCCTCGCGCTTGAGGCGGCCGATGCCGTGCTCGGCGCTGATGCTGCCGGCAAACTTCGCCACCAGATCGTGGATGGCGCGCCGGATCTGCGGCTCCTGCGCCAGGAACGCCGCGGATCGCTCGCGCTCGATGCAGTTGATATTGAAATGCAGGTTACCGTCGCCCGCGTGTCCGTAGCACACCAGTACGCCATCGCGTACGTGCGTCTGCACCCAGAGCGAAGCCTCATTGATGAATTCCGGCAGCGAGGCGATGGGTACGCTGATATCGTGCTTGAGGCTCGCGCCCGCGTGGCGCTGCGCCTCCGGCACGCTCTCGCGCAGCCGCCAGAAGGCGGCGCGCACGCGCTCGCTGGTCGCGAGCGCGGCATCGAGCAGCAGTGAGCGTTCGGCGGCCTCGGCCAGAGTCTGCTGCAGCAGCTCCGCCAACGGCTCGTCCGCCGCCGAGGTCAGCTCGCACAGGATGTACCAGGGATACGCCGTCGTCAGCGGATCGGTGATGCCGGGGATATGACGCGCGGTGAGCTCGATGGCGATACGCGGCAGCAGCTCAAACGAGCTCAGGCGCTCGCCGGCCTGGGCACGCAGTACCGCGAGCAGCTTGACGGCGGCTTCAGGAGTTGCCATGGCGATGAACGCGGTCGCGCTGCTGCGCATTTTCGGCCACAGCTTGAGCGTCGCCGCCGTGATCACGCCGAGCGTGCCTTCGGATCCGATGAGCAGGGATTTCAGGTCGTAGCCGGTGTTGTCCTTGCGCAGCGACTTCAGGCCATCGAACACCTGGCCGTCCGGCAGCACCGCCTCGATACCCAGCACGAGCTCGCGCGCCATGCCGTAGCGCACGACGTTGAGACCACCGGCGTTGGTGGCGAGATTGCCGCCGATCTGGCAGCTGCCTTCGGAACCCAGACTCAGCGGGAAAAAGCGCTCGAGCCGATCCGCGGCCTGCTGCACGCTCGCCAGTACGCAGCCCGCCTCGGCGGTGAGCGAAAAATTATCCGCATCGATCGCACGGATGCGATTGAGCCGGCGCAAGGACAGCAGCAGCTGCCGGCCCGACTCATCAGGCGTCGCCCCGCCACAGTAGCTGGTGTTGCCGCCCTGGGGAACCAGTCCCAGCCGCTGGCCGTTGCACCAGCGCACGATGCCCGCGACCTGCTCGACGGTGCGAGGCAGCACGACCGCGAGCGCGCGGCCGTGATAGAGCTGGCGCTGGTCCACCAGAAAAGGGGCTGTATCGGCGTCCGCCGTGAGCATGCCGTCGGAGCCGACCAGGGCGCGCAGCTCTGCGCGCAGTGCATCGTCATCCTTCATGCGCCGCGCACAATAAGCCGCAACTTCATGTTCCTGAAGTTAATTTGAGGACGACTTGCGCAACGCTGCGATGCGTTCCTCGAGCGGCGGATGACTCATGAACAGACGCTGGAGGCCGCTGCCCTCGCCGCCGGAGATGCCGAAGGCGTTCAGCTGCGCAGGCAGCGGCTCATCGTGAGCGACTTTGAGCCGCTCCAGGGCCGCGATCATCCGCTCACGACCCGCGAGCCGGGCGCCACCCGCATCGGCGCGGAACTCACGCTGGCGCGAAAACCACATGACGATGATCGTGGCAAGAATGCCCAGTACCAGCTGCGAGACCAGTACCGTGACGAAATAGGCCGGGCCGCGGCCTTCGCTGTCGCGTGACATCGATCGATCGACGATGCTGCCGATGATGCGCGACAGAAAGATGACGAACGTGTTGACCACACCCTGGATCAGCGTGAGCGTCACCATGTCGCCGTTGGCTACGTGGGTGAGTTCGTGCCCGAGCACCGCCTCGATCTCATTGCGGTCCATCGATGCGAGCAGCCCGCTGCTGACCGCGACCAGCGCGCTGTCGCGCCGCGGGCCGGTGGCAAAGGCGTTCGGCTGTGGTGAGTCGAAGATGCCGACGTCGGGCATGCCGACGCCGGCTTTGTTGGCCAATGAGCGTACCGTATCGACGAGCCATTGCTCGCTGGCGGACGCGGGCTGCTCGATGACCCGCACACCCATGCTGCGCACCGCCATCCATTTGGAAATGGCCAGCGAGATCAGCGAGCCGCCGAATCCAAACAATGCGGCGAACACCAGCAGGCCTTCGAGGCTGCCGCCCTGCTGGGTCAGCCACGCGTCGAGTCCGGTGACCTGTGCGACGATGGACAGCACCAGGACAATCGCGAGATTCGTGACGACAAAAAGAAATATGCGCTTCATGGCGGTTACCGAAAGGCTCCTGCTGAGGTTGCCAGCGTTAAAGTCGAAAGCTCCCGGCTCGGGCCGGCTCTCGTTATCGGTTTAGATGACGGCGGCGCTCAGGAATTCAACTCCTGGCGATGCTTCCCTTTAAAATCAATGGCATATTAGCCGGTCGCAGCGCCATTGCTCACCGCAGCGCCGGGCGCCCGCGCCAGGCGGGCAGTCAATAGTTGTCGCTTTCCTTCTCGTCCTCGTCCCAGTCCTCGTCGTCCTCGTCTTCGTCGTCGTCCCAGGTCTCGTCGAGGTCCTCGTCCTCTTCTTCCTCCTCCTCCTCTTCTTCTTCCTCCTCCTCGGCGCTGCCGGCCCAACCCTCGGGTTCATCGATCTTCTCGAGGTCGAGCTCATGCCAGGTCTCCAGATCGATCTCCTCGATATCGCCATCGAGGTACTCGATCTCGACCAACTCGGCATCCTCATCCATCGAGAGCACCCGAAAACTCTCGTTCTCGTCTATGTTCTCGTACCACTGGCCCACGACGGGCTCGTATTCTCTGGCCACCTGTCTGATTCCTCGGCCGTTGTGTGGCGCGCGCCATGCGCCGCGCAACGATATTAGGGCGAGCGCCGCAGTGAGGCAATCCGGTGACCGCGCTCCGAGTTGCTCTACAATGGCGCGGCCGCTCATGATCGATCGCAAAACAAACCGATCACCCACACCACTGACGGCCGCACGGCGCATCGTCGTCAAGGTCGGTTCGGCGCTGCTGGTCGATGCCAGGACCGGGCGCCTGAATCGCTCCTGGCTGGAAACACTGATCGATGACCTGCTGCGGCTGCGCCGCCGTGGCCAGCAGGTGATTCTGGTGTCTTCGGGCGCCATCGCTCTGGGCCGGCGGCGCCTCGGACTGGCCGCGGGGACGCTGCGCCTGGAAGAGAGCCAGGCCGCCGCCGCGGTTGGCCAGATCCGTCTGGCGCATGCCTACAAGGAGCTGCTCGAAGCCGGCGATGTGACCGTGGCGCAGGTGCTGCTGACCCTGGAGGACAGCGAGCAGCGCACGCGGTATCTGAACGCGCGCGCCACGCTGGAAGCGCTGCTGGGGCTCGGCGCCATCCCGGTGATCAACGAAAACGACACTGTGGCTACCGCCGAGATCCGCTATGGCGACAACGATCGGCTCGCCGCCCGCGTGGCGCAGATGGCCAGCGCCGACTGCCTGGTGCTGCTGTCGGATATCGACGGCCTGTATACCGCTGATCCGCATCGCGATCCCGGCGCGCAGTTCATCGGGCGTGTCATGCGGGTCACGCCCGAAATCGAGGCGATGGCCGGACGCGCCAGTTCCGAGGTCGGCTCGGGCGGCATGGCGACCAAGATCGCCGCGGCGCGCATCGCCGTGAACGCTGGCTGCCACATGTGCATCGCGTCCGGGCGCCGGCGTCATCCGCTGCGGCGCCTCGAGTCCGGCGCCCGGTGCACCTGGTTCATGCCGGCCTCCACGCCGCTGGCAGCGCGCAAGCAATGGATCGCCGGCACGCTCAGACCGGCGGGCGCGATACATATTGACGCCGGCGCGCTGCGTGCGCTGCAGGGTGGCAAAAGCCTGCTGGCAGCAGGGGTTACCGGCACGCTCGGGCGCTTCGAAAGCGGCGATACCGTCAGCGTGCTGGCGCCCGACGGCGTGGAAGTCGCGCGCGGCATCGCCGCTTACTCGGACAGCGATGCCAGCCGCATCATGGGACGCCGGAGCAGCGAGATCGAGGCGCTCCTGGGCTTTCGCGGCCGCGAGGAACTGATACATCGTGACGATCTGGTCATTCTGCAGCATGATTATCGGCCGCCGGAGCGCAAGCCCGCGTTGCCGGGCGCAGCCGAAGGATTAGCCGAGGTGAAACCATGACCGGCGTCGTCACATCGATCGCGGAGCGCGCTGATTCGCCCGACGTGCACACGCTGATGCAGAATCTGGGACGGGCCGCGGTGGCTGCCGCGGAACGGCTCGCGCTGGCCGAGAGCGGCGTCAAGAACGAGGCGCTCGCCGCCGCCGCCGCCGCCATCCGGGCCCAGGCCGCGGCGATTCTCGCCGCCAATGCCGATGACCTGTTCGATGCGCGGGAAGCGGGCATGAGCGGCGCGCTGCTGGATCGGCTGCAGCTGGACGCCACACGCGTGGAGGCGATGGCGCGCGCTCTGGAAGGCGTCGCCGCACTGCCGGATCCGATCGGCGTTGTGATCGCCGAGTGGACGCGGCCCAACGGTCTGCGCATCAGCCGCGTGCGCGTGCCGCTGGGGGTCATCGGCATCATCTACGAGAGCCGGCCCAACGTGACGGCCGACGCGGGTGCACTGTGCCTGAAATCGGGTAACGCGGCGATTCTTCGCGGTGGCTCGGAAAGCCGGCGCTCGAGCGCGGCCATTCACGCCTGCCTGGTGGAAGGACTGAAGGCGGCAGGTTTGCCGGCAAGCGCGATCCAGCTGGTGCCCACCGCGGATCGCGCCGCCGTCGGCGAGATGCTCTCGGGCATGCAGCAGTTCATCGATGTGCTGGTGCCGCGCGGCGGCAAGAGCCTCGTGGCGCGTGTCCAGGCCGAGGCCCGGGTACCGGTAATCGGCCACCTGGAGGGCAATTGTCACGTCTACATCGATCGGGATGCCGAGCTCGATATGGCGATCAGGATCACCACCAACGCCAAGATGCGCCGAACTGGCGTGTGCGGCGCGGCCGAGACGCTGCTGATCGACCAGGCCTGCCCGCCGCTGCATCTGGGCACCCTGATCAGTGAGCTCATCGCGGCGGGTTGCGAGGTGCGCGGCGATGAGGCTGCGCGTGAGGCCGATCGGCGCGTCAAGCCGGCCACCGAAGCTGACTGGTCCACGGAATACCTCGATGCCATCATCGCCGTGCGTGTCGTGGACGGCGTGGACGAGGCGATCGCGCACATCGCCCGCTACGGCTCGTCGCACACCGATGCGATCGTGACGTCCAATGTGGCCACCGCTGAGCGTTTTCTGGAGCGCGTCGACAGCGCCATCGTGTTGCACAATGCGTCGACGCAGTTTGCCGACGGTGCCGAGTTCGGCATGGGAGCCGAAATCGGCATCTCGACCGATCGGTTCCACGCTCGGGGCCCCGTGGGCGTGGAGCAACTCACGAGCTACAAGTACGTCGTGCACGGCTCCGGCCAGATCCGGCCGTGACCGGATCTAGCCGTGGCCGCGGCCTTGCCCGTGACCATGGCCGTGGTCAGGAGCCTCCGGCGCTGCTGCCGCGAGCGATGCATGCGGCTGTGCGGGCGCGGCGGCACAGCGCTCGCAATTGACCCAGCCGGAGTCGCCGTCCTGGTAGTACTCCTTCTTCCAGATCGGCACGCGGTGCTTGACCTCGTCGATGATGTAGCGGCAGGCATCGAAGGCCTCGCCGCGATGCGCCGCGCTGACGCCGACCCAGACCGCGAGCTCGCCGATGGCCAGCGGCCCCACGCGATGCGCACAGCGGGCGCGCTCGACCCCGAATCGCTTCTGCGCTTCGGCGAGTATGCGCTCGCCCTCGCGCACGGCGAGCGGTGCGAAGCCCTCGTACTCCAGCCGTAGCACTGTGCGGCCGTCGTTGAAGTCGCGCACCCAGCCCTCGAAGGCGGCATAGCCGCCACAGGCCGGATCCTGCAGTTCCTTGCGCAGCAGCTCCGGTTGCAACGGCGTCTCATGCAGGCTGAAGCAGTTCATGCTGGCCCTGTGGCGCGCGCCGTTCGGATCAGCCGCCCGCCACGGGCGGCAGGAAGACCACGGTGTCGCCATCGGCCAGCGGCGAGCGCCAGTCCCCGAACTCATCGTTCACAGCCACACGCAGGAATTCCGGGGCCAGCGTCAGTCCGCGGCGACGGCGCAGCTCCTCGTACAGCTCCCGCGGGGTGGTGGCCTGCGTTTCGAGCTCTTCGGTGCTGCGGCCGGCCTGCTCGCGCAGCATCGCAAAATAACGCACCTGCAGGCGCCGCGACGCGCCGGCCCCGGACGGCACAGCCGCGGCGGGCGTGGCTGCGGCCGGCGTGGCTGCGGCGGTGCCGATGGTCGCTTTCGCGGCTACATACTCTTCCCCGGTATTGACGTTATCCAGCGCCCGCGGGTTGGGCAGATCCAGCAACTCGACGTCGGCACCCGACAGCAGTGCGCGCGGGCACTGCTGTCCGCGCGTCAGCGACTCCTCTATAACTGCCAGGCTGCGCGGCTCGAAAATCGCACATAGCGGTTCGGGCAGCGCATCGAAACTGCTGCGATACGCGGTCGCGATCCGCGTGTCCGCCCGGCGCCCGATCAGGTGCTGCAGCGTCGCGCGATCGAGGAACGGCAGGTCGCAGGCGAGGATCAGCCAGGCGTGATCCGGATAGGCGTGCAGCGCGGCATGAATGCCCCCGATCGGCCCCAGGTTCGGCTTGATGTCGGCGATGGTGTCGTAGGCAGCGCGGTGCGGATCATAGAGCTGGTCGGCGCGCACCGACACGAAACAGCGCGCCACCAGCGGGGTAAGCAATTCCATCGCGCGCGCGAGCTGCGACTTGCCGGCATATTCCAGGCTGGCCTTATCCCGCTGCATGCGGCGACTGCGTCCGCCGGTGAGTACCAATCCATAGAGTGCTGGCGCGCTCATGCGGCCATCCTCATGCGCGTGCGTGCGCCCAAGCGCGCACGGATCTCGCGCTTGCCACCGCTCTTGGATAGCAGCCGCACGCTCGCGATGCGGATGTCGTGCGACAGCGACTTGCACATGTCATAGATGGTCAGGGCCGCAACGCTGGCGCCAGTCAGCGCTTCCATTTCTACGCCGGTCTTGTGCCGCACCTCGACACGGCAGCGCACCACGATGACGGCGGCGCCGGCGGTGCCCGGTGCGAAGCCGATATCGATCCGGCACTGTTCGAGCGCCAGCGGATGGCAAAACGGAATCAGCTCCGAAGTGCGTTTGGCCGCCATGACGCCGGCCACGATCGCGGTATCGAACACCGGGCCCTTCTTCGTGCGATGCCCGCTGCGCCTGAGCGCACGGGCGACTGCCGGCGGCAATCGCACGCGCGCCTCCGCCTCGGCGATTCGATGGGTAACGGGTTTGGCGCCGACGTCGACCATCGCGGGGCGGGAGCGCGCATCCAGATGCGCGAGTGGGGCGTTGCGGGAGCGGTTTGGCATGTGGCTCTTTAGCCCCCGACGTAATTCATCTCGACGTGCTGCACGCCTCGGGCGCGCAGCTTGTCGCGCAGCTCGCTGTAGCGGTCTGCGCGCCGCTCCCAGACCGCACGGATCATTTGCAGCAGCTCCTCATCGCTGGCACCGCCGCGCAGCGGGGCTCGCAGATCGGTGCCTTCGGCCGCGAACAGGCAGGTATAGAACTTGCCGTCCGAGGACAGTCGGGCGCGCGAGCAGTCGCCGCAGAAGGGCTGCGTGACCGAGGAGATGAAGCCGATCTCACCACCACCGTCCTCGAACGCATAGCGGCGCGCGACCTCGCTCGCGTAGGCCGGGTCGAGCGCGCCGACCGGCCAGCGCGCATGAATGAGTTCGAGCAGCTGCTGCGAGGGCACGACACGCTCGCGATTCCAGTCGTTGCGGTTGCCGACATCCATGTACTCGATGAAGCGCACGATGATGCCGGAGCCGCGGAAATGCTCGACCAGATCGAGCACCTGGTGGTCATTGATGCCGCGCTGGACGACCGCGTTGAGCTTGATCGGTGACAGCCCGGCACGCTGGGCGGCTGCGATCCCCTCGAGCACGTCCTTGACGCTGCCGAAGCCGCCAGCCATCTGTGAGAACACGGCCGGATCGAGACTGTCCAGGCTGACCGTGACGCGCTGCAGGCCGGCGGCGCGCAACTCCGCCGCGTGCTGCGCGAGCAGCACACCATTGGTGGTCAGAGCGACGTCGGCAATGCCTGGCAGGCTGGTCAGGTCGCCGATCAGATCGGCCAGCCCCGCGCGCAGCAGCGGCTCACCGCCCGTGACCCGCAGTTTCACCACGCCGAGCTGCACGAACAGCCGCGTCAGGCGCAGCAGCTCATTGAAATCGAGGCGCTCGCTGGATTTCAGAAACCGGTACTGGTCGTGAAAGCGCTCGCGCGGCATGCAATAAGGGCAGCGAAAGTTGCAGCGATCGATGACCGAAAGGCGCAAATCACGCAGCGGGCGCCCCAGGGTATCCTGGATCAGGCGCTGGCGCGGCAATATGGGCTGAACTTTGGCGATGGCCATGCGCTAAGGCTACCAGATCGAGCGCGGTGCCAAGGCAATGTAGATCGCAGGAGCCGTTATTGCCAGCGAAACAGGCGTGCCACATAACCTTTGGCGAAGTCGGCCGGGCCGGGCGGCAGCTCGACGAATCCGTCGGTCGTCGCCAGCGAGGCGAAATCCCCGGAACCGTTGGTGGGACAGGGCGTTGCCCACGGGCGCGCCCAATCGTCGTGCGCTACGCGCACGGGCATGAATCCCGCCATCTTGACTTCCCAATGGATCGGCGCGGCGAGCGCGACGCGTTCGCGCGCGGCTGCCGGCATGCCCATGGCGGCGTAGAGCGCCGGCACCACGTAGCGCACCAGGCACACCAGCGTCGACACCGGATTGCCCGGTAACGCAAATACCGAGCGGCCCTGGCTCGACGTGCCGTACCACATCGGCCTGCCCGGGCGTTGCGCGATCCCGTGGAGCACGCAGCGCACGCCGATGTCCTCGAGCGCCTTGGGAACCAGGTCGAATCGCCCCATCGAGACGCCGCCCGAGAGAATGAGTACCTCGTGTGTCTGCAGATGCAGGTGCAGCCGCTCGCGCAGCGTCTGCGCATCGTCGGGCAGGTGGTCATCGGCGACGCGCTGAAAGCCGCGTTGGCGCAGCGCGGCGACCACGGCATAGGCGTTGGACCGCCGGATCTGATGCGGCGCAATCGGATCGCCGGGCTCCACCAGCTCGTTGCCCGTGGAGACGACGACAATTGCGGGCTGGCTGCTGACGCGCACGCGTGCCATGCCGGCTGAGGCTGCAACGGCGATCTCCGGCGCATTCAGCACGCTGCCCGCGGCCAGCAGCAGTGCGCCCTGGGTGCGGTCGCTGGCCCGCCGATGCACGTTCTTCCACGGCATGCGGCCCACGCCCTCATCGATTTCGGCGTAACCCCCGGCGCTGCGCAGCTGCTCGATCGGGACCACCGTGTCGCAGCCTCCCGGCAGGACGGCGCCGGTCATGACCTCAACGCAATTCTCGTCCGTCGCCAGCACGTAGGGTGCCTCGCCCGCCGCCTGTGTCGCCTGCACCTTGAAGCGCCGCTGGCCGCCGGCGGCGGCGCTTGAGGCGAGCGCGATGCCGTCCATCGCGACCCGGTCGAACGGCGGCTGATCGCGTTCGGCGTAGACATTTTCGCGCAGTACGGCGCCCGCGCACTGTCCTACCGGCAACGATTCGATCGGCAGGCAGACCAGGTGTTCGCTGATAAGCGTCTCGGCGGCCTGTGGTTCCATCATGGCCATATGTTACGCCGGTGCAGCGGGCGGTGGTGCGTTGGGGACGTTCATGACACGATGGGCGTTCAACGCGCCCGTAGCTCAGTTGGATAGAGCATCAGGCTTCGAACCTGAGGGTCGGGAGTTCGAATCTCTCCGGGCGCGCCAATCGATCAATTACTTGCCACTGATGGGCAATGCTCAATTG
>Ga0302314_10002768_pt1 | contig 32502 bp, 20 predicted proteins | sample III_Palsa_N2_3_FD_200533 | JGI IMG/M metagenome (GOLD analysis project Ga0302314, IMG submission 200533) | Peat permafrost microbial communities from Stordalen Mire near Abisko, Sweden - III_Palsa_N2_3 | ecosystem: Environmental > Terrestrial > Soil > Palsa > Peat permafrost | place: Sweden...
CGTGGCGGCCGCTCAACAGGGACTGCCGTGGCTCGCGCCGATCGCCTGGCTCGGTGCCGCACTGGTGCTTGCCGTGGTGCTGGCGCCGTTGGCCTGCGCAGCTGCCCTTCGTATTGCTCTGGACGCCTGACCACTCACCATGTCTAGCTGGATCCCCCTCTGGTTGCACAAACTTGGCTCGCCGCCGACGTTCTATCGCTTCGCCGGCACGTTGCGGCCGTGGGCGATGGCGATGGCCTTGCTGTTCGGCGCTATCGCGCTGTACGGCGGCCTGGTGCTGGCGCCGGCCGACTACCAGCAGGGCGATGCCTACCGGATCATCTTCATCCACGTGCCCAGCGCGTGGATGAGCATGTTCATCTATGCCGTGATGGGTGTGGCGGCGTTCATCGCGCTGGTGTGGCGTATCAAGCTGGCAGAAGTGGTGGCGATGGAATCGGCACCGATCGGCGCCGCATTCACCTTCATCACCCTGGTCACCGGCTCGCTATGGGGCAAGCCGATGTGGGGTACCTGGTGGACGTGGGACGCGCGGCTTACTTCCGAGCTGGTGCTGCTGTTCCTCTACCTCGGCGTGATCGGGCTGTACCACGCGTTCGAGGATCGCCGCCAGGGCGCGCGTGCCGCGGCGTTCCTGGCGATCATCGGCATCATCAACGTGCCGATCGTGCATTTCTCGGTGAACTGGTGGAATACCCTCCATCAGGGCAGCACCATCAACGTGTTCGGCCAGTCGAAGATTTCCTGGGACATGTTGTGGCCGTTGCTCAGCATGATGCTGGCGACCAAGTTCTATTACGTCGCCAGCCTGTTCCGCCGTGTGCGCACCGACCTGCTGGCACTGGAAGGTGGCAAGGACTGGGTGCGCAAGATCGCCGAAAGCGAGGCCGGACAGTGAATGCCTTGCAGACTTTCTTCGCAATGGGTGGCTACGGCGCCTATGTGTGGCCAGCCTATGCGGTGTTCTTCATCGTGCTGATCGTCGACAACATCGCTCCGCGACTGCGCCGTCGTCGCGTGCTGCGCGAACTCCGTGCGCGCATCGCACGACAGAGTTCGCGACAGGATCGGGTACGACAGGATCGCGCCAACAGCAACTCCATTCCTACGCAACCGTCACCCTGAAGGCGGCGGATCACGACATGTCCATGAATCCCACCCGTAAACGCCGGCTCACCATCGTCGTCCTGATTGTCGCCGCCGCTGCACTCGCGGTCGGTCTGGGCGTGTACGCACTGCAGAACAACATGAATTACCTGCTCACGCCGAGCCAGGTGCAGTCGGGACAGGCAGCCGATTACAAGACGTTCCGCCTTGGCGGCATGGTCAAGGCCGGCTCGATCCAGCGCAGCAAGGACACGCTCCAGGTCACCTTCACCGTGGTCGATGCCGGCGGCGCGATGCCGGTGGAATACACCGGCATCCTGCCCGACCTGTTCCGCGACAACCAGTCGGTGATCGCCAGCGGCCACATGGACGGCGCCCGCTTCGTCGCCACCGAAGTGCTGGCCAAGCATGACGAGACCTACATGCCGAAAGAGCTGAAGGACGCGATGGCGAAGGCGCACGCGAACAAGAAGGTCGGCGAAGAATCCGCGCAGGGCGACATGCCATGACGCCGGAACTCGGCCAACTCGCGCTGATCCTTGCCCTGCTGCTGGCACTGGCACAGGGCATCCTGCCGTTGCTCGGCGCATGGCGCGGCAACCGCGCGCTGATGGCCGTGGCGCGTCCCGCCGCAGCCGGCCAGGCAGTGTTCGTGGCGCTGGCATTCGGCATCCTGGTGTGGGCGTTCGTGCATTTCGATTTCTCGGTGCAGTACGTGGCCGACAACTCGAACCTGGCGCTACCCTGGTACTACCGCATCGCCGCGGTGTGGGGCGCGCATGAAGGTTCGCTGCTGCTGTGGATCTTCATCCTCAATGTATGGACGGTGGCGCTGGCCGCGTTCAGCCAGAAACTTCCCGAGGTGTTCGCCGCGCGCGTGCTGGCCGTAATGGGCCTGATCGCCGTGGGCTTCCTCGCCTTCATCATCTTCACCTCGGATCCGTTTGGACGGCTATTGCCGATGCCGGGCGACGGTGCCGATCTGAACCCGGTGCTGCAGGATCCGGGCATGACGTTCCACCCACCGGTGTTGTACACCGGCTACGTCGGTTTCTCGGTGGCGTTTGCGTTCTCGATCGCCGCGCTGCTTGGTGGCGAACTGGAACAGGCGTGGGTGCGCTGGGCGCGGCCGTGGACAAACATCGCATGGGCCTTCCTCACCTGCGGCATCGTCGCCGGCAGCTGGTGGGCCTACGCGGAACTGGGCTGGGGCGGCTGGTGGTTCTGGGATCCGGTGGAGAACGCCAGCTTCATGCCATGGCTGGTTGGCCTGGCGCTGATCCATGCGCAGGCCGTCACGGAGAAACGCGGCTCGCTGCGCGCATGGACCATCCTGCTGTCGATCTTCGCGTTCTCGCTGAGTCTGCTCGGCACCTTCCTGGTGCGCTCGGGCGTGCTCACGTCGGTACATGCATTTGCCTCCGATCCGCGGCGCGGCGTGTTCATCCTGGCGTTCCTGACCATCGTGGTCGGTGGCTCGCTGCTGCTGTATGCGCTGCGCGCGCCGAAGGTCGCCGGCGGCAAGGCGTTCAACCTGCTGTCGCGCGAGACCGTGCTGCTGATCGGCAACCTGATGTTCGCGGTGGCAGCGGCGATGGTGCTGCTCGGCACCTTGTTCCCGTTGATCGGCGATGCGCTGAACATGGGCCGCATCTCGGTCGGACCGCCCTACTTCGGCTTCCTGTTTCCGTTGCTGATGCTGCCGGTCGTGCTGCTGCTGCCGTTCGGGCCGTTCCTGCGCTGGGGCAAGGGCGACGCGCCGGCGCTGAAGCAGGTGTTGCTGCGCGCCGGCATCGCTGCCGCGGCCTGTGCAATCGTGGCGGCGTTCTTCGTCCACGGCCAGCTCAAGGCCATCGCCGGCGTGGCATCGCTGGTATGGCTCACCGTCGGTGTGTTGCTGTACGCGATCAAGCGCTGGCGCGAAGTGCCGCGCGGCCGGCGTTACCCGGCCGAGATGGCCGGCATGCTGCTAGCGCATCTGGGCGTGGGCGTGTTCGTGGCCGGCGTGCTGCTGTCCGAATCGCTCAGCGTGACCAGCGATGTGCGGATGGCACCAGGCCAGACCCAGCACATCGGCGGCTATGACTTCCTGTTCGATGGCGTGCATCGCACCACCGGGCCGAACTGGCGCGCCGACCAAGGCGTGGTCACGGTCACCCGCGACGGCAATCCGGTCGCGATGATGCATCCGCAGAAGCGCACCTACCTGCGCGGTCAGGTGCAGACCGAGTCCGCGGTAGACGCCGGCATCACCCGTGACCTGTATGTGGCTCTGGGCGAGCCGATGGACCCGAACAACATCGAAGGCGCCTGGGCGCTGCGGCTGTACTACAAGCCATTCATCCGCTGGATCTGGGGTGGCGGCCTGCTGATGATGCTGGGCGGTTTCGTCTGTGCAGCGGACAAGCGTTTCCGGATCAAGCGCATCGCCGAAAGCGAAACTGTCGAAATCTTGCTGGTGCAGGAAAACCGCGCATGAACCGGTTGCTGCCGTTCTTCGGTTTCATGCTGCTGGTGGTGCTGTTCGGCTTCGGCATCTGGTGGAACACCCAGCACGACCAGAGCGCGATTCCGTCGCCGTTGCTCAACAAGCCGGCCCCTGCCTTCGTGCTGCCCAAGCTGTACGAACCCACGCAGACGGTGAGCAAGGCAGACCTGCTGGGCAAACCTTATCTGCTCAACGTGTTCGCCAGCTGGTGCGTGGAATGCGGCGCCGAGCATCCGGTACTGGAGGCCGAAGGCACGAGCCTCGGCGTGCAACTGGTTGGCTACAACTACAAGGACGCGCCGGCCGATGCCAAACGCTGGCTGGCCGAACACGGCAATCCCTACAACGTGCTGATTGCCGATGAACCCGGCAACACTGCGATCGATTTCGGCGTGTACGGCGCGCCGGAAAGTTTCCTGATCGACGCGAAGGGCGTGATCCGCTACAAGCACATCGGTCCGCTGACGCCTGACGTGGTCGCCAGCGAACTGAAGCCGGCGATCGCGGCGCTGTCACGCGAGGCGCAGCCATGATGCGTGCGTTTCTTCATGTGCTGCTGATGGCGTTGCTGGCATTTGCCGGCGTGACCCACGCGCAGGCGATCGAGCCGATGCCGTTCGCCGACCACGCACAGGAACTGCGCTTCCAACACCTGACCCAGCAGCTACGCTGCCCGATGTGTCAGAACGAGACGCTGGCCGACTCCAACGCGCCGATCGCACGAGACCTGCGCAACCAGATTTTTCAATTGATGCAACAAGGCAAGAGCGATGACGAGATCAGGCAATACCTGGTCGACCGTTATTCCGATTACGTGCTGTACGACCCTCCGCTGAAACCCGGCACCTGGCTGCTGTGGTTCGGCCCGCTGCTGATCCTGTGCGGCGGCGCCGGCGGGGTGTTGGTTGCGATCCGCAAACGCAGCCGCGCTGAGAGCGCCTCCAGCCTGTCCGCTGACGGCATGTCGGCCGACAACACACCGACCGACAACAGGGACGACTGGTGAAGACCGTTTTTTTCATCGCCGCTGCAGTGATGATCGCTGTGGCGCTGACTGCCTTGCTGCTGCCGTTGATACGGCAGGGCCGCAAGTCGGGACGCTCACGTGGCGTGTTCGCCCTGTCCCTCGCGATCGCCTTCTTGCTGCCGTTGACCGCCGCCGGCCTGTATCTGCTGATAGGCACACCAGCCGCGCTCAATGGCGTTACCGCCGAGGCCGAACAGCCGCTGACCCTGCCACAGGCGATCGACGAGCTGCGCGCCCATCTGGCCCAGCAGCCGAACGATCAGCAAGGCTGGATGCTGCTGGCGCAGACCAGCACCATGCAGCACAACCCGGCCGCGGCACGCGATGCCTACGATCATGTGCTGCAGCTCAACGCCAACAACGCCGAGGCGATGGTGGGCTGGGCCGAAACCGATTCGATGACGCGCAGCGACCACATGATCGAAGGTCGTGCGCTGGAGCTGCTCAAGCGCGCGGTGCAGTTGCAGCCGGACAGCCAGCGCGGCCTGTGGCTGCTCGGCATCAGCGATTTTCAGCATGGCCAGTACCAGGCGGCGGCCGGCACCTGGCGCGTGCTGCAACCGCAACTGGAACCAGGCTCGAAGGTCGCCCAGGCTGTCGCCGAACAGATTGCGGTTGCCGATACCCGCGCCGGTGGCGCACCGGCTGACGCATCGAGCAGCGCACCTGCTGCCGCACCACAGGGCGCAGCGCTGCAGGTTCAGGTCTCGCTGGCAGCGGCGCTCAAGGACAAGGTCGCTGCGGGCGATACGCTGTTCGTCTACGCTCGCGCCGAGAACGGACCGCCAATGCCTCTTGCTGTGGCCAAACTGGACGTCAGCCAGTTGCCGGCCAGCGTCACCCTCACCGATGCAATGGCAATGACGCCGGCGCTGAAACTGTCGTCAGTAGCGCGCGTGTTCGTCGGCGCACGGATCAGCCACAGCGGCCAGCCGATCGCCCAGCCCGGCGACCTCGAAGGCGATGCCGGTGTTGTCGCGGTGGACAGCAAGACACCAATCACGATCAGTATCGACAAGGTGCATTGATGAGTCAGGACGCGCGCCGCTACTTCACCCTGTCGTCGCCGTTTGCGATGAAACGCGGCGGTGCGCTGTACGGCGCACACGTCGCCTACGAGACCTGGGGCACGCTGAACGCCGCACGCGACAACGCCGTACTAGTGTTGACCGGCCTCTCGCCCAGCGCGCACATGACCTCCTGTGCCGACGATCCCACGCCCGGCTGGTGGGAGGAGATGGCGGGTCCCGGCAAGGCGATCGACACCTCACGCTGGTTCGTGATCTGCGTGAACTCGCTGGGCAGCGACAAGGGCTCGACCTGCCCTGCCTCGACCGACCCGGCTACTGGCGAAGCCTATCGACTGACGTTTCCCGAGCTGGCGCTGGAAGACGTCGCCAACGCCGCGCATGCCGCCGTCAGCAGCCTCGGCATCACCCAGTTGGCCTGCCTGATCGGCTGCTCGATGGGCGGCATGAGCGCGCTGGCCTATATGCTGCTGCATCCTGGCAGCGTGCGCGCGCATATCAGCGTGGACACCGCGCCGCAGGCGCAGCCGTTCGCAATCGCAATCCGCTCGCTGCAGCGCGAGGCGATCCGGCTCGATCCGAACTGGAAAGACGGTCAATACGACATCCATCAAGCTCATGGCGGCAACTACCCTGATATGGGCATGAGCATCGCGCGCAAGCTCGGCGTGATCACCTATCGCTCGGCGATGGAATGGAACGGCCGCTTCGCGCGCATCCGGCTCGACCCGGAACAGCGCGAGGACGAACCCTTCGGACGCGAGTTCCAGGTCGAGTCGTATCTCGAAGGCCATGCGCAACGTTTCGTGCGCAACTTCGATCCCAACAGCTATCTGTACCTGTCGCGTGCCAGCGACTGGTTTGACATGGCCGAATACGGCCACGGCAATGTGCACGAAGGCCTGCAGCGCATCCATATCGAACAGGCGATGGTGATCGGCGTCAGCACCGACATCCTGTTCCCGTTGCAGCAGCAAGAGCAGATCGCCGAGGGCCTGCAGGCGGCTGGCGCCAAAGTGGAATTCGTGGCGCTGGATTCACCGCAAGGCCATGACGCCTTCCTGGTCGATATCGAGAACTACAGCCGCGCGATTGGCGGCTTCCTGAACCGTTTGTCGGCCCCGTAACCATCACGCTGGTAAGATAAGCGCATCACGCACCACCCGAGAACATCATGCTTACCCTGGATTTCCCCGGCAGCCGCACCCTGATCGACGCGATCGACGCCGCCGTGGTCAAGCCGACCACCTACGAACTCACCGACAGCCTGCGCAACAGCCTGTGCAAACTGATCCGCGACAACGCGGTGAAGCTGCCTGACTGCGTGTTCGAGGCCTGCGCCGAGCACTACGCCCGCCGCGAGCTGTATCGCAGTGAGGAGCATGGCTACTGCGTGGTGGCGATGACCTGGGGTCCCGGCCAGGGCACACCGATCCACGATCACGACGGCATGTGGTGCGTCGAGGGCGTGTGGAACGGTGCACTGGAAATCGTGCAGTACGAACTGTTGGAGCACGACGCGCAGCATTACCGTTTCCAGCCGGTCGGCTCGATCCAGGCCGGTGCCGGCTCGGCCGGCAGCCTGATCCCGCCGCACGAGTACCACAGCATCCGCAACCCCAGCGACAACGCGGTCACGGTCAGCCTGCACATCTACTCCGGCCCGATGACCCAGTGCGCCGTGTTCCAGCCGCTGCCGGAGGATCGCTGGTACGAACGCGATGTCCGCGTACTGGGACTCGACCGCGTGCACTGAAACCGGCATAATCAGCAGCTTCTGTGCCGGCGTGGCGGAATGGTAGACGCGGTGGACTCAAAATCCACTTGTGGTGACACAGTGGAGGTTCGAGTCCTCTCGCCGGTACCAGTTGAAGATTTCAGGCGCTACCGCCCGAATCCATGAAAGTTGAAGCCCGCTGATAGCGGGCTTTTTCGTACCTGAAGATGGCCCCCGGGGTCATCCGAGCCTGTGGAGCGCCTCACCCCAACGCCGTTTCCGTGCATGGTGCGCCACCGCTTGACACCGGTGTCAATAGTACCCAAGCTGAATGACAGTTCTATTGCGGGGGAGCGCGATGAACGTGGCAATCGGCCATCTGGATCAATCGGAAGGGGCTCCGGCGTCGCCGTTTCTTGCGGCGGATGTCGGTGGGACGCACACGCGTATTGCAATGATGCGGGCCTCGCACGACGAGGACCGGAAGGTCGAGACGCTTGCTTATCGCAAGTTTGCGTGCACAGACTTCCCGGGGTTGGCGGAGCTCTTGCAAGCGTTTGTCGATGCCGACGTGCGGATTCCGGTGCGGCACTGCGTGCTCGCCTGTGCGGGTCAGGTCGTGGGCGACGAGGTCGTGAACGACAACCTCGCATGGCCCATCCATCTGCAGCAGTTGCGCCAGGCACTTGCTCTGGACGACATTGCCATACTCAACGACTTCGAGGCGCTGGGGTACGCGCTCGACGGTCCCCTCGCCCACAGCGGTCGCCACTTGTGCGGGCCCGATACTCATACAAAAGGCCCGACCCTGGTGATCGGTCCGGGCACCGGCCTTGGCGCGGCGGTGCATGTGCCCGGCTCCGCAGGCGGTTTCGTGCTGACGACAGAAGCCGGCCAGATGGATTACGCGCCGAACTCGATTCGCGAGCGCGAAATCCTCGCGCACCTGGCGCCGCATGGCGGTTACGTGGAGTTCGAACGCATCGTGTCAGGCCCCGGCCTGCTGACCGTGTACGTGACCCTGTGCGCGTTGCATGGGGAAACGCCGAAGCTTGCAACGCCCGAAGCAGTGACCGCAGCTGCTGCTGCGTGCAGCGACATGCATGCCGTGGAAGCCGTGGATGTTTTCTGTGCGTCGCTGGGAAGTCTTGCCGGCAACCTCGCGATGGCCTTCATGGCCACCGGTGGCGTGTATCTCGCTGGCGGCTTCCTGTCTTCCATGTTCGCACTGCTCGAACGCAGCACCTTCGAAGAGCGGTTCCTGCACGGGCGCAGCGCGCGTGCGCTGCTGTCGCAGGTTCCGGTGTGGGTGACGGAGCACGGTCGTCATGGCGTGCTGGGGGCGGCCCAGTGGTATCTCAGGCGCGGCATGTCTGGTGAAGCAACGACGCGTCATGCCGTGGCAGGCGGACTGACCGCATGAGCCACATCACGACGTCGAAACTTTTCCGGCGAATGGCCGGCGTTTGGCTGGCGGTAACGGGTGTGGCTGCTGCTGCGCCCACCACACCTGCTCTGCCCGCATGGTCGCTGGTGCCACAGCCCGCCCGGCTGCGCCCTTCCGAATCGGGCACGGTCAGGGTTGCAGATGGTGCCGAAGTCGCGGTGCGTGGCACGGGTCTTCGGCAAGTGCAGTCCATCGCGGGACGCTTCGTGCAGTTGGTGGCCGACACGAGCGGATTGCATCTGCACATGGCGACAGCAGCCACCGAACACCCCGTAATCACCTTCGAGGTGAATCCGCGCGCCGATGTCGTGGGAGACACCGGCTATCGCATCGTGGTGGGCGACCAAGGCATTCATGTCATCGCCCGCACGCCGCGCGCGGCATTCTACGGCAGCGTCACCCTGTGGCAGTTGCTGACACCGTCAGGCTGGGCTCACGGCACACCGGTCGGGGTTGCCGAAGGTGTCATCGACGATCATCCGCGTTTCGCATGGCGCGCACTGCTGCTCGATTCCGGACGGCACTACCAGAGCGCTGCCGACATCAAGAAACTGGTCGACTGGATGTCGCTCAACAAGCTCAACGTGTTGCTCTGGCATGTGACCGAAGACCAGGGCTGGCGCCTCGAGATTCCCAAGTATCCCGAGCTCACGAACATCGGCGCCTGCCGCAAGGCGGTGGGTCTCGACGCCGAACTGACCGGTTCTCCCGACAAGCCCTATTGTGGCTTCTATACCCAGGCCGAGGTGCGCGACATCGTGCGCTATGCCGCCGAGCGCTTCGTCGATGTGGTACCGGAAATCGATCTTCCCGGACACTCGCAGGCAGCCATCGCCGCCTATCCGTGGCTGGGCGTCACCGGCCAGCGTCCGTCCGTGTGGACCGACTGGGGCGTCAGCCCGTGGCTGCTCACGCCCGACGAGAAGACCTTGCGGTTCGTCGACGATGTGCTCGACGAGGTGATGCGGCTATTCCCCTCCCGGTACATCTCGATTGGCGGCGACGAGGCCGATAAGCAGCAGTGGAACGCATCGCCCGAAGTGCGCGCGCAGATTCACAAACTGGGCCTGGCAAACATGGATCAGCTGCAGGGCTGGTTCACCGGCCAGGTCGCCGACTACCTCATCAAACACGGACGCACGCCGGTCGGCTGGGACGACGAACTGGTTACGGGTGCGACGCTTCCGGCTTCGGAAATGGTGATGTCGTGGCACGGCAACGACGACGAACGTGTGGCGCTCGCGGCGATCCAGCAGGGCCACGACGTGGTCATGACGCCGCAGGAGTCGCTGTACTTCGACCACTATCAGTCCGACCTGCCCGGCGAATGGCCGGGGCCGCCGCCCGCGGCGACGTTGCGGCAAGCCTATGACACGGTTGTCATCCCGAACGGTGCGAGCGCGACCGAAGCCGAGCGTATCATCGGCGTGCAGGCTGGCCTCTGGACCGAGCAGATGCCCACCTTCGCGCACGACCAGCATGCGGTGTTTCCGCGCATCGCGGCGCTATCGGAGCTTGGCTGGTCGCCCGCAAGCGCACACGACTGGAACAGCTTCCTGCAACGCATGCCGGCCGAACTGGCGCGCTACCGCGCACTCGGCATCGGCTATGCCGACAGTGCGTTCGCCCCCGCCTTCCATCTGACGGCAACGGCCAACGGCGCATTCCAGGTCGAGCTGTCCAATCAGGTGGGATTCGGCACGATCCGTTACACCACGGACGGCTCCGTTCCGACCACCCGCTCCTCGCAGTACGTCCAGCCACTCACGCTGCCGGGCGAGACGACGTTGCGCGTCGCGACATTCGCACCGGACGGCTTCGAACTCGCCGCACCACGCACACAGGTGCTGGATGGCACAACACTGTTGAGCCGCGACAGCAGCGCGCTTGCAACGTGCTCCAACCAGCCAGGCTCGCGCCTGGATGGCAGCCAACCGCCGCAGGGATCGAGGCCGATTTACACGGTGGATATCGGCAACGCGTGCTGGCTGTGGCCGCAGGCGCCGCTGGACGGCATCAAGCATGTCGTGTTGACCGTCGAGCACGTGACATGGCGCTTCGGCGACGAGGCCAAGGATGCCGTGGAGCGCCGCAAGGCCAGCGCAGCCGGCGAGTTCGAGATACATGCCGATTCCTGCACGGGGCCGCTGCTTGCCACCCTGCCGCTGACGCCTGCGGCGCAGGCGAAGGGGCAAACCCGTCTCAATGCGAACGTTGCGGTGCCGGTGGGGGCCGGTATTCGCAACCTGTGTGTCTTTGCTACCGGCGATCCGCGTGATGGCCAGTGGGCGTTGGCGCGAATGGCGTTTTCGAAATAAGTGGCACGCGGGCGCGCGTCCCGCGCAGTGGCAACGGATGAAACAGCCATGGCCCGCAAGGCCAGGGTTGGGGACATCGAGAGATTGCATTAAGACAGCGCGCGAAGCGGCAGGCGCCGCTGAACTACACGCGTTTTGGAACACCGCGGAGCACCTGAGGTTCGACAGTCACCAACAACGAGGTTAACGCCCATGCCCACCGTACATCGCAAGCATCCCTTGTCATTTGCGATCACCATGTCGCTGTTCGCCGTCGTGTCGACGTCGGCCGCAGCGTCGCCATTCGCCGATGCCCAAACGGCCAGCCCGGCAGCGCAGGCCACCACGGCGCAAACCGCGCCAGTGCCAGCGACATCGTCGCCCGGCGCCAAGAAAACCAACGCCAAGGCCAATGGCACCGACGCAGAGAAGAACGCGAAGACGCTGTCGACCGTCATCGTCTCCGGCGTGCGTGCGTCGCAGATGCGCGCGATCGACCTGAAGCGCGAAGCGCCGAACATCCAGGACAGCATCACGGCGGAAAACATCGGCGCGTTGCCCGACGTGACCATCACCGATTCCCTGCAGCGCGTCACCGGAGTGCAGATCAACCGCGATGCCGGCGTGGGTACTTCCGTGGACGTGCGCGGCCTGCCTGAAGTCGGCACCATGTTGAACGGCGAAGTATTCATTACTGCGGATCAGATCGACTCGCAGCAGCCCGACTTCACCATGTTGCCGTCCACGCTGTTCCACGGCGTGGACGTGGTCAAGTCGTCCACGGCCAACGAGACCGACGGCGGCATCAGCGGGGCGATCGACCTGCACACCTATCGCCCTTGGGATCTGCCCAGCGGATTCACCTACAGCTATTCCGCCGATGGGGAGCGTGGCACCACCACCAACCGCTGGGGGCCCGAGGGCAACGGCCTCGTCTCGTTCAACGACGATGGCCACTGGGGTCTGCTGGTATCGGCCGATTTCTCCAACACCACGCGGATGAACTCGACCGAGGGCCTCGACCAGTACGGCGTCGTGCTGAACGGCGAGAACGCGGCCAGCGCGGGCGGCTACAACGGCTTCTTGACGCCGTGGAACGGCGCGCCCATCCCGTCGAAGATCGCGCAGAACGCCGACGGCAGCGTGGACGTCAATGGCGACGGCAAGTCCAACGGCGTCTTCATGGGCAGCCAGGACATCAGCATCTACGACACCATCACCCAGCGCAAGCGCAAGTCCGGCAATGCCTCGTTCCAGATGGACCTCGGCAACGGCTTCAGCCTGACCAGCGATTACTTCTACTCGCAGCAGCGCGAATGGGATAGCAACGTCGGAATCCAGTTCAACTCCACCAACTGGCAGGGCGCGACCTACGTGCCGCTGCAATCGCGCAACACCGGCAGCCCCGTCGCCGGCTCCTACGGCACGCCGGAGCCAGGCTGGAACGGTATGCAGATGTACACCACGCAGGTGTACGAGAAGTGGCCGGGCGACGTGGAGTCGTTCTCGCAGATCACGCAGAAGAGTTCCAACGCGAAGAACTTCAACCTCCAGCTGGATTTCGACAATGGCGACGCCTTCACGGGCAGCCTGCGCGGCATCCACGACACGGCGTTCCAGTCGAACGTCGAAACCGACCTCAACATTTCCGATTCCGACGGCGCCCTGTGGCCCAACGTGCTGAATGACGGCGTCTCCCTGCCAGCCGGCACCATGGTCTACCCGTCGCAGCTGGGCGGCAACCGCGTGTTCAATGCCAACGGTGTTCCCCAGAACACGATTCCGATCATCGCGAACTTCGGTGGCCGCTACGTCACGGTCAGCATGCCCGCCTCACTGGCCGCTGATTTCGCCAACCCCAACGGCTGGACGATGAAGACGCTGGAATCCGCCGGCGACTACGACCGCCAGGTGGATCTCAACGCGCTGCGCTTCGACGGAAAGTACGACTTCCAGGACGGTATCAAGCTCGAATTCGGCGTGCGCGACAGCATACGCAGCGCCGACAACATCGGCTGGACCCTGGAAACGCCGGTCTATGCGGGCATGGGGGCCAGCGACCCGAATGGATGCCTGGTCCGTTACGTCGGCGCCGATGTGGTCATGGACAGCGGCTCGTGCACCGCGGGCAACGCGGAGGGCTACTACCGCGCCGGGCCGATTTCCGCCTTGCAGATGCCGAACACCCCGGCGCCACTGTCGGGCAACTGGAAGGAATACACCAACCTGCTCGGCTCGGGCATCAACTTCTGGGCGGTCAATCCCTCCGCCATGATCAATCCCATCGCGTACTGGAAGTCGCTCTACCCCGATACCGTCGAGGTGGGCGAACCGGGAACCACCTGGGACGTGGGGCTGAAGGAGTTGTCCGGCTATCTGCAAGCGGACTTCAACGGCACCCTCGGCGACATGCCGTACAGCGGTAATGTCGGCGTGCGCGTGATCCGCACCAATCTGGACGTTACCCAGTACCTGAGCGGCGCCCCGGGTTCGTACGGCGACGAACCTGTCGATGCCGGCACCGCCATCACCAAGCGCAGTTACCAGGATGTCCTGCCGTCGGCCAACTTCTCGCTGGACCTGACCGACGACCTGAAGTTCCGACTGGCCTATTCCAAGAACATGATGCCGCTCGACCTCAGCGCCTGGGGCGGTGGCTTGCAGCTGAACTATTCGCTGGCGGAGACGCCGCAGGGGCCGATCTTCCGCGTCGCGGACGGCACGTCGACGGGCAACCCCAACCTCAACCCGTGGCGCTCCACCAACTACGGCGCATCGCTCGAGTACTACATCAATCCCACCAGCATGCTCAGCCTCGCGCTGTTCCGCATCGATATGGCGAGTTTCATCAAGAACGGCAGCGTGACCAACTGCACCTTTCCGGACGAGGACGGCGTGGTCCGCGACCATTGCATCGTGATCACCGAGCCGGTTCAGGGCACCGGCAACAGCATCCAGGGCGCGGAGTTCGATTACCGCCAGGGCTTCACCTTCCTGCCGGGCATCCTGTCCAAGACAGGCATGGAGGTGAACGCCACGTATGCACCGAGCAACTCGGGCGAAACGGACCTGGCCGGCAACAAGATCCCATTCCAGGACAACTCCACCAAATCCGGCAACTTCATCCTGTGGTACCAGGACGACCGCTTCCAGGCCCGCCTCGCGTACAACTACCGTTCGCGGCGCGCGGTGATGGACAGCGTGGGCGGCATCACGGGCATGGAGATGTACGAGGCGCCGCAGAAGTACCTCGACGCGTCGATCTCGTACAAGCTCAACAAGTACGCCGAAGTGTTCGTGGACGGCACCAACCTCACCAACGAGTACCAGCGATACTACCTTGTGTGGCCCGACCAGCCTGCGAACTCGAATTTCTCCGAGCGCATGTTCATGGTCGGCATACGCGGGCAGTGGTGATGGCAAGGCCCCGGCACGGGGCGCGCGGCATGCGCGCCCCGCCCGCAACCGACAACGACAAGGCAAACATGCAGGATTCCAGCGCGCCCCCGTCCGTTCGCGACAACGGCTTCCATCGTTCCATCGGCCTGTTCTCGGGAACCGCGATCAACATGACCCAGATGTGCGGCATCGGGCCGTTCATCACCATCCCGATCATGGTCGCCGTCATGGGCGGGCCGCAGGCGGTCATCGGCTGGATTGCCGGCGCCATCCTGGCCATGGCCGATGGCCTAGTCTGGGCCGAACTCGGCGCGGCCATGCCAGGTTCCGGGGGAACCTATGTCTATCTGCGCGAAGCGTTCCAGTACCGCACCGGCAAACTGATGCCGTTCCTGTTCATCTGGACGATGCTGCTGGCGATTCCCCTGCTGATGTCCACCGGCATCATCGGCATGGTGGAGTATCTGGGGTTCTTCTTCCCCGACCTCGGTTGGTGGCCGGTGCACCTCATCGGCTTGGCGGCGACCGCCCTCGTCACCTACCTGCTGTACCGGCGGATCGAATCGGTTCGCACGATCACGATCGCGTTGTGGGTCATCATGCTGGTTTCCGTCATCGGCGTGGCGGCGGCGGGCTTCTCGCACTTCCATGCCGACTTCGCCTTCGTCTACCCGGCAGGCGCGTTCGGCAGCCACTTCTTCGTGGGGCTGGGCGCGGGACTGGTCATCGGCATCTACGACTACCTCGGCTACAACACGACCGCCTACATCGGCGATGAACTGCGCAACCCGGGAAAGACGATGCCCGGCTCCATCATCATCTCGGTGATCGCGATGATGTTCGTCTATCTCATCCTCAACATCAGCGTGCTTGGCGCGGCGCCGTGGCAGGAAATCGCCCAGTCCAAATCCGTGGCTTCGCTGGTGGTGGAGCGCAGCTGGGGGCATCTGGCTGCGGCCATCATGACCATCCTCATCATCGTGACTGCATTCGCCTCGGTGTTCACCGGCCTGCTGGGCGGTTCGCGCGTGCCGTTCCAGGCAGCGCACGAAAAAGTGTTTCTGTCCGTGTTCGGGCGCCTGCACGCCAGACTTGGTTTCCCGCACGTGGCCTTGCTCACGATGGGCGTGGTGACGGCCATCGGCACATTCTTCGACCTGACCGAAGTCATCAACATGCTGCTGACCGTAACCATCATCGTGCAGTCGGTGGCGCAGATCGTCGCGCTGGTGGTGCTGCGCAAGCGCCAGCCGAATCTGGCACGGCCGTACAAACAATGGCTTTATCCGGTGCCGTGCGTGATCGCGTTGCTGGGGTGGATCTACGTCTATGTATCAGCGTCCACGTTGTCGCTGATCCTGTCCGGCGCATGGATCCTCGCCGGCCTGGTGGTGTTCGCGATCTGGGCCAGGCTCAACCAGTCGTGGCCGTTCGCACCCGTTGAAATACACGAGAACTATCTTGGGACACAGTGACGCCATGCAAACTCCAGTCAGGCACGCGCTTTGGATGAAGGTCGCGATAGCAGTATCAGTCGCGTCGGCCACGCCGGCCGCACTCGCCCAAACAACCTACATGCCCACTCAGGTAACTGTCGACGCAGGTTCCACCACCGCCATCGATCATTGGCAAATGCAAGACAGCGCGAAGGCGCAGCAGGGTGGCGCCGACGTCTCCTCGACGGGCTACTCCACCGAAGGCTGGTACCCGGTGAGCGGTCGAGCGACCGTCATGGCCGGACTGTTGGAAAACGGCACGTACAAGAACGACGTGTTCTACAGCGACAACCTGCGCGCGGTGCAGGTGCAGGACTCCAGCGGCAACCTCTTCGTGACGCCCTGGTGGTACCGCGCGCAATTCATGCTGCCGAAGAACCCGGCAGGACGGCATACGCTACTGCGCACCAACGGTATGATCGCGAGCGCCGATGTGTGGATAAACGGTCATCTGGTCGCCGGCCACACCGACGTCGCCGGCGCCTATCCCGTGCATGGGTTCGATGTAACGCGCTGGGTGCACGCGGGTGCCAACGTACTCGCCATGCGCGTGCATCCGGCCGATCCAAGAAAGAGCCTGTCGATTGGCTGGGTGGACTGGAACCCCACCCCCCCGGACAACAACATGGGCCCATGGCGTGGCGTGGACATCCTGCAGACCGAGCCGGTCGAGTTGAGCTATCCACACGTTCTCTTGACGCTATCAGCCGATCTCGCACGCGCCACGCTGGCCGTGAAGGTGGACGCGAAAAACCTGGATACGGTCGCGCACGATGCGACGATCAGTGGCACCGTGGCCGGCGTGCCGGTGCAACAAACCGTGCACCTCGCGCCCGGAGAAGCGCGGGTCGTTTCGTTCTCGCCCAGCACAACCCCGGGCCTTGCACTGGATCACCCGAAGATCTGGTGGCCAGTCGGCATGGGAGATCATCCGCTGTACCAACTTGAGATGACCGCTGCGGTCGATGGCGCAACATCTGACCGGGCCACGACGACGTTCGGCATACGCAGCGTCAGTTCGAGCCTGACCAAGCAGGGCTATCGCCAATTCTTCATCAACGGGAAACCGCTGCTGATCCGCGGTGGTGGCTGGGCGCCGGACATGTTCCTGCGTGACGACCCCGCGCGCATGGCGGCCGAGTTCAGCTACGTGCTCAACCTCGGCCTCAACACCATCCGCAGCGAAGGCAAGCTGGAGAATCAGCGTTTCTACGACCTCGCCGACCGCAACGGCGTCCTGATACTGGCGGGTTGGGAGTGCTGCGACAAATGGGAGTCAGCTGCCAAGACCGGCGGCGCGCCCTGGGATGCTGCCGACATGAAGGTGGCCGAAGACTCCATGGCCAGCGAGGCGCGTCTGCTGCGCAACCATCCTTCCGTGATTGGCTTCCTGATCGGCAGCGACAACCCACCACCACAGCCCATCGCGAAAATGTACGTCGACGCGTTGCATGCTGCTGACTGGCCGTTGCCGATCATCTCGGCGGCCGTCCCCAAAGGCACGGCCGAAGCCGGCCCTTCCGGCCTGAAGATGGATGGCCCTTATGACTGGATACCGCCGTCCTATTGGTATGCCGACAAGCTGGGCGGTGCGTTCGGCTTCGACTCGGAGGTCAGCGCCGGCGCGGATATTCCGCGCATCGAAGATGTGCAGCGCATGCTGTCGCCGCAGGAGCAGGAGGCGCTGTGGAAGTACCCGGAGGCGAGGCAGTACCACGCATCCGCGGACTGGTCGACATTCGCCGTACTGACGCCGTTCGACAACGCACTGGCGTATCGCTACGGTGCGCCCACGAGCCTTGCGGACTATGTCGCCAAGGCCCAGTTGGATAACTACGACAACGTCCGCGCGCAGTTCGAGGCATTCAACGCGCACATGGATTCAGCCAAGCCGGCGACCGGCGTCATCTACTGGATGCTCAACAACGCCTGGCCCTCGCTGCACTGGCATCTGTACGACTACTTCATGAATCCGGCGGGCGCCTATTTCGGCGCCAAGAAGGCGAACGAGCCGGTGCACATCCAGTATTCGTACGACTCGAACGAGATCGTGCTGGTGAACCACACGCTTGACGATGCGCACGGCTTGCAGGCAAGCATCCGGGTGCGCAATCTGGACGGCAGCATGCGTTACGAGAAGCACCTGCAAGGCATCGATCTCGCAGGGAACCACACGCGGCTATTGGCGACGCTTCCAACCATGGCCGGCCTGTCGCCCACGCACTTCATCGAGCTCGACCTCGCATCGATCGATGGCAAACCGATCAGCCGCAACGTCTACTGGCTCCCTGCCCAGCCCGACAAACTCGACTGGGATCATTCGAACTGGTATCTCACGCCGGTGACGCAGTACGCGGACCTGACCTCACTTCAATCCTTGCCCGCCGCGACGAGCGAAGTTCGCGCGGCAACGCGGCATGAGGGATACGAGGACGTCACCACGGTCACGCTGTCGGTACCCGCATCGTCCAAGACGGTGGCATTGTTCCAGCATGTGTCGATCAGGCGCGGTGCGCACGGCGACCCCGCGCTGCCTATCCTGTGGAACGACAATGACGTCACGCTGTGGCCCGGCGAGTCAATGGTCCTGATCGCACGTTACGCATCCCGGGGATCTGCAACACCGGTAGTCGAAGTGAGCGGGTGGAACGTTTCAACCCAATACATTCCGGCTGCCGCCGGAAACCCGACTGACGCTACGCAGGGAAAAACTCATTGAATCCGGACAGGCTTCCATGGCAAATGTGACCATCAACGATGTCGCCCGTGCCTCGGGTACCTCGAAAAAGACCGTGTCACGGGTTCTCAACAACGAGCCGAACGTGCGCGACTCCGTGCGCGAACGCGTGCTGTCTGCCGTTGCGGAACTCAATTACCGACGGCTCACCTCGGCGCGCAGCCTGGCGACGAACCGCTCCTTCATGATCGGCCTGCTGTACGACAACCTGTCGCCCAGCTACATCATGGAAGTCCAGGCCGGCGTGCTGGAGGCGTGCGAGGCGCAGCACTACAGCATGATGGTGCAGCCACTGGTCTCGACGGCACCGGACTTCGTCGGGCACGTCGAGGACATCCTGTCGCGACACCGGCCCGACGGGCTGATCCTCACGCCGCCGATCACCGATCACCCGCAGTTACTGGAATGCCTGCGCAAGAACGACCTCCCGTTTGCCTCCATCGCACCGCTGCACCCCAAGGACTGCATCGGCGTGATGCTGCGCGAGCGCGAAGCCGCCGCGGCGATGGTGGAACATCTGGTGGCGCTGGGCCATCGCCGCATCGCCCACATCATCGGCGACCCCAAGCACGGCGGCGGCGTCTGGCGCCTCGCCGGTTTCCGCGATGGCATGAAGCGCGCCGGGCTGAAGGAAAATCCAGCGTACATGGTGCAGGGCCAGTTCTCCTTCGAGTCGGGCGTGGCGGCCGCACGCCAGTTGCTGGCGCTGAAGCAGCGCCCCACCGCCATTTTCGCGGCCGACGACGACATGGCCGTCGGCGCGATCTGGGCGGCCTCCGAAGCCGGGGTATCGGTTCCCGGCGACATCTCCATATGCGGGTTCGACGACACCACGATCGCGACGCAAGTGTGGCCGCCATTGACCACCATCCACCAGCCCGTGCGTGAAATGGGCAGGCGCGCCACCGAAGAACTGCTGCTTCGCGTGCAGGAGAAGGGAGACGCCAGGATGGTCGAGGTCGGCTACGAAATGCGCATCCGCGCCTCGACTGCACACGCGCCCTGAACCGGGCGCTATCCTGCAATCCACGCCACCGACCCTGGGGAGAGTATCCACATGCCTGCCGCACCAGAAGCCAACAAACCGACACGGAAGTTCCACTTCATTTCCGGGTTGCCACGCTCTGGCACCACGCTGCTGGCTGCCATCCTCAACCAGAACCCGCGCTTCCGCGCAGGCATGACCAGCCCGCTTGCCGACATCATGGGCGTGGTGATCGCGGAGGCGAGCAGCAAGAACGATTTCTCGTTCGACGTCTCCGACGAGCAGCGGGTCGCTCTGTTGCGCGGCCTGGTCGAGAACCTCTACTCGGTGCAAACAGGCGCCGACGTGGTGTTCGACACCAGTCGGCTATGGTGCAGCAGGATGCAGTTGCTGAGCACGCTGTTCGCGGAAGTGAAGGTCATCGCGTGCGTGCGCCCGCTGGCGTGGGTGCTGGACAGCATGGAGCGGCTGGTGCGCAGGCAGCCGGTCAGCGTCAGCAAGGTGTTCCGCTTCGACACCAACACCACGGTGTATTCGCGCATCGAGGCGCTGACCGATCCAAGGGGCATGGTGGGCTTCGCCTTCCAGGCCACCAAGGACGCGTTCTACGGCCCGCATGCGCAGGATCACCTGCTGATGTTGACCTACGACAGCCTGGTGCGCGACCCGGCTGCGGCCATGCGTGCGGTCTACACGTTCCTCGGCGAACCCTGGTTCGAGCACGACTTCGACAACATCGAATACCACGCAGACGAGTTCGATGCCCGCGTGGGCATGCCGGGCTTGCACACCGTGCGCCGCAGGGTGGAGCCGATCGAGCACGAGTCCATCATTCCGCGTGACATCTTCGGCCGCTTCGCGAACGAAGCGTTCTGGCTGGACCCGAAGAACAACGTCAACCAGGTGCCCATCGTGTAAGTGTGGTTGTCGCCACGCACCTTGACCATGCGGCCGCCTCGACAATGAGGGGATCGATGGCGCATAGGAAGCCGGGCTAGGTTTGACGTCTTTGCAGTGGAGCAGGAATACGCCACTCCTGAATGGTTTACGCGCGTGACGCCAGCGCGCTGAACACCGTCCCGCAATTTTCCAGAACCCAAGCCGTAGCACGAGTTTACGAGGCATCGTAAATCTGAAATTGCGGAACAAGAATCAACGCAATTCATTGATAAATATTAAAATATAATCTGGACTCAGAATCCGCTGGCAGCAATGTAGGTTCGAGTCCTATCACCGGTACCACGGAATCGAAAAAACCCGCCTTGCGCGGGGGTTTTCTTGTCCGCTTACAACTCGCGCACCACGCGGAAACCAACACGGCCACTGCGCACGTCGGCGTTGTTGCCTTGCCGGTAAGCGGAAACATCCTGTTCCGGCGAACTGCCCCAGGAGCCGCCGCGCACGACGTGGGCGGTGCAGCCGGGGTTGAGCCACGCGGTGCCATCGGCTGGTGCCCGTATGTAGTTGTCGTGCCAGCAGTCGGCCGCCCACTCGGAGACGTTGCCGTTGATGTCGTACAAGCCAAACGGATTGGCGGCGAAGCTCATCACTGGCGCGGGTCCCCAGTAACCGTCGCGGTAGCCGCGGAACGAATGGCTCCAGTGCCGGCCGTTGTGCGAACGGTCGCCGGAACCGGTGAGGTTTTCCACCAGATGGGTCGGCACACCGTCGCCCCACCAGTAGCGTGTGGTGGTGCCACCACGCAGGGCGTATTCGAATTCGGCCTCGCTGGGCAGGCGATAGATCTTGCCAGTACGCTGGCTGAGCCAGTCGGCGTAAGCCTTGGCGTCATTCCACGAGACATTCACCGCCGGCAGGTTATCGGTGGCCTTGTGACTGGCGTAGTCGTCCTGCCAGGTTGCACTCGAATCGTCGCGCATCGCACCGCTGCGTTCGTCGTAGACGCTGGCACCGCCCAGCTTCACCGAGTCGGGCACGTAGCCGCTGGCGCGAACGAACTCGCGGAACTGGCCCACCGTGATCGCGCTGCGCGCCATCGCAAAGCCCTTGTCGATGGTGACCGCATGCTGTGGCAGCTCGGCATCGGTACGGTCATTGTCGCTGTCAGACACACCCATCTGAAAAGTGCCGGTGGGGATCACCACCATTGCCGGGGTCTTGCCCGGCAGGTCGACGTAGCGATCGGTGAATACCTGACCGGGCTTGTAGCTGGCGTACAGGCGGGCATTGGTCAGCTGTTCGTCGAACGCCGTCAGCGCCGCCAGATCGGGATCGATCGCCCGCGCCTGCGCCGCCAGCTTGTCGGCCAGCGCGAGATTGCCGGCATCGAGCGCCGAATGCGCCTGCGCCAGCACGCCGCTCGCGCGCTGCTCGCGCATGTCGTCGACGCGCTTGCGCACATCCTGCATCTGCTGCGAGCCGGGACGGATGGTCTGCGCATGCGCCAGTTCCCTATCCGCGCCAGCAAAATCGTTCTGCGCCACTGCAGCCAGTGCGCGATCAAGTACCGCACGCTGCACCTGGAAGATGCCCTGCTCGGCTACCGCATTCTGCGGATCGAGCTTCTGCACCTCGTGATACATGTCCAGTGCACTGCCGCCAACGGGCTGATCCACCTTGCCCTGCGCCAGCAAAGCGGCCGCCTTGGCCAGCATCGGTCGCACCTGGGCCAGGATTTTCAGACTCGCTTCCAGTTGCGTCACATCGTCGGCCGCATTCGGCAGGGTGCGCAGCGCATCAAGCAGATCCTGTGCCGAATCGGCGTCACCCACGACAATATCCTGATCGATCTCCGCCACCAGCCGTGCGCGCACATCGAACAGGCCTTGCGCGGCGCGGCGACTGTCGGGTTTTTCTTTCAGCGCCTGCGCAAACAATGCGGCGGCACTGTCCTTGTCGCCGGCCAGTTGGCCTGCCTGCAGCGCCTTCGCTGCGCGCACCAGCAATGCCCGCACCGCGGGAGTATCCGCGCTTAGCTGCTCGGGCAGGTTCGCGTTCTTGTGGCTGAGTGCCACGATCACCGCCGTCGGTGCCAGCGTCAACGGGGGCCCGGCATTGAGTTCTGCGATCGCCGGCACCTGCTCCGACTGCGCCTCATTGCCCGGCGCCGAGGCACCCATCGACATCGACCGGCGTGGCGGCTGGGTTGGATCGACATGGAATACCCGCGGAAAGAAATGATAGGTCAGCGCACCCCCCAGCACGATCACGCCCAACGCGCCACCAAGGGTGCGCTGACGGTGCAGGGTTGCATTGCTCGGCATGGATGGGCGTCCTTGATGTGGCCTGTTATCGTGCGTCGCTCACCATAGGCACAAACTGCCTACAGGGCAATCCACGCCCTACGCCTTCAAAGGAATACCGATGTCATTGCCCGAGACGGCCCCCGCCGACTGGATCGACAACCGCGACGCGCTGCAGGCGTGGCTTGCCGCGGTACCCATGGACGCAGCGGTCGGCCTCGACACCGAGTTCATGCGGCGTAACACGTTCTATCCGCAGCTGGCGCTGCTGCAGCTGGGCTGGAACGGCCGGCATGCGCTGATCGATCCGCTCGCATTCGACATCGGCGATGCGCTGCAGCCGCTGCTCGGCGCCGGCCCGACAGTCACCGTGATGCACAGCGCCAGCGAGGATCTGGAAACCCTGGCGCCATTGCTGCCGGATGGTCCGCACATCCTGTTCGACACCCAGATCGCCGCCGCTTTCGTCGGCATGGGCCTGGGCATCAGCTATCGCGCGCTGGTGGCCGAACTCGCCCGGGTGGAACTGGACAAGGGCGAAACCCGTTCCGACTGGCTGCAGCGTCCGCTTACGGCCTCGCAGTGCAGCTATGCCGCGCTGGACGTGGTGTACTTGAAAACCATCCACGAGCAACTGGTCGAACGCCTGCACCGGCGTGAGCGCAGCGCCTGGCACGCGGAGGATTGCGAGCGCCTGAAACGCCGCGCCAGCCATCGCGACGGCGACCCGCAACCGCAGCGCGCTATGCGTGGCGCCGCCGACTGGCCGGCCGCACGACAAGCCCTTTTACGCCGCCTGCTGCTCTGGCGTGACCGCAGCGCACGCCGGCTCGATGTGCCACGCCCCTGGCTGATCGACGACACCCTGGCACTGAGCCTGGCGCAGCAACCACCTACCGCCCTGAGCGAGCTCGACCAACGCAGCCGCGGCCAGCGCGCCCTGCGCTCGGCCCAGCGCAGCGAACTGTTCGCGCTGTTCACCGAGGCGGTCGGCGCCGACGAGATCGCCGCGACCGCACGCATCCCCGCCCACCCACAGGGCGAGGCGAAGAGGGCGCTCGCCGAAATGAAGCAGGTGGTCGACAACCTCGCCGGCGAACTGGATCTGCCGCCCGGCCTGCTATGCCCGCGCAAGGCCCTGGAGGAATACGTGGTTACCGCCGAATGGCCCGATATGCTCGATGGCTGGCGCCGTGACGTACTGCACGATCGCCTCGCCAGCCTGCTGCCCGGCTGAGCATGCCTCGGATCGAGCCACGGCGCGGGGCCTTGGCGAAAACCGATATGCGCTGCTAATATCGCCTGCTTCCGTGGGGCGGTAGCTCAGCTGGGAGAGCGCCACGTTCGCATCGTGGAGGTCGTGGGTTCGATCCCCATCCGCTCCACCACGGAATATCCAGTAAAATCCAAGAAAGACCAAAACCCCGCCCCAAAGCGGGGTTTTTCTTGATTTTCTCTGCATTCAGCTGGGCCAGCTTGCCTATTACCGGCGCCTATTCGGTGTCGAAGGCGGCTGCATAGTCGCTCGCGAACGGCTTGCGTAACGAACCACGCGAACAGGGCGCCCTCGTGGTCGGGGTACCGCGCGGACTATATTGATACCGACATGGTGGAGGGTATCGAGGGCCTCAAGTCACGGCCGGAGGAGATCACGCGAGCGGTACTATTGATTCGGCCCACAAATACTACATTTGTCCCGTTCGCCCTGAGCGTAGCGCAGTGAAGTCGAAGGGCATCGTGCACGACTATTTGCGGGCCGAATCAATAGTGGACATTGAGGCGGGTGCGCAGGGGAAGTGCTCGCCGATGACACCGAGCGGCACGTCTAGGCTGGTTTCGCGCAGTCGCAGTCGATGTACCTCGGCGCAACGCCGGTTTGAGGCGACAGCGAATTGTTCCCGACCATGCATTTGAACGCACTATTGATAGAACTCGGCCGCACGGAACTCGTCATTCATCGATGAAACCGAACTATCAGGCCAGAGAGCAAACCCGCCGGCGCTGATCTAGTACTTCGACTCGATAAGCTTGGTCAGCTTACGGGAGATGATTTCTGACACCGACTTCACGCAATATCTGCACGAATCATTTGTGTTCGTTCTTCAGCATGTAGTTGACCACGTTCACGTATTCCTTGAAATCCAGGCACTGGTCCTTTTGCGTATCGAACATCGCCATCGGCGGTGCCGATTTTCCAGCGTGCCGGATCAGTTCCAAGCGGGCATACTCCGTCGCGTCCAGGCAACCGTTCTTGTTGGTGTCCATCGCCACGAATTGTTCATGCAGGCGGTGCAGCTCGGCCGTGGCCTGCAGCTGATGCCAGCCGGCCTGAAACTCGTCCAGAGATAGCGTCCCGTTGTGGTCGGTATCCCAGCGGGCGAAGATCGCATCCGCTTCATCAGCGGGCGGCGCCTGAATGACAGGCGGTGCCGTTGCCTTGGCTGAAGTCGTTGTCGCGAGAGGTGTCTGGGCCTGCACCGCAGTCGCGACGAGCAGCGTCGTGATCAGGCATACCACATAACCTGCCCTCCTCCATTTCATGGAGTGACTCCCTCCTTTTGAAACTCTGCCTCAAACGTGATCAGCTCCCGGATCTCCGGTGTACGCAATCCCACCATCATCGGATTGAGGACATTCGGCAGGAAACAGAGATCGAAGATCTCCGACGTGTCGCCTTCAAAACGGATCCAGTGCAGCACGTCCCCGTTGGTCAGCGAGATGATCTGCACACCGCACCATGGCTCCACATCGCGCTGGGTCAGTTCGGCATCCAGCTGCAGGCCTTCAAAGCGCTGGTTCCTCGGCTTGGACAAGCCCACCGCCGCGGTGTTGCCGAAGATCGACAAGCCGCGCACGAACCCCGGCAAGAACGCGTGGGGCACAAACGACTTGGTCGTGAAGTCCACCCAACCCAGGTGACCGGTGCCTGCGTTCAATACCCAGAGCTTGCCGTTGGCCCAGCGTGGCGAATGCGGCATCGACAGCCCTTCGCAGACGATCTCGTTGGTGTCGATGTCGATCACCACACCGCCATGGTGGCGTCGGTCGCGCCAGCCATCCACCGCATCGCTCTTGCACACGGCGGTAACGTACTTGGGCGCGCCATCGACCATGGCCAGGCCATTGAGGTGACAACGATCCTCGGGGGCCAGCTTGCTGATGAAGTCCGGCTTCCAGATCGCCTTGAAGCTGTGAGTCTGGCTCAACTCGGCGAGGCAGGAGTACTTGGTGTTGATGAAGACCACCTTGCCGTTCTTGCGGATGCCCAACTCGTGGATATCCAGGTCGCCGATGGTCTGGGCATTGCGCGGGACATAGCACTTATCGAACTGGCCATGGATCACCTCGTTCGAGCGCAGCACGTTCTCGAAGCGCCACAGCTGGAACATGCTGCCGAGATAGAGACGCTGGGCATTGCCCACGACACCCATGGCACGCTCGAAGAGGCGCTCGAAGAAGGACAGCCGACCGAGCTTGTCGCTGCCGACGAGGTAAAGACGGCCCGTCTGATAGGACGTAATCGCCAGGGAAAGGTGGTTGCTGGCCAACCAGCCGGCCAAGCCACGCGAACAGCTTTTCCCCACCGGCGGCTTCGTCGCATCGACGATGTGGTGCTCGTCCGCTGCTTCTGGCGACCCGGAGACCAGCGCTTCTGGCGGACTCTCGGGAACCGATGCGGGTGAGAAGGCCTCGACGCTTACAGACGGCAAGCCTGCCAGGACGTCGCGTTGGTCGCTGACCTTCTGGAGATCGGCATCGGACGTTTTGCTTTTACTAGCCACGCTGTTCTCCATCTTTAGATTGGGTCACGCTTCAACCATGGAACCGGGGCCGTCACTCAAGAGTATGCCCAGGAAACGTGCAACGTCGTTATTGCGTCGTGGGCACGGTCACGTCTTGCGCTTGCTTAAAGTCAATGGCTGCACGCACCTCCCCAGACGAGCCGCCATGTGAGATGCACTGTGGGATAGTCCCTTCAAGACTGGCACACCACATCGTAAGCTTTGGTATTCATCGCTTTCTCTTGCGGGAAAAGGAAACCCGACGGATCCTTACGATCGCCGGGTTTCCTCATTCACCCTTTCACACGCGTACTCAGGGCATCTTCAAACCATCCTAGAAGGTGTAGCGCAGCCCCACCTGCCCGCCGAAGAAGCTCTTCATCGCGCCACCGTCCTGCCAGTTCAGCCCGCCAAACACCGCCAGCTGGCCCAGCTGCACGTTGACGCCGGTCTCGGCCAGCACACTGGTGCCCTTGGTATTGGTCTGGCCGAAGAACGTATCGTTGACCGAGTAGCTGTTCTTCCCGTCCAGCTCCTGTACCGCCGACAACGAGGCATACGGCATCCACATCGCATGACTGCTGGCCGGCGTGTACTCCTTGCTGAACATCACACCCAAACGCGCGCGTGAGGCATCGTCGCCATTGGACTGGAACCCGGCCAGACTGCCGGCCTGCGCGTTGATGTTGTCCACCTTGGTCAGCGTGTACTGGAACTGCGGCGCGATCTGCAGACCGTTCTGCAACGTCCACGTCTTGCCCGCCTCCAGGTTGAACGCATCGGCATTGCCATGGATCGAGGCGTAACCGGTCGGCGCATGCAGGCGATCATTGAAGGTCATCCAGCGGTAGGACCCATCCACGTAGAAGCCACTGGTCGAGATCCACGTGCCGTACAGACCGCTGGTGTCGCCGGTGATCCTGCTCGAATCGGCCATGTTGCCATCGAGCGACTGGTTCGCTTGCGACTTGGCGAACAACGCACCGGCCTTGAACTCGTCGGAGAGCGCAAAGTCCAGCCCCAGTTCCGCACCGGAGTTGCTCTGGTCAAACCCGAAGTTGCCGTTCTGGCCGAAGTTGCCGGCCGAGTGCCCCGGATCCACCGTGCCGCTGTCCGCGAACGCACGCGTCCACACACTGAAGCCCCCTTTGATCGTCTGGCTCACCGCGCCCATCCGATCTTCCAGGGTGCCGACCTGACTGTTCATCAGACTCTGCACGCCCGGCGCAGTCGAGGCGGCCAGTGTGCCCAGATCACTCAGGCCAGCGACGCTCTCTTCGAAACCCACGGCCGGCCGCAAAGCATCAAAGGTTGCCTGCGCAAAGCCCGACGGTGATGCTGCCGACGTGGGGGCGGTCAGGCTCAACGAGTACACCCCGAGCTTGCTCACCAGCACGTCGAGGAAGCTCTTGTTCTGCACCACCTTGCCCAGGACGAACGAGCCGGCCACCGAGGTACCGCTTACCGTGATCAACGGGACGAGGGTCGAGGCCGCGGTGGGATCGGTCAACAGGTCCACGTTGACCGTGTTCACGCTGCCGGCCAGCACGTTCCCTTCAATGGCCAGCTTGTCGCTGGTGCCAGTGAGGCCGTTCACGTCCATGTCGATCGTGCCGTTGCCGCTGAAGTTGCCGGCGATCGCCAGCGTGTCGCCTACCACGCCGTTCTGGAAGTTCAGTGTGCCGTTGTTGACGAAGACGTTGGCATTGGTGTTGGCCGTGCCCATGGTGATGCTGTTATTGCCGGTGACGGTGATCGCCCCACCGGTGGCGTTGGTGAACCGGTTGCCGAGGGTGTCCGGGGCGCCCAGGTCGATCGTGCTGCCGTCGAGATCGATCGTGCCGACGTTTCGGAGGAAGTCGTCACCGGCGCCGAAGTTGGAGATACCTGCCGCATTCCAGATACCGCCGGCAAAGTTCGTGAAGGTAAAGTTGCCTGCGCCGTTGCGAAGTTTGCCGGTGATCGTTCCATAGTTCTGGATGACCGCATTCGGCGCACTGGTCTGCACCGCGATGCCGTTGGTACCCAGCACCGTCGGCCGGGCGACGATCAAGCCGGTATTGATCAGCGTCGCGCTGGTCGCGCTGGTCAGATCGACCGTCACGGCATGGGCAGCGTTCGCGTGGATGGCCCCGGTGTTGGTGAAGGTCAAGGCGCCAGGAGAGACCAGCTGAACGCCGGTGGCGGTGCTGTTGGCACCGGTGGCGATCGCCTTGAGGGTGCCTAGATTGCTTGCCGACACGGTCGCGCCGGAGGCGTACAACCCGGTCGCGACGCTGTTGGCACTGTTCGCCGTCGCCACGATGAAGCTGGTCTTTCCCAAGGCGACGGTAATGTCGTTGGCGGTCGTGGAAATGCCAGTCGCGCTGGCATCGATCGGTGACGTCGAGGTGGCATACACCGTACCGGTGTTGTTGATATTGGCGAAGCCCGCGGGCGAGCCGTTGATGGCAGAAATACCGGTGGCATTGGCGACACCCGTCGCATCGTTGGTAATCAGTGCCGTCGCTGACACGATACCCGCATTGTTAATCGCGATGCCGTGGCCGGTGCTGACGAGATAGGAGCCGTAACTACCTACCGAGACGCGCGCGGAGATGCCGCTGGCCATCGCCGTGTCGCCGGACGCATCACTGGATTCGGCGCTCGCCGTGATCGACCCGGTGTCAGTATTCGTCACCGTGATATTACCGGCCGTAAAAATGTTGCCGTAGACGTTTTTGAAGTCGCCGGCAAAACTGACGGCCGAGATACCGTTGGCGGTGGTGATGCCGTTGTCGGCCCCACCCCCGGCGTAGTGGTCAGACTGGGCCCTGGCGCTGACCGTACCGGCATTGATGATGTCTACATCGCCGTAGGTGCTCGCGGTAAGAATGCCCGTCGCGGTATTGGAGGGGCCAAATGCGAGCTGACCGGTATATTGTGATTTACCGACGGCCTGCAACGCGTTACTGGATGTCAGGGAGGCGTTGATCAAGCCGGTATTGCTAAGAACGGTGTTGCCAAACCCAGGGTGATAGGCGTTGCTATACCCGTTATCCATGAAGATGCCCAAGGCTGAGCCAGGGGCTTGGTTATTCTCCTGCGTTACCGCCGCGATGCCACCGGCGTTGGTCACGGTGGCGTTCCCGTAGTAAGCGCTGGTATGGATACCCACCGAGTTACCGCGGGCACCTTGATATTGGGACTGTCGGGTATTGATGGGTGCGTTAGCGTAGATCGAACCGCTGTTGACGACCGTCACCGGGTCCGCGTTGAAGACCAAGGCGAGCACGCCTTGCGCCCTGACTTGTGCAGTCGCAGTGACATCACCCGAGTTCGTGATCTGTATAGGCACGCTGCTAGCCAGGTTGCCGCGGTTATAACCGAACAGGCCAATGGCGATATTGGTGGACGTGGCAGACACGCTTCCGCTGTTGTCGATGATGACGCCGAGGCCCGTATCCGGTGCAACGGTGTTGCCAGCGGCAGCCTGCATGCCTACCGAGCTAAAGCCATTCACGGTGATATCACCGGCGTTGGTGACCATCGCCGTCCCATACTGGGAATTGGCCAACATGCCATAGCCAAAATTGGTGCTAACCGTCACCTGGCCCGTGTTCAAAAGAATGACGTCGCCACCGCCGTGGTAATAGTGGCTTCCAGCGCGTCCCGCACGCCCCTCCATGCCAGCACTAACATTGGCTGCGGAATATACGTTATAGCTCCCCACAACGGGGGCTGTCGTGACCGTGATGTCACCGGAATTGACTAAGTTAACGCCACCGCCGGCGTAGGCAGCCTTCGCATATTCACCGAACAGTCGATTGTGAGTGCCGCTGCCGCTGACGACGATGCTGCCGGAATTATTCTCCGACACCTGACTGTCAAACGCGTACGCCCGAATGCCATACCCACCATGCGTCGTATCGACCCCTATGCTGCCCGAATTTGTTACGGAGATGGCGCCACCGAAAGAAGACAACACACTGATGCCAGTACCATATTGGAGAAAGCGAGGCCCGCTGAAACCCTGAAAGTAGCCTACCTGGCTGACCGCGATGCTGCCTGCGTTATCGACGGTAATGTCGCCGATACCGTAAATGGCGGACGACTGAGCTGATTCAATCGCATAAATGCCTTTGGCGACCAAGCCAGAGGCAATAATTCTTCCATCCTTGCTATTAGCAATCGTTGTCCCGCCGTCGGACAACGTATAGATGCCGTTGGCGTACCAGGCGCCATGCGCGTAGATGACGCCGGCGCCCGCATTCGTTACTGTCACGCCAGTGACACCCTGGGCTTCGATGCCAGCCACGTGGTTGATGTCTTGAGTGGTACCCGGATCGTCAAGCGCAAAAGCGCGAATGTTGCCGGAGTTGACGACCGTCACCGATCCAGCCGTCGATTGGGCATCAATGCCGATTCCGCTTCCGTAAATGAGACCCAAGCCAGTAATGTAGGAACCAGCGTCATTATTGACGGAGACGTTGCCACCCGCTTCGGCGCGAATGCCTATGCCCACCCCATGTAGGGATCCAGCATAGACAGTACCGGCATTGCTGACGCTGACATTGCCATTGTTAGAGTCGGCCGAGATACCGATGCCGTATGAGCCCACACCGTAGGCGACCGAGACACCCGTCGTGGCGACCGCACGAATGGTCGCCCCGGCACTGTTGGTAACACTGACATCCCCATAGACGCTGTTGGCCAGAAGACCGGTGGCGCTACCCACCGCGGAAATCGCGAGCACATAGCCTGAATTGATGATGCTGCTGTTGCCGTGCTCGGAGTACGTCTCGAGGCCGACCGCCAAACCGGGCGCGTTGTCCGCTTGAACATAGCCGGTGTTGGTGATCGAGGCTGGACCGTTGATGGAAGAAGCCAATGCGCCGATCGCGGCCTGGTACTGGCTACTACTGGTACTTGTGATGGTGCCGCTGTTGGTGACACTGGCGCCGCCGCTGTAAGCCTCAGCCTGAATACCGATGGCTTCGCCATAGGTCGACGTGGCAGTGACGTGGCCGGTGTTCTGGACCGTGGCACCAACGTAACCGGACGAAGCGATGCCGATTGTCTCATCCTGGCCGCCGGCCGCCGTCACAGTGCCGGAGTTGGTGACCGTGGCGTAAGCCGTGTTGGAGGTGGCCAGGATGCCGACGGCCTGATAGTTGGTGGACGTCGCCGTGATGCTGCCGCTGTTGGTAACGCTGACGCTGCCGCCGGCGGCCTGAGCAAGGACACCCACGGTGATGCCATAGACCGAGCTGGCGGTGATCGTGCCTTCATTGGTGACGGTGACCGCACCGATCGTGGCGTAAGCGTTGACCGCGACGGCGTTGCCATCCTGCGCGGTAGCTGTGATCGTGCCGGCGGCCTGGTTGTCGACCGAGACATTTCCGTTGGTCGAGTAGGCATTGACTGCCGTCACGTCGTAGACGCCGGTGCTGTAGGCGTTGATCGGGCCGTTGTTGACTACGCTCACGTCGCCGTACGCATTGACGTCCATCGCCTTGGCACCGGCGGCCGTGACGTTGGTAGTGATGCTGCCCTGATTGTTCACCGTTGCCGTGGTCGCGCTGTCGGCAAAGATGCCGGTGGCGCCCCCGGTCGTGATGTCCGCGTAGCTGGTCACGCCCACGCTGCCACCCCAGTTGGCATCGATCCCCATCAGGCCCGCAGCGGGAGTCACACTGGTCGGCACGCTGTTCGTGCTGTCGCCCAGCACCAGGGTGAGATCCGTGACGGGGGTGAAGAGGGAAGGGTCAGGCAAGGTATTTGTGAAAACGCACTCGCACGACACCGAG
>Ga0302314_10002770_pt1 | contig 32499 bp, 24 predicted proteins | sample III_Palsa_N2_3_FD_200533 | JGI IMG/M metagenome (GOLD analysis project Ga0302314, IMG submission 200533) | Peat permafrost microbial communities from Stordalen Mire near Abisko, Sweden - III_Palsa_N2_3 | ecosystem: Environmental > Terrestrial > Soil > Palsa > Peat permafrost | place: Sweden...
GCCCGTTATTCTTGCTACCAATCGGGCCTGCGCTGCGACGCATCGGGAGTACGGGGGCCAGGGGGGAATGGGGTGGGAGTCTGTCCCCCGGAAGATATTTGTGGTCGCGCCTGCCGGGCTTTTACGATCTTCTGTATGGCTGACGATCTGCTCTTCGTGTACTCCTCCCCCGGAACCGTTGACCTGGCCGAGTTCACCGACTGGTACGACCACGAGCACGTTCCGGCCCGGCTTGCGGTACCGGGGTTCGGTGCGGTGGCCCGGTTCCGCGCCGTGGACGGCCTCGCTCCCGAGTGGCTTGCGACCTATGAGATCAAGCCTGGCGTGCTCGACACCCCGGCGTACAAGGTGCTCTGGGAGGCGGCGTCGGAGCGGGAGAAAGCGATCATGTCCGCGCTTGCGACGCTTGAGCGGCGGGTGTACTCGCCGGTCAGCGACTCCGGCGACTCCGGCGGGGACGCTCCTGGCGGGCCGGCGCCGGTACTGCTTGCCGTGTCGATGTCGGTACCCGCTTCCGCCGAGGACGACCTGACCGCCTGGTACACCGAGGAGCACATCCCCATGCTGCTCGCGGTGCCCGGCTGGCGGCGGATCCGGCGTTACACCCTGACCGGCGGTTCGGGGCCACGGTTTCTTTCGCTGCACGAGCTCGAGTCGCAGGCGGTGCTTGATGAGCCTGGCTATAAGGCCGCGGCCTCGACCCCATGGCGCAACCGCGTCGTTGAATCGGCGATCGACCGGGAGAAGCGGGTCTTCGAGCTGTACAGGTCCTTCAGGTAGCTTCCTTTCCTGTGCCCTTTACGGCGTACCGCGGCCTCGGCCGCGGGCCCCGGCACGTGGCAAACTCGGGTAATGCCCGCTGATGTATCCGCCGTTCCGCCGCGGCCCCCATCGCATCCGGTCGAACTGATCACCGTCGACCGCACCCACCGGGCTGTCCTGCAGAACCTTGGCCAGCTCTACCGTTACGACCTGTCCGAGCCTTACGGGCACGTGCCCAACCCGGACGGCACGTTCAACAACCGGCGGCTCGACCTGTTCCTCGCCGACGCGGATCCGCAGGTCCGTGCCTGGCTTATCACGGCCGCCGGCGCGATCGGCGGCTTTGTGATGACGGCTCCCGCTCCCGGTCGCGGCATCACGATCTACGACTTCTTTGTCGTCCGCGCGCTGCGCAGAACCGGGGTGGGCCGGGAAGCGGCCCGCCAGGTCATCGCGATGTTCCCGGGCAAGTGGAGCATCGGGTTCCAGGTTTACAACCCGGGCGCGCAGCGGTTCTGGTCCCAGGTGGCGACAGACGCCGCCGAAGACCGCTGGTCGATGTACGACGATCCGACTCCGGCGAACCGGCCACCAGACACCTGGCTCACCTTCAGGACCTGAAAGGCGTGTCGCGCCTGGGCTGGCCGGTGATCGGGCGATCCGGTGCTACGGTCATTGGCCGTGGCTGAGCAGATTTCGCTGACTTCCTCTCCGCTGCTCCCGTTACACGTTAGAGACATAGGCCGCCGGAGGTGCCCGCGATAGAAGTCCGTCACATTCGCGGCGTCGACCATCCGGGCACCCACGGGAGGCGCCCGCCGCGGCGGGCGGAGATCCCGGAACGGTACTCGGACACCCCCCGGGTTCGTTCCGAAGAAAAGCTTTTATTCCGAACGAACCGGGGCGACTTGGGTAAGCGACGGCGCATCCGGCCCGCTAGGACTCAGCTTGCCGTCAGTGTCCAGAGATGGTCGGGGGTGCCGTTGTCGGTCCACTGCAGGAGCTGGGCACCGGAGGCCGTGCTCTCGTTCTGCACGCCGAGCACCAGGATCACCGCTGCCGCCGCGCTGCCCGCGACCGCGAGCGCTTGCCCGGACACCACGAAGTCACCGCCTGCCGCACACAGCTAGCCCGGCCACATGCCGCCCGGTGCTTCCGGGCAGGCCCTGAGACTTTCGGCCCGGGGCTTTAGGTTCAGGTCTATTTCCTGTCACTGTCGGGACTCTTTGCTGAAATGCCCAGGGCAAAATAACCGGGCCATTTTCCCTAGGCCTTAATAATGAGCACTATGCCCTGCCCAAGTTAGGCAGCATGGCACTACTTCAGCAATCAAAGATCCCGGAGAGTGATGAGTGCAAGGGAAAGCTAGCGGAATAGAGGCAAGAATCCCATGACACTCATCAAGGCACTCGCCAAGGCAGTGAATAAGGCCAGGAATGGTCCGGCCAGGATCTTGTCCCGGAGCGCGACAGCGGCTGCGGGTGCGGGCACGGTAGCCGTGGTGACGCTCATGGCGTCATTCAGCGGGACCGCCTGGGCGGCCACCACGGCCCCGGCCACCACGGCCCCGCCCTTGGCTGCGGGCGCCACCACTGGCTTCGTCCACGTCTGCGGCACGCAGGTCTGCCTAGGCAACCACCCCTACGTTATCCGTGGGGCAACCGCCTACGGCGCTTACGGCCAGCCTTCAACGGAAATATCGCTGGCCAAGAAAGGCAATGTCAACACGCTTGAGCTCGTCGAATTCGACGCACAATACCACCAGCTATCAGATACCATGTCATCGGCGACATGGACGAGGGTAGACAAGTTCGTCGCGGCCGCGGGGAAGGCCGGACTGCATGTCATTCTTAATCTGAGTGAGTACGGTCAGTCCCTGCAAGCCTCCGGCCAAACGCCAACGACAGCCGACTGGAAAAGCTATCTCAGCTTCATCGCGAACCGCACGAACTCGGTTACCGGCGTGCAGTATAAGAATGACCCGACTATCGCCATGGTTGAGATATTCGGCGAGATCTGCTCCCCGGGCGAAACGGATTCAACCTGCCCCGCCGGGACGAGCGGCACCGCGAATGAAATGCAGTCATTCTTCCATCGAACCGAAACCGAATGGCATGCCCTCGCGCCAAACATCATGATCAGCACCGGCGGATTCTCAAACCTTAATAACGCAACCAGCTCCGGCATACCGTGGCAGAAAATCGTCTCGGATCCCGCGGATGCCACCTGCGACATCGAGATCAACTCCGCCGATGACGTAAATTACTCCATCGCGAAGTTTACTAGCTACTGCAAGAAAATCGGCAAGCCCTGGTTCCTCTCGGCCTGGAGCTCCTGCTACCAAGACAGTGGCTACCCATATTACCTGGCGACCGACGGCGACATGGCAGCTCACGCAAAAGAAATGTATGGCATACAGCAAGGCGGCTCGCCGGCGGCAATGCCAGCAATCGGCTCAGACTTCTGGAACCTCATGGACTCAGGCGTCACTCCCGGCCACTGCGACCTGGGCCCCGCATACCCGCAAACCTGGTCCGCCATTCAGAAAGCCTAGGAAGGCCCTTCCCTGACCCTTCACAAGCCTCATACCGCGACGCCAGCCCGCGGCCCCCAGGATCCTGGGAGCCGCGGGCTGGCGTCGCGGCGGTGCGGGTCGGCCCGGCCCGATGCGCCCACCGACAGACGCATTTGAAATAGGACATAATGATTCTCGGCGGATCGCTTGGCAGCAATCGGTTAAACCATAGCCCGTCCCCTGACATAGGATATTTCCGTCACGAGAACCCGCATTGCAATCGAGAGCCCCTAGGGCGCAAGTGCGCGAAAGGGAAATTGACACCCAAATGCGTACTGACCTGCGGTTTGATTGGACAGACCGATCGCCATGCCTTACTGTTCACACGTGGATTTTTAACAGATCACTTCGGCGATACCCCCGCAGGAGTCGGCTGCCCAATCGACCCCACATCACGCCGCCATTCTACGAATCGGGCACATAACAACCCCACATTCTTAAAGAAACTCCGTAATGGGAAAGCTCTGAGCTTCTGGGCTCCGCCGATGCGGTTCGCGAGCCCAATGGCCCGAGTCTCCTGTTTAACGACTCTTGGTCTGGTTCGATTAAGGGGGAACCACATTGAATTTGTTTTTGCCTGCCCGAAAGCGGATCGCGATATTCGGAGCGCTCGACGTCACGTGCCTCGCCGCCCAACTCATCTTGCTGACTATTCCGGGACGACCGGACTGGGCGGCGATGTCATGAGCGGCACTCTCCTAACCTCCCAGGGCACCGTGGACGGCGTCACCGTCGTAATGCCGGCCTACCGCGAGGAGGCCAACCTAGCGGGCACGGTCGAGGACATGCTCGGCACGCTGGCCGGGAGCGGAGAACAGCACGCCGTCGTGATCGTCAACGACGGGAGCAGCGACCGGACCGGGGAGATCGCGGACAACCTCGCGGCCCGCTACCCCGGCCGGGTGCGCGTCGTGCACCACGAGGTCAACAAGGGCTACGGCGCGGCCGTGCGCACGGGGATCGCGGCCGCGCTTGAGCACACGAACTCCGCGTGGCTGTTCCTCACCGACTCCGACGGCCAGTTCCGCGGCGAGCACCTCCCCGAGTTCCTCTCCACGGCCCGGGCGGAGCGGGCGGACGCGGTGATCGGCTTCCGGCCGCGCCGGGCCGACCCGATGACGCGCAAGGTCAACGCCTGGCTGTGGACGCAGGCGAGCCGGATCCTCCTTGGCGTGGCTGCCAGGGACATCGACTGCGCCTACAAGCTGATCGGCCGCCGAGTACTCGAGGGTGTAGCCCTGCACGGCGACGCCGCGCTCATCTCCCCCGAGATCCTGATGCGGATCAAGGGCCGGGGCGCACACGTTCTGCAGCGGCCGGTCAACCACTACCCCAGGATGCACGGCGAGCAGACCGGCGCCGAGCTGTCGGTCATTCTCCTCTCGCTGGTCGGGCTGCTTGGCCTGTGGTGGGAGCGGGTGAACGGGATACTGCCCGGGCGCATGCTTCGCCGGTAACCCGGCCACGCACCTCACTGATCCCGCGCCCCTCAACTATGAAGGAGCCTGACCCGACATGACCCTGCTCACAGAGGCCGCCCCGGTTATCGCGGCCTGAAGGGAGTACGGCCTTGGAGCACGCGCAGACGCGCACCACCGCTGCCTTCCCCGGTACACCGGGGAAGGCAGCGGTGCAAGATACGCCACGACACGTTCTGGAGGTTAATGCCAGAAAGCGGCGGTGGCCCGCCAGTCGCGCGACCACGATCGTGACGGCGGCGGCCGCTGTCCTTTCGGTCCTTGCTTACCTGCACTTTTACCCGAACGGGCAAACGATCGCCTACATGGACGCGCGGTCACACCTGATGATCGCGCGTCGGGTGATTTTCGCTGACACCCCTGGTGCTGGGCAGCTGGGGGCAGTGTGGCTGCCGTTGCCGCACATTTTGATGCTGCCGCTGGCCTGGGACGGGTGGGCGTTCTACAGCGGGTTTGCCGGCAGCATCGTGATGATGGCGTGCTATGTGCTCCTGACGGTGCTGTCCTACAAGTACACCTGGCAGCTGACCAGGCGTCACACCGCCGCCGCGGTCACCGCGGCCATGATCGCGCTGAACCCGAACATGCTTTATATGCAGTCCACGGCCATGACCGAGCTGCTGATGTTCGTGACGATGATGGGAGCCGTCTACGGCCTGCTGCGCTGGGTACAGACCGACGCGGACGACCGGCTGCACGTGGTCTACCTACTCGGCGGCGGGGCGAGCATACTAGCGTGCGCGCTGACCAGGTACGAGGGGTGGACCCTGGCGGTGACGCTCACCGGGGTGGTGGCGTACTGCGCGCTGTTCAAGCAGGGCATCAGGCGCGGGCTGCGGCGGGACGCGCTGCGCCGCAGCTGGCACCTGACCGAGGGGCAGGCGCTGGCCTTCGGGATCCTGGGCGCGACCGGGCCGCTCGCCTGGATGGCCTGGAACTGGACTATCGAGGGCAGTCCGCTGTCCTTCCAGACCGGCCAGTACGCCAAGCCGTCCAACTGGGTGGGCTCGGGCGAGAAGGCGGTCCACCACTGGTGGATCGCGCTGCGTACCTACGAGATCGCGACGGTGGACACCATCAGCCTTCCGGTCGCGGGCCTCGCACTGGCGGGCCTGGTGCTGTACCTGTGGCGCAAGCGGCTGTCGCCCGAGTCGATGCCTGCGCTGTCGCTGCTGGTGATGTTCCCGATGTTCGTGGTGATGCTCTACACGGGGCAGCGCCCACTGCACGTGCCGGAGTACTACGGCAGCTTCTACAACGTCCGTTTCGGCTTGGTGATGCTGCTTCCGGCGGCGCTGCTTGCCGGGTACCTAGTCGCGGAGGTGATGGACCTGGTGGCCCGCCTGGGCCGCCGCTGGCGGCCTCTCGGCATCGCCATGCCGGTCATCGTCATCGGCGTGATCGCCTTGTCCAGCGCCGCGGCCCTGCGCACCGGGGACATCGTCACGCTAGAGGAGCCGCTGGCCGCGAATACCGCGCCGAGCGCCATGCAGTCCGCCGCCGCCGCCGACTGGCTCCGCGCGCACTATGACGGCGGCCTGCTGCTCATGGAGTCCTACGGCAACGAGGAAGTCGCTTTCGCCGCCCACGTCCCGATGCAGGACCAGGTATACGAGGGCAGCTACCGGATCTGGGGTCCGGCCCTCGCGCACCCTGGCTACCACGAGATCGCCTGGGTCGTCATGCGCGACAGCTCCCAGGACGAGGTGTATACGGGGTTGCACGCCTCGATCGTCCGGTACGGCTACCGGCTGGCCTGGACTAACCACGACTACCTGATCTACCGATGGAGCGGGACGGCCGCCCAGCTCGCCGCCAACGCAATGCTGGGCAGCGGCACCGCGGGCACCGCCGGGACCGCCGCACTCGCAGGGGGGGACAACTGATGCGACCCGAGGAGGGCGCGCCTGTGGACGGCCGACTCGCGCGGCCCGCTGTGACCACCCGGCGGAGGCGCCGGGCCCTCCGCCGTGACACCGCCGCCACCGTGCTCTCGCGCCCGCAGCAGGCGTTCATCACCGCGCTTCTGCTCGCCCTCGCGGCCCAGGCGCTCGTGTTCGGGTGGCATTCGGGCCTGGTCACCCTGGCGGCGGCATGCGAGGCCTTCTACTTCGCGTTCGTCGGCTTCAAGGTGCTGACGGCGGTCGCCTCCCTCCTGCCGAACCGGGGCGGGCACGGCGACCTGCCCTCGGCCAACGACCCTGACCTGCCGACCTTCACGATCCTCCTGCCGAACGTCAAGGAGAAGCCGCACGTCCTGCGGGGCCTGCTTGAGTCCATGGCGACGCTTGACTACCCGGCGGACAAGCTCCAGGTCATGCTCCTGGTGGAGCACTGGGACAAGGAGACCCTCCGGCTCTTCGGGGCAGACGGCTCGGGCGTGCGCGCGGACGGCGAGCGGATTGCCCTCGCCTCCAACGTCGAGGTGTGCGTCTCGATCCCGGGAGCGCCGGGCACCAAGCCGGCCGCCTGCGCCTTCGGCCTGCGCCGTGCCTGGGGCGACTACACGGTTATCTTCGACAGCGAGGACAGCCCTGACCCGAAGATGCTGCTGAAGGCCGTGCGCGACTTCCGCGCCGCCCCGCCGTCCGTCGCCTGCCTGCAGGCGCGGCTGCTGTTCTGGAACATCCTCGGCGACCAGCTCCGATCGCGGCGCTGGCTGGCCGCGTTCGTGACGCGCATGTACTTCGTCGAGTACGTGGTGCACTTTCAGTTCGTGCTGCGCGGCCTGGCCCGGCTCGGCCTGGTCCCACCGCTCGGCGGCACGTCGAACGTCTTCGTGACCGACGTGCTCCGCGAGATCGCCATCTCCACCGACGATCTGGTGAAGGGCGGCATCGAGCGCGAGGTCGCCGAGCAGATGGTGGCGGCGTGGGACCCCTGGTGCGTTGCCGAGGACGCCGACATCGCCGGATGGCTGACCCGCGCCGGCTACCAGATCAAGATGATCCCCGACTCCTGGACGCTGGAGGAGGCCCCGCACAGTCTGGCGAAAGCGGCCAGGCAGCGGGCCCGCTGGGGAAAGGGCTACGCCCAGGCCGGCGCGGTGCAGTCCCGGCACCCGATCCGGGCCGCGCGGCAGATGGGACTAGCCCAGCTGGCCGCCTACACGCTGATGACGATCGGTACCCCGTTGTCGCTGATGCTCAACCCGGTCTTCTGGGGCCTAACCCTCGCGTACCTGTTCACGCACTCGGCGTTCATCCACGCGCTGTTCCCCGGGCCGGTGTTCTACCTGAGCTTCATCACCGCCATCGGCGGCAACTACATCCTGTTCTACCTGCAGGTGCTTGCGTGCCTCTCGGACCGTGAGCCGGGGCTGGTGAAGTACATGCTCGCCCTCGGACCCTGGTGGCTATTCACCAGCTACTCGATGTGGAAGGGCGTCTTGGAGCTGTTCGTCCCCAAGCTGCGATTCCACTGGCATGTCACGGAACACGGAATCGAGGACCCGGCCACGGCACGCCGCGAGGTCCAGCGCCGCCACCTGCTGATGTCCGGCCGCGCGCACAAGTGACGCCAGCCCGTCACTCGGCCCCGTCCCCTCGTCCGCCCGGCCGTCCGGCCCGCCGTCCCGCCGTCCCGCACTGCGTATCCAGCATCCCGCACCCTCTTCCGCGCCACGCGGACACGATGACCATGAAATCGAGGAGCTATGCCAGGACCCCAGTTCCATGCATGGTCCAGCGCCTTCCGACGAGCCGGGGCTCACCTCGCGCGCAGCTCCCCTGGCCTCCCTGGCCCCTCTGCGCTCCCTGGGTTTACGCGCACCCGTGCCGCCCGGATCGCGGTGGTGGTCACGTTCTCGGCCGGCATGGTGGGCTACGGGGCCGCGGGCGGGGCGTCCGTCGCCCACGCGGCCGGAGCCGTGGCGGTCGGCGTGGCGTCCGGTCCCCAGCGGGTGGCCAGCGGGCAGGCGATGGCCTACACGGTCACCGTCGCTAACACCGGTAGTGCTCAGGCGACGGGCCTCACCCTCACCGACACGATCACCGACCTAGTGCCCGCCGCGCCCGAGACGGTGCCGTTCTTCCGGACCAGCAGCGGCAGTTGCGCTTACGACTCGGCGACCAGCCTCGTCACCTGCACCGCCGCCGCCCTTCCGGCCGGCGGGGTGTGGACGGCGACGATCATCGCGCAGATGACGGCCGCCCCCGGCACGGTGCTTCCCGACACCGCGACGGTGACGGGGACCGAGTCCGGGGGGCCGGTCGCCGGCTCCGGATCGGTCACGACGACGATCGCGCCCAGCCTGCCACCGGGCTTCGCCCAGACCCGTCTCACGGGTGGGCTGTCCAAGCCGGTCGCGATCGCGTTCCCGCCAGGCAGCCCCGGCGGTACCGGCGGCTCCGGCGACGTCTGGATCGGCGAGCAGGGCGGCACCATCATGGACTTTCATGGCGGCGTGCTCCGCCCCACCCCGGTGGTGACCCTGCCGAACACCTACTCCTCGGGCGAGGACGGCCTGCTCGGCATCGCCTTCGATCCGAACTACGCGACCAATGGCTACGTGTACGTCTCCTACACGGTATCCACCACGAACAGCAGCGGGACGGTCGTGCCCCGTATCCGGCTATCGCGGTTCACGGCCTCCGGTGGCACCATCAACCCAGCCACCGAGAAAGTCCTGGTGCAGGGAAACCAGGCAGAGAACGGACACCATGCCGGTAACGACCTCCAGGTCGGCCCAGACGGCAAGCTGTGGTGGAGCGTAGGGGACAATGTGCCCGCCATCAGCAACGGCCAGACTCTCAGCAACGTGTACGGCAAGATTATCCGGCTCAGGCTCGACGGCAGCGTCCCGTCCGACAACCCGTTCGTGAACGTCCCGAACGCGGTGGGCGGCATCTACGGGTACGGGCTGCGCAACCCGTTCCGCTTCACGTTCCTGCCGACCGGCGCGCCGATGGTCGAGAACACCGGGTCCAGTTACTGGGAGGACCTGGACACCATCAACTCCGGCAGCGACTACGGCTGGCCGTACTTCGAGGGGGACTGCTTCAGCTGCGGCTACGCCAACCCGGACTACGTGTACGGCCACTACCCAGTGGACAGTGCCGCATCGGCGATCGCGGCCTACAGGGGCGGCGCCTTCCCGGCCGCCTACGACCACGTGGTCTTCGTCGGCGACTACAACCGGAGGGACATCGAGGCGATCAGCTTCGACCCCAGCTACCAGACGGAGTCGTCGGCCACCGTCTTCGACACGTCCGCCGGCACGATCTCCGACCTCGTCGAGGGGCCGGACGGGAACCTGTACTTCACCAGCGTGTTCGAGGGCACTTTCACGGAGATCACCGCGCCAGGGCCGTTCGGCCCGGGATCAGCTCCCCTGCCGGGCACCCCGCCCCAACCGTCGGCCGCGCCTGGCGGCCCGACGGCCACGATCACCGCGCCGTCGACGTACAACGCCGGGGACACGATCTCGTTCCGTGGCGCTGCCACGGACCCGGCAGCCGGCCCGCTGCCGGCCTACGACTACACCTGGCAGACCGACTTCGTCAGCCACGGCGTCGTCCAGCCGTCTTACTACGCGGAGATCCCCTATCCGTTCTATGGCCCGCGGGCCGGTATCACCTCAGGCACCTTCACGATCCCCACCGACCCTTCTCAGGTGCCTGGCAGCTACTACCAGATCACCCTCACCGTCACGGACTCGCGGGGCCTGCGGACGGTCGTCACGAAGACCCTGCGCCCGAACCTCACGAGCTGGACAGTGACAGATCCAGTCGCCGGCGCGGGCTACTTCGTGGACGGCGCGTGGCACAGGTCCAGCTACACTTCCAGCGACGTGGTGGGCGTGAAGCACATCCTGACCGGTCTCGGCCTCGCGCAGGTCATCGACGGCACCAGGTACCGGTTCTACGGCTGGGGCGATGGCAGCGCGCTGACCGACACGTTCACCTCGGGGGCAACGCCGCGCACGTTCATCCCCGAATTCGACCAGGTGACGCACGCCATGCCGTCCGGATGGGCGGCTGCGGACATCGGCGCGCCGATCACCGCCGGGACCGCTGACTACGCGGCCGGGTCGCGGAGCTTCTACCTGGACGGGGCGGGTGCCGACGAGTGGGGCGCGAACGACCAGTCCCACTTCGTCTACCAGACCCTCTCCGGCGACGGATCGATCGTCGCCCGGGTCCGGTTCCAGACGAACTCCTCGCCGTGGGCCAAGGCGGGCCTGATGATCCGGCAGTCGACGGCGACCGGGGCGCCCTTCGCGGACGCTTTCGTCACGCCCGACGTGCCGTCCGCCACCCCGGACGTCGCCGGGACCGGCTGCGACGCCAACGGCTGCCTGGCACCCGGGCAGCCCGCCCTGCCGGTGGCCGGCTACGGCGTCTTGATGCAGGACTCCGCCTCGGCTTCCGTGACCGGGCCCACGGTGGCCGGGTACACGGACCCCGACAAATGGCTCAAGCTCGTCAGGACAGGAAGCACCTTCACGTCCTACGAGTCCGCGGACGGAGCGACCTGGACGCCAATCGGCGTGCAGAGCGTGCCGATGACCGGCCCGGTGGACATCGGCCTGTTCGACACCGGCCACGACGTCGGCGAGGTATCCACGGCAGCCTTCGACAACGTCTCGGTAGCCTCCACCACCCCGGCCAACCCCGCTCCTGTCGTCGGCGGCCTGTCAGTGTACGTCGGATACGCCGAGGACAAGGAGATCAACACCCCGGACCCGGCGGCCTTCCCGGTTCCGTGGGCGGGCGCGCCCAACACCACGTTCCTTGGCGGGACCGTGCCCGGCCAGTCAGCCTGCGGCAAGCTCACCGCCTGCTACGACGGCGGGGCGATCCGCCTGGACAACGCGGGGACCACGCCCGTCACTGTGTCGAGCGTCTCCGTCGACGACCACTCATCAGTCCCCGGCGGCAAGGTGTTCAGCAACCTGTGGGGGGCCTTCACGGTTCAGCCAGGCAAGAGCGTGATCCTCACCGCGAACCCGCCGGCGAACAACCCTGGGTACGACAATTTCGACACAAGCGGCTACCCGAATGACAACTGCACCCCACTGACCGTCGCCCCCACCGTGACGATCACCGTGAACGGGGTCGCCACCACCCTGGCCGACAGCACGCACGTGCTCGACACCGGAGGCATCGACCGTGGCTCGTGCTCTCCGAAGGAGAACGAGTCCATCCAGTGGCGGCCCATCGGCGCACCCGGCGGCAACGACGCGACCCTGACCATCGCCCCCGGCGATGTCACGGTGACCGCCGGCCAGCCAGTCACCGAGACCGCGACCCTGCTGGATGGCGGTGGCGCGGCTCTGCCCAACGCGGTCGTGGACTTCACCGTCACCAGCGGGCCCGACACCGGGCTGAAGGCCAGCGTGCCCACCGGCTCCACCGGCCATGCCACCTTCGTACTTCCCGCCGCCGCCGATGGCAAGGACATCGTGGCGGCCAGCGTGACCACCGTCGGCGCCTTCACCGCGTCCGACCCGCCGGTTGTGCCCTGACCCGCGCCCTGGACCTACGCGGACATCGGCGGCCCCAGCCCGGCGGGCACCCAGTCACTCGACCCGAACACCGGCACCTGGACCATCTCGGCGGGCGGGACGGACATCACCGGAACCTCCGACCAGTTCCGCTATGTCTGGCAGCCGCACCCAGGGCGGGACGACCGGCAAGCTGGCCAACCCGGCGGGAACCGCCCCCGCGTGGCTGAAGATCACCAGGTCCGGTAGCACGTTCACGGCCTGCACCTCACCCGACGGCGTCACCTGGACGCCGATCCTCGGCTCGTCGGTCACTCTGGCCGGCCTGCCCACCCTCATGCTCGCGGGCCTGGCGGTCACCTCCCACCGTCCTGCCCAGCGGCGGCATGCTCGTGAGGCATGGTGTCGGCCATCGGCCGGGCGGAGGCTTCTTAGGCCAGACGTCATGGGCTACGTCGGCCATGTCGATGGTGACCGGATGGTCGATGGTGACCGGATGGTCGATGGTGACCGGATGGTCGAGCCCGGTGCGCCGTGCCGCTCCTCCGGAGATCTCGATGCGGCGGCGGAGCCTCCCGTCCACCACCTCGGCGATGATGTCGTGGGCTCTCGCCGCCGCGAGGTCCGGCGGTTGTGTCGACCGGCGGTTGTGTCGATCTGGTTACCGCGCGGCCGGGTGCCGCCGGAAGAATCAGGGGTCCCTGGTGCCGCCGTCACCGTCGAGGTCGTCAGGCGGACCGGTCCGCGGGGTCAGGCGGACCGGTCCGCGGGGTCAGGAGGTGACCACCGAGGTGAAGACCGCGGTGGACAGCGCGCCCGTGTCGTGCGACGTGACGGCGAGGCCCTCCAGGTCCGCGCCGGCGAGGTTTGGCAGCGTTGCCGTTGAGCCCGCTATCGGCGTCCAGTTAATCCCGTCGGTGGAGGTCGCGGCGGTGAATGTCGTTCCGCTGCGGGTGATCTGCAGGTAGATGGGCAGTTGTTGTTGTGCCCCCGTCGTTGCCTCCTGCACGGAGCTGTCTCCCTCGGCATCCCGCGACTGGACGGTCACCCCGTTACCGGGCGTCACGAACACGGCGTAGTACGCGTCACCCGGATCAGTCGAGGCCCGGATCATTACCCCGGCCTTCGCCCACGGGTCGGTCGCGGTCTGCGAGGTCACCTCGGAGCTGACCGTGCCGTCCCCCGTCATCGTCTGCCACGCGTAGTGGAACGAGTCGGAGGTTCCCCAGATGTCGCCGCCGCCGCCGGTTACCGTCCAGGTGCTCCCGGACAGGCCCTGCCCGCCCGGCCCCGGGACCACCTGCCCGATGTCGGCGCAGTTCCACCCGGCCGGGCACAGCCCTGGGGGCTCGAACTCGCCAGGCGTGAGGGTGACGGTGTCCAGCGTGACCGCCGAGCCGACGTTCACGTTATGCGACGTTATCGCGAAGCCGGCCAGCAGCGACCCGGTCATGCTGAGCACCTGCGTTGAGCCGGGGATCGCGGTCCACGTGTTCCCGTCCGGCGATGTGTAGGCCGTGTAATAGGTCTGCGGGTTGCTCCCGGTCGTGGTGTACCGGCCGACCATGAGGTAGGCGGGCACCGTTCCCGCAACCACCAACTGGGAGGTCGCGCCGGCCTGGGCGGAGCGCCACTGGACCGCGATCCCGTTGGACGGGGTGACGAACACCGCGTAGTACGGCGATCCGGGGTCGGTGCTCTGCCGCATCATCGGCCCCGCCTTCGCCCACGGGTCGGTCGCCGTCTGCGCGGTTACGTGCGCGCTCATGGTGCCGTCGGCCGACAGCGTCTGGGCGACGAAGTGGAACGAGTCAGCCGTTCCCCAGATGTCGCCGCCGCCGCCGACCTCGTTCCAGGTGCCGGAGCTGGTGAGATTGTCCTGCCCGGCGGGGGTGGCCCCGCCGATGTCGGTGCAGGTCCAGTCGTTCGGACAGATGCCTGGCGGCGGCTGGGAGCCGGGCAGCGAAGCCAGGTTGTCCACGGTCGCGGTCGAGGTCTGGGCCGAGTTATAGGAGTCCGTCGCGATGCCGGCGACCAGCGGCCCCGGCAGGCTGAGCGCCACGGTCGAGCCGGGGACGTACGTCCAGTTCACCCCGTCGGGGGAGAGGTAGGCCGAGTAGTAGACAATCCCGGTCGCGACGTCGGTGTACCGGGAGGCGAGCACGTAGACAGGCGTGGCGGTGACGGAGGAGTCGGTAACCTGCGCTGTCGTCCCGGCCTCCGCTGACCGCCACTGCACCGCGAGCCCGTTCGACGGGGTGACGAAGACCCCGTAGTAGGGGGCCTGCGGGTCGCTCGCGCTGGACCGGATCATGACGCCCGTCTTCATCCAGGGGCCGCCCACGTGGGCCTGGGACACAACGCGGGCGCTGATCGTCCCGTCGCCGTTGGCGGAGTTCACCGGATCCTGCGGGAAGCTCTCAGAGATGAACCGGAAGCTGTCGTACACCCCCCAGATGTCCGATCCGCTGCCCTGGATCGTCCACGCGCCGGACACGCCGCCGCCCTGGTCCGGGGCTGTGTACACCTCGTTGCCTGGTTGCAGGTCGGTCCCGACATCGCGACAGGTGAAGCCCGCCTGGCAGATCCCGGGCGGCTGGGTGCTCGCCGCGGCCAGCGTGACGGCGTTGTACACGACCGGGGGCGTGACCCGGGGCGCGTCGGCCGTCGCGGCCAGGCCCGCCAGGTACTGGGTCCCCATGTCGATCGCCTGGGTGGAACCGAGCACCGGTGTCCAGTTCACCCCGTCGGTGGACGTGAGGGCGGAGAACAAAATCATGTTCATGTTCGTGTTCTGCCAGCGGACGATCTCCACGTAGGCCGACGACGTGACCGATGGCAGCGCCAGCGTGCCTACCCGGTTGGGCACCCCGTCATAGCTGCGCCACTGGATGGTCGCCGACCCGCCCGGGTTGAGCAGGACGGCGTAGTACGGGGACGTGGGGCTGGCATTAGCCCGCATCATGATCCCCTCCTGCGCGGTCGGTGGCGCTCCAGCCTGCGTGACGACCTGGGCGCTCAGCGTCTCATTCCCTGACACCTGCTGGTAGGCGTAGTGGAACGAGTCCGACGAGCCGAGGGTTATGCCGGTCCCGGTGCCGTCCAGCGTGTAGCTGCCGGCCGTGGTGCCGGCGATGGTGTCTCCCGGCGGATTCGGGTTGCCGATATCGGCGCAGGTCCAGGACGCCGGGCACGGGTCGGCGGGCGGCTGCGGCGTCATCGTCGTCGACAGCGGCTGGCCGATGGCCAGGTTGCTGAACGATGCGGTCCCCGTGTTGCCGGACGCCCCGGAGTCCACCGCGAGGCCGTCGAGTGTGGTCGCGGGCATGTCGAGGTCGGCGGTGGTGCCCGGGATGAGCTGGTAGTTGACCCCGTCGGTGGAGATGCCCGTGCTGAACAGGTTCCCCTGGCGCTGGATCATCAGGTAGATCGGCTTGGTCGCCGGGTACTCCTTGGTGAGCTCGATGGCGGTGCCGCCAAACGCTGACCGGTACCAGATGACCAGGTCGGCCAGCGGGTTGCCCTCAGTGGAGTCATTCGGGTAGGCGAAGGCCCCGTAGAACGGCGACGTGGGGTCGGTGCTCTGCCTGGCCATGAGGCCCGCCTGCGGCTGGGTGTTCTGCGTCGACTGCGACAGCACCCGCACGCTGGACTGGGAGTCGCCGGTGACCGGCTCGGAGATGAACCGGAACTGGTCGGACGTCCCGTGGATGGCGGCTCCCGAGGCCGTCACGGTCAGCACGCCGCCCGAGGTTCTTTCCGACCCCGGGACACCGGGGTTGCGGATGTCCTGGCACGTGAACCCGGACGGGCAGTTCCGGTCAGGCAGCGGCGGTATGGCGATCGAGCCCGGCAGCCCGAAGGCGTACAGGTCGTCGTTGTAGTCGCCCACGTAGAACTGGCTGCGGGCCACCGACACCCCGCCGTACGACGGGCCGGGCAGCAGGTAGGAGTACAGCAGCTGGCCGTTGGCGGCGTTAAGCACCTCGAACGTCGATCCCTGGACCAGGCCGATCATCCCGTTGACGTACGCGGGCGAGCCGACGATCGGCCCTTCGGTCTGGCGGATCCACTGCACTGCCCCGGTTCCCGGGTTGAGCGCGCTGATCGACCCGCCGGAGCCGTGCGACCCCGGCCCGCCGCCTTGGGCGTCGGTGCCGCCCTGAATGTTGCTCCCGCCGGCGTAGTACAGGGTGCCGTTCGCGAAGATACCCGAGGCGATCGTCCCGTCGCCGCAGGTCGGGCAGTCCCCGCCGATGGCGATCTGCTTCTGCCAGATAGGGCCGGCGGCCAGATTGTTGCGGTTCAAGGTGTACAGGATGCCATTCTTGTTGGCCACCGAGAGCAGCTGATCCCCCGCGGCGTCCGTGGTTAGGGTCGGGGTCGTGCCCCAGTCCGAATCGTTCACGGCGGCCGCGAACGGCAGTTGCCAGGAGCTCTGGTACTGCAGCGTGGACGCGTTGAGCGCGACGATGGCCTGCGACTGAGTCTGGGTGTGGTCGTTGAGCGTGCCGGTAGACACGAAGATCGTGTTGGTTGCCGCGTCATAAGTCGGCGTCGTCCATACGCCGCCGCCGACCTCGCCATCGGGCACGAAGCTGTAGGTGTTGACGACCTGCCCCTGCATCGGGCCGGAGATGGCGACCTGCAGGAGCTGCCCCTGGACGAGCGGGTTGTCGCAGTTGCTGGCCACCCCGATGTAGGCGTAGTTGCCCACGATGAGGGGGCTTGACCAGTTGTAGTGCGCGCCCTGTTGGCCGTTGTCCCCGGTGAACACCTTCCATAGGATGTCCCCGGTCGCGGGGTCGAGGGCGTACCAGTAGTCGTCGCCGCCGCCCACGTAGAGCACCCCGTTCACCACCGCCGCGGCCGACGTGATGCCGATGTTGACCGGGTCGCAGCCGGGATCCGTGTTGGTGCCGAGGAACTGCTTCCAGATCACGGCGCCGGTCTGGGTATTGATCGCGTACTCATAGCCGTCCCAGGAGCCCACGTAGGCGGTCGTCCCAACGATGCTGGCGGAGGTGGCGATCGGCCCGCCGGTCGCGGTGGCGAACTTCAGCTTCAGCGTGGCCGCGGCGGCCACGTTCAGCCTGGGATCGACCGTCGCCGCGGAGCGCGCGGGGTTCTGCAGGAACATCGGCCAGTCCTGGTACGACTGGGCACTCGCGCTCCCCGCGCCGAAGGTAGCCGCGAACCCGCACATGGACGACGCGATAAGCAAGAAAACAAGGAAAAGACGAATCGGGCGCATTAGACTCCCCCGGCAGAATAACCCATCATCGACACGCGACGGCGTTCAGCTGCGACAACTGATACGGCGAGCACTGCGATAGTATACGCAGGAGCATTACTCAAACCGATCTTTACTAAAACTAATATTTCGGCCCCCCGCACGGGCAAGAGCGATCTCGTGGGATCTAACAGGAACGCGGCAAAATGGAATCTAAGAGATAATCCGTCACGACGCCAGCCAGCCTGCCCGACCGTCCGATAAGCCGACTTTCGGCCCATCGATCCAAGGGTTTCCGTCTTTTGGTGACATTGGCGCCTGCGGGCAGGTAGCTTCCCTCGTAGCCGGGAAGACTTCCTCGATCACGAGCCGACCGTCAGCAAAATCGCAGCTGGCGTCCGCACGGTTCTGCATGTCATCCCGTTGGGGGCACTACCTAGAACAACTCGTGGCCGTGCCCCGGTCGGCGGGCGACTTGCTTATGCGCAGGCGCTCGCCAGGTATCTGATCAGCCTTGATCCAACGGACTACGACTCGCACGGATACGGCGCCTGACCGCTGAGTCTTGTTGCATTGTGCAGCATAAGCTTGCTCCCGCCCAATTCCCAGGTAGGTAGGTAGGTAGGTAGGTAGGGGACTACGCCACAGGGGTGGCAGCCAGTGAAGTAAGTCGAACCAGCAATGAGCGTCCCGCTACTAATTGCAAACGGATGCCCAGCGGAGAAGGGCGGATAGCCTCCTGTTAGGTTTGGCGGCTGGAACCCGGTGGCTAGCGGCTGATTTCCGGCAAAAACATGTATCTCGTTCATAAAGAAATTAGCCGGGGTCGCCATAGGACTGGCTAGAGAACGGATAGCGACCGAGACCGTTCCGCAGGGAATCCTGGCGGCGCCGGAGCCTGGTCCGGGATGCGGCGCGGAAGTGCCTGTGTTGGCAGCCTGCGTGCCCAGGGTGCGTATCATCCGGTTCTGCGGGACAGGTGGCCAGGTAGGTTCGTCGACGGAACTCCGGCGCGATGGATGGACAGGGTCTTGATGGACAGAGTCTTGATGGACGGGGAGATGGCGGCATCAGCGCGGCACGCGGTCGTCGCACGGGCATGCCGGCTGCACTGGCCCGACTGGCATGGCACAGTAACAGGCATGGTGGTCTTCGATGACTTGGCTGCCGAACAGGACAGGCTGGATGCGATCCTGGGCGGCCTGGAGGAGGCCGACTGGGCGGTGCCGTCCGCGGCAGCCGGGTGGACGGTCGCCGATGTGATGCTGCACCTCGCCCAGACCGAGGAGGCGGTGACGGCCAGCGCGGCAGGGGCCGACGTGGCCGTCCGCTCACCAGATGGCGCCACGGTGGACGAGGTCATGGACCGGCTGGTCCGGGCGGAGCGGCCGGCGCCCGCGGCGGTCCTGCGGCGCTGGCGGACGGCCCGGCTGGCCGCGGTCGCGGCGCTGCGCGCCGCTGATCCGGATCAGCCGCTGGCATGGGCTGCGGCGCCGCTGAGGCCGGCGACGCTGGCGACCACCCGGCTAGCGGAGCACTGGGCGCACGGCCTCGACATCACCGGGCCGCTCGGCATCGCGTTCCCGGACACGGCGCGGCTGCGGCACATCGCCTGGCTGGCACATCGCACGCTGCCCTACGCCTTCGTCCTGGCTGGCGAGCAGCCACACCATGTGCTCTGCGCGCTCACGGCTCCAGACGGGACGGCCACCTGGCGGTACGGGCCGCCGGATGCCGATTCCGCTATCACCGGTCCCGCCGCAGCGTTCTGCCGGGTAGCCGCGCAGCGGCTCACGCCAGCCCAGTCCGGACTGCTCGCCACCGGCCCACACGGCGCCACAGCCCTGGGTCTCCTGCGCACCTACGCCGCATAACCCGCCTCGCCCGGGCACTCGACCTGGTCCCGGCATGACAGTGAACTCGTATGGACGTGAGTTGCGCCGAGATGCGTGCCGGTCCTGGTCAGAAGATCAGCGCGGCCGACGGCGGCGGTTCGAGACTAGACAGGCCATCCGCCGATGGCACTGGCGGACCGTGGCGTTAGCTCGTTACCCTGCCGGATGCCCGGGCAGCAGCGGGCGCATGAAGGTCCGTTCATACCGCAGCACGCAGCCGCTCTCGTCGCGGATGCGATCGGCGTCGATGAAATCGGGATCCGTGCCGAACAGCGACCGGTACTCCTCTTAGGCGGCGAGGCTGGGAAAGCTGAACAGGGCCAGGGCCCTGTCGCTCGCGCCCTCGGCCGGCAGGAAGTAGCCGTGATGGATGCCGCCATGCACGTCGACCAGTTCCATCCACCTGCGGCCGCGGAGCCCGTCACTTGCCCGGCACGTCGATCACGATCTCCAGACCGCCGTCTGGGCGGGGGCGGGCCTGGAGGTCAGCCTGATGAGCGGCAACGATCGAGCGGGCGATGGCGAGGCCGAGCCCGACGCCGCCGCGCCCCCGGACGCGGTCACCGCCGAGGCGGCGGAACGGCTCGAACAGGACCGGCACCGCCTCGGCGGGGACGGGCGCGCCGGTGTTGCGGACGGAGAGCGTTCCGCCCAGGCCGTCCGGTCCCTGAGTCACCTCGATCTCAACCCAGCCGCCCGGCTCGTTGTACTTGATGGCGTTGTCGATCAGGTTGACGATCAGCCGCTCGAGCAGCACCGGGTCGCCTGCGATGGTGGCCGCCGCCAGCGCGCGGCGAAGGGTCAGCTGGTGCCGCGCGGCCTGCTCCTCGTGCTGGTCGATCACCCTGCCCGCGAGCGCGTCCAGCCGGACCGGCACCTTGCCCTGCAGGCCGCGGTCGCTCTCGGCCAGGGTCAGCATGCCCTCGATCAACTGCTCGTTGTGCTCGTTGGTGCGCAGCAGCTGGGTGCCGAGCCTGCGCAGGTCCTGGCCCGCGCCCGGGTCGTCCATCGCCACCTCGGTCAGGAGGCGCTGGACGGCCAGCGGGGTGCGCAGCTCATGGGAGGCGTTGGCGGCGAACCGGCGCTGGCTCTCGTAGCCGGCCGCGAGGCGGTCGAGCGCGTGATCGATCGCGTCGGCCAGCTCCTTGAACTGGTCGTCGCCGCCCGTGAGGCCGATGCGCTGGCCGAGGTTCTGCGGGCCGAGGCGGCGGACGGTCTCGGCCGTGGCCTTGAGCGGGCCAAGCGCCCAGCCTGCCAGCGGCCACCAGCCCCAGACCATCAGCGCGATCGCCACGACCATGATGATCACGCCGTACACGTGCGCTGCCCCGTTGTAGGAGCAGTCGCCGTTCTGGGCCGGCAGCGCCGGAAGGACGCTCTGGATGCCACCGCAGTCGTAATAGGCCGGATGGATGAAGAGGTTATCGATCGTCACCACGCTTCCGGCGACGACGACGAAGCCGGTGACGCTCATGAGGGCGAGCGCCGCCCCGACCCGGCGTCGCAGGGACGGCCGGAGCCAGGCTCTCATGGCGGGTCTCGCCGCGGCCATCGTCGCACAGCGCACCCTGACCAGGAGAGCGGCCGCGTACGGGGCCACGGCTGCCGCCTTGTGACGCACGCTGGCCGTCAGCCCGGCCGGGTAGCGGGTCACCGTGCCTGCCTTGGAAGTTGCCGGGTCTGACTTGGAATCGGTCATGGTCCCAGCTCCGGCTGGCCTTCCAGCCGGTAGCCGGCGCCGGGGACGGTCTCGATCACCGGCGGCTCACCCAGCTTCTTCCGCAGGGCAAGCATCGCTACCCGGACCGCGTTCGTGAATGGATCCGCGTTCTCGTCCCATGCTTTTTCCAGCAATTCCTCGGCACTGACAACCCGGCCTTCGGCGCGCATCAGCACTTCGAGGACCGCGAACTCCTTGGGGGACAGCGGCAGCAGTTCGCCGTCCCGCCACGCCCGGAACTGCGGGCGGTCCAGCCTGATCCCGGCCCGTTCCAGCACCGGTGACAGCGCGGGCCTGGCCCGCCTGCCGAGCGAGCCGACGCGCGCGACCAGTTCCGCGAAGGCGAACGGCTTGGTGAGGTAGTCGTCCGCACCCAGGTCCAGGCCGTCGACCCGGTCCCTGATCCCGGCCGCGGCGGTCAGCATCAGCACCCGCGTCTCGCCCCCCGCCGCGACGATCGCGCGGCAGACCTCGTCACCGTGCACGAGCGGGAGGTCGCGGTCGAGGATGACGACGTCGTACTGGTGCGTCATGGCCCGCTCCAGAGCGGCGTCCCCGTCGTAGCAGACGTCCACCGCCATGGCGCGGCGTCGCAGGCCCTCGGCGATGGTGTCCGCCATGACCCGCTCGTCCTCGGCCACTAGCACCCGCACCCGGGGTTCCCTCCCGCCGACCCGCGTCCCGCCCTGCCCGGTCCAGTATCCACGGCGCCGATAAGCGCGGCATAAGCGTCGCGCTGACGGCCCGCTGACAGGCCCGTCGGTAGACGTATCCGCGTGGCCAATCCAACGCGGCAGTCATCCGCCCCGCCCCGCTGGGCTCGGGGCTGCCTTATCGCGGTGAACCTGGCCGCGGTCATGTTCTTCCTGCTGTCGTACTCGCGGCACGGGGTGAGCCTCGGGCCGTACCGCATCGACCTGAACGTGTACCGGATCGGCAGCGCCGTGTGGCTGCGCGGCGGCGACCTCTACGGCGCGCTTCCGCCGACGAGTACCGGGGCACGGCTGCCGTTCAGCTACCCGCCGATCGCGGCCGTGCCGCTGGCGCCGCTGGCACTGGTGCCCATGCCGGTCGCGGTCACCACGCTGACGATGGTCACCATCGCCCTGACCGCGCTTGTGCTGCGCGTCTTCCTGAGGTCGTTCAGCGCGACCCCGGCTCCCTCGCGCGAGGGAGCCGCGTCCTGGTGGACCGTCTGGTGGCTGCTGCCGGTGGCGCTGTTCCTTGAGCCGGTGCGCAACACGCTGAACTACGGGCAGGTCAACGTGGCGCTGATGGCGCTGGTGGCGGCCGACTGCCTGGTGGTCGCGCCGCGCTGGCCGCGCGGTGCGCTGGTCGGAATCGCGGCTGCGGTAAAGCTCACCCCGGCCGCGTTCGTGCTGTTCTTCCTGCTGCGGCGGGACTGGCGGGCGGCCGGCCTGGCCGCGCTCTCGTGCTGCGCGTGCGCGGGCTTCGGGTTCCTGCTCGCGTGGCACGACTCGGTCGAGTACTGGACCTCGGTCATCTTCCAGACCAGCCGAGCCGGATCACCGGCCTACGCCGCCAACCAGTCCATTCAGGGAGTGCTCGCGCGGGCCGGGCTCGACCCGCATTCGCCCGCCGGGGTGGTGACGTGGCTGGTCCTGTCCGTCGTCGTCGTCACGCTGACCTGCCTCGGCATGCGCAGGGCCTTCGCCGCGTCCGCCGATGCCTGGGCGCTGTCCCTCAACGCGTTCGCGTGCCTGCTGATCTCGCCCATCTCGTGGTCCCACCACTGGGTGTGGGGCGAGGCGGCGGTGCTGACGCTGGCGATTCTCGGCTGGCGCGGCTGGGCCGGGGGCTGCCGCCAGGACAGGAGCAAACACCCGGGGTGGACGGGACGCCCGGACGGGGCGGGCCCGCGCCCTGGGCGCCTCTGGTTGGCGATCGCCGCCGCCGGGGCTCTCATATTCGCGGTGTCCCCGCAGTGGTGGTTTCCGAGCGGCGGAAGCCGCGAGCTCCACTGGGCCGCCTGGGAGCAGGCGGTCGGCAGCTCCTACGTGATCTTCGCCACGGTCGTCCTGCTGGCCGCCGCCTGCCGGCCCCCGGCGACGACCGGGCAAGCTCCAGCCGGTGCGGACGCGGAACGGCTTCCGTCGTGGCTGAGCACTTTATTGGCGCTCATGCCGCAGCCGCCTCGTTGGCGGCGGTCCCGGTCTGATCCGCGTCTGCGGTGCCAGGTTCCTGTTTCAGCACGGCGCGCCCGGCCGTGAGGCCGGGTCTTACCGCCGCTCCCCTCCCCCCCGTACGACACCGACGCCCGGTGGGGCGTCAAGCGCGACGCCTTCTGGCTGGGCTACAAGCTGCACGTCTCCGAGGCCTGCGACGATGCCCCGCCCTGCGACTGCGCCGCCGGCGGCGGCCATGACAGGGGCTGCGCGCGGACGACGTTCCCGAACCTGATCACGAACGTGGCCACCACCGATGCCACGGTGACCGACAACCAGATGACCGGCGCCGTCCACGATGAGCTCGCGCGCAGGAACCTGGCACCGGGACGGAATTACCTCGATTCCGGGTACCTCAGCGCCGCGGTCGTGGTCGCGGCGCTGACGACCTGGGGCATCGCCCTGATCGGGCCGCTGCTGGCGGACACCTCCGCCCAGGCCCGCGCCGGGCGCGGGTACGCCCGCGCCGACTTCGCCGTCGACTACGACAGCCGGACGGTCACCTGCCCGCAGGGCAAGACCTCCTCGTCCTGGACGCCGTGCGCCCAAAGAGGCCAGGCCGCCGCCGTGGCCACCTTCTCCGCGGGCGACTGCGGCCCCTGCCCGGCCCGCGCCCAGTGCACGACCAGCGGCAAGAGACGACGCCAGCTCACCGTGCTGCCCCGCGACCTCGCCGAGGCCCAGGCCGCCGCCGGCGCCGCGGAGAAGACGATCCCGTTCCGGGCCGACTACGCCCGCCGCGCCGGCGTCGAGGGCACCATGCACCAGGCCGCCAGCCACGGCGCGCGCCGCGCACGCTACCGCGGCCTGCCGAAAACCCGCCTCGACCACGAGGAATCTGGCGCGCCAGCACCACACGGCCGATGACCTCGCCGGCCAGCTGCTGCACGCGATCGGCGCGGCCGAGACCGGGGTGGACATCGACGAGCTGGGCCCGGGCGCGGAGGAGCGCGACGAGGTGGGGCGCGTTCCCGCGGTGCCAGCCGGGCCTGGCTGGCACCGTGACATCACCAGCCCGGACTCCCGTACGCGAGGATCACGGCACTCTGATGCGCGCCTATGGGATTCGTCCCCCAGTAGGTCACTCCGGCGCCGATGGCCCGCCGGGTGCCCGGGACGGCTGCCACGGCGTTCAGGTACAGCACCTTGCCCGGGGTTGCCGGCAGCGCAGCGAACTCCAGATGCCCGCCGGAGTAGCGCAGCATCCTGGACGGCGTGCGGCCCTCGAAGCCGGGTGTGGGTATCCACAGGCCTCTGTTGCCGTCGGGGATGACCTGGCCCGGCACCAGATCGCGGGCCGCGTCGTTGAGTGCCGCCGGGAAGCGCGGGGCCGTCCTCTTCAGGATGGGGAGTACATGTGCAAGTGCCGGCCAAGGCGAAGCGGACCGAACCCGTCGGCCCCGACCCCGATCAAACACGGCAGGGTCCCGCGCCCCGGTCCGTCCAGGGTCAGGACCTCTCACTGGACGGACCGGGGCTCCGGTGCTCCCTCAGGCGCGGGCTCCGCTGGCGGGGTCGAGGACGCTTGGCAGGTCATCGCCGGCCGTCTGGCCGCCATGACCGCCGTGGCCGCCGCGGTTCTGGTGCCCGGGCCACCACGCGCGGGCCCCGAGCAGCGCCGTCGCCGATGGCGTCAGGAACATCGCCATGACGAACGCCGCGATGGCGATGCCGCACGAGATCGCGAAGCCCATCTGCTCGAACGTGGACCCGCCCGCCAGGATCAGCGAGGCGAAGGTCCCGGCCAGGATCAGACCCGCCGAGGCGATCGTCGGCCCGGCGTACTTGAGCGCCTCGGCCGCCGCCTCCCTCGGGGTCTTGCCCTCGGTGGCTTCCTCCCGCAGGCGCGACACCATCAGGATGTTGTAGTCGGTGCCGAGCGCCACCACGAACAGGTACATCATGATCGGCAGGACGAAGGAGAGACCGCTCTGGTTGTCGAGGTCCTGGAAGAGGCCCCCCGACGCGCCCAGGGTGGCGGCGAAGCCGAGGCCGACGAACACCATCAGGTACCAGGGCGCGACGACGCTCTGCAGCAGCAGCCCGAGGATGATCAGGATCAGCACCGCAGCCACCGGGAACACGATGGAGTAGTCGTGCTCCATCGCCGACTCCAGGTCCACGTATACCGAGGTGATGCCGCCGACCAGCGCGCGACTGCCCGCCGGGGCGTCATTCACCACGGCCTGAAGCGGCCCGCGGACCGTATTCATCGCTGCGTCGGACTCGCCTGCTGACGACAGGATCACGGTGTAGTCCGCCACGTCGCCGCTGGCGTTGACCTTGGCCGGGCTCACCGAGGCGACGCCCGGGACCTTGGCCAGGCGCGCGCGCAGCGATGCCAGCGACGCGGTACCGAGCTGCTTGCCGTCGGTCGACTGCACGAGCACGGCGGTCGGCTCGGAGTCCCCGGCCGGGAACCCCTTGAGCAGCACGTTGGCGTACTCGGCGGACTGGGTGGTCGCGGTGTTGCCCGCAGTGAGGTCGAACGTCGGGTGGAAGCCGAAGGAAACGATCCCGAGCACGCCGAGCAGCACCACGATCGTCCCCGCGAACCGCCCGGGGTGCCGTCCGAGTGACCGCCCGAGCGCGGCGAACCGCGCCGACTTCGGCTCGGTCTTCCACGCCTTGGACGGCCAGAAGACGCGCGTGCCGAGCAGGGAGACAACGGCGGGCACGAGCGTGAGCCCGGCCAGCGCGGCGCTGAAGACGGCGATGGCGAGGGCCGGCCCCAACTGGCGGAACAGCGACAGGCTGGACAGCGTGAGCGCCAGGAACGCGATCATCACCGCCCCGGCGGCGGTGGCGATGGCCGGCCCGACCCGGCCGATGGCGCTCTCCATGGCCTGCTTGGAGGGCTCGCCCGCGCGCAGCCTCTCCCGGTAGCGGAAGAGCAGAAACAGGATGTAGTCGGTGCCCACCCCGAACAGCACGACGATGAGCATGATGGACGTGAAGCTGTCAGCGCTCCAGCCGGCCGCCTTGCTCAGGAAGTCGATGAGCCCGTTGGCCACCGAGGAGACGAGGCCGATCGTGAGCAGCGGCAGCAGCACGATGACGGGGCTGCGGAAGATGAGGAGCAGCAGCACGATGATGAGCAGGATGGTGCCGAGGAAGACGATCTTCTGCGCGTTGTTGCCCGTCGACGCCGAGTCGACGTCCTCGGCCACCGTCCCCGTCACGCCCGCCTTGAGGTCCGTGCCCGACACGAGCGAGGACAGGTCGGACCGGAGCGTCCCGATGGCGTTGGTCTGCGCGGTGGTGAGCTGACCGGAGACGTTGGGTATCTGCACCGCGATCGTCTGAATGAGCTTGTTCGCCGATGGCGGCCCGGCCTGCATCGTGCTCAGCGTGGGAATGTCGTCCGCCGCCAGCTTGCTGGCGATGCCGTCGACGAGGCTGGAGTCCGCAGCGGTGAGCTTGCCGCCGTCCGCCCGCTCGAACACCACGATCGCTCCCGGCGCGGCCGCGGCCGGGAAGGCGCTCTGCTGCAGGTTCTGCGCCTGCACGGACTGATAGTGGCTGGGCAGGAACGAGGACTCGCTGCTCGAGGTGGCCAACTTCGGCGCCAGCCCGATGATCGCGACCGCGGCCACGATCCAGATCCCGATCACTAGCCACGGGTGCCTGACGACGCCCCGTCCTAGTCGAAAGAACATGCTTCCGCTCTCCTCTGCCGTGTTGCGAGGTCCCTGCTTACCTGAGATACGATACTGTATCGTATCGATTTACTAGCGGAGGGGTGCCGTAGGGTGCTGCCAACGAATCGGCACCCGACGGAGCGTGCAGAAGAGGAGTCATGGACCAAGCCGCCAGCCTGGAAGGCCAGGAGGCCGCCGCGCACCGGGGCCGTCAGCTGGACGCGTCCCGTGACGCCGCGCTTCGTGACGCCGCGCTCGAAGTGCTGGCCGAGATCGGATACGACCGCCTGAGCATCGACGCGGTGGCGGCCCGGGCCAAGGCGAGCAAGATGACGATCTACCGCCGCTGGTCCGGCAAGGCCGAGCTGGTAGTCAACGCGATCAGCTCCCTGCGGAAGCCAGGCGAGGTACCCGACACCGGTTCACTCCGCGGCGACCTTGAGGCCATGGCGAGCAGCTCCGACGGCCCTGACATCCGCTTCGACGCCCAGCTGATGCTCGGCCTGGTCACCGCGCTGGCCCGCGACCCCGAACTCCGCCAGGTCATCCGCGAGCAGTTCCTCGGCCGGGGCGGCATCCGGCTCAGGCAGGTCTTCGAACGGGCCGTCGCCCGAGGCGAGATTCCCGAGGGCCGCAACCTGGATCTCCTTGTCTCGGTCTTCCCCGCCCTGGTCATCCACCACCTGCTCATCTTCGGCGAGCTCCCCGACGCGAGCTTCACCGCCCAGGTGATAAACGACCTGATCCTTCCCCTGGCCGTCGCCCCGCTATGATCTCGTGGCGGGCTACGCCTCGCCGAACACCTCATCCGCGGCCACGGCGGTGACCGCGCCTCGCCCCAGGCCCCCGCCCGCCTGCCGAAGAAACAGCGGGCGCACGTCAAGCGCTGCGCGATCGCTCCGAACGGCGGGTCGGTGTTTGGAGCAGCGGTAGGCACTCCTCCTGCAGGTCCGGCGGCGCGTGCTGGGCCAGCAGGAAGGCCGCATGTGCACCCGCCTCGCCGACCAGCTCACAGCCGGGCCACCCGTGCCGCCCGAGTCCGGCGGCGACCAGGAGGGCGCCGACCTCGTTGCGGTCCAGGGCGGTGGCGTGCGACTCGTAGTCCAGTCTCGGTCTGCGGACGTGGGCGGCCGGGGAGTGGTCAAGGAGTTCTTCCTCGACGGCGTACTTGTAGAAGCCGGCGATGGTGCACAGCCGCCGAGTGACGGTGGCGCGGGCACGGCTCGACCACGATCAGAACGCGCTCCCTGCCGATTATGAGCGCAAGGTGATCAGCTACGGGTGGTGCACAGGCACGCTCAGATCACCCAGATCTATGAGGGCACCAACCAGATCCAGCGCATGGTGATGGCCCGGCAGCTGCTCAAGGGGTGAAACTGGGGTGTTGACCTGCGGTTTCTTCAACCCGTCGCGCGTAAAACGGGCCGCCAGACTCCCGAGTCGGGCGGAGTGCGTCGCGGTTGCCAGCGCGTTCGCGTGGCGGTCCTCGACCAGCAGCATCCGGCGGTTAACACGGCAGTGCTCCTACTCAGCGAGCTGGTCACCAACAGCGTGCGGTACAGCAGTTCCGGGCTGCCCGGCCAGACGGTCACGGTGACCGTCCTGCGCGAGGGCGGGGTCGTGCGGGTGGAGGTCACCGACCGCAGCGGTGTCACCGTTCCCGTGCTGCGGGCCGCCGACTCCGGGGCTGGCGGAACCCCGCTGCCCGTTGACGCGTGCTGATCGCCTGGCACTGCTCAATGCGTCACTGGGGTGAACTCGGGCTGGTCAAGCAGGCGCAGCCAGCTGCCGTCAGGTTGCCTGCGGACGACCTGCGCCCGCGCGCCCGCCTCGTCCTTCGGTGCCGTCGCGGTGAGCGCGATATCGCCGCTGACCAGCGTCGGGAGCAGTTCCTCATGCTCAAAGCGAGGCATCTTCGGTAGCAACTGCTCCCACAGTGCCCGGATGGCGTCACGGCCAGCGGTCTGACCGCCCGGGGGAAATGCCATGACTGCGTTCTCCTCGTAAAGCGCGGCGATCCCGGCCGCGTCTTTGCTGTTCGCCCGCTCGACGAACAGGCGGGTCAGGTCTTCGGGCTGCAGGGCTTTCTCGTGGTCGGTCATAGCTCAAGCGTGCCTGGCCATAAATGAGAAGTCAAACAGATAGTAATTCTGACAGTTAGAATCAGAGATTATGGAACTGCGCCAGTTGGAATACCTGATCGCGGTCGCTGAGGAAGCGAGCTTCACCCGGGCGGCCGAGCGCGTGCACATCAGCCAGTCCGGGGTGAGCGCGCAGATCCGGCAGCTCGAGCACGATCTCGGCGCCACGCTGATCGACAGGTCGTCTCGCACCGCACGGCTGACCCACGCCGGGGCGGCGGCACTCCCGCACGCTCGTGCCGTGCTGGCCGCGGCCGCCGCGCTTCGGCAGGCGGTCGACGAGGTGAGCGGCCTGATCAGCGGCCAGCTCATCGTCGGCATGGTCACTGCTTGCACCGTCACCGGGCTATTCGACGGCCTCTCCGGGTTCCACCACGCCCATCCCGGAGTCGCGATCACGCTGGTCGAGGATAGCTCCGCCAGCCTCATCGAACAGGTCCGGTCAGGCGAGGCTGACCTGGCCCTGGTGGGGGTACCCGGAAGCCCGCCCCCAGGCCTGGACTCGCTGTCTATAGCCAGCGAACGGCTGGCAGCCGCCGCGCCGCCCGGCCACCCGCTGCTGACCGGACAGCAGGGGGTCACGCTGGCCTGCCTCGCCGGGCACCCGCTCGTGTGCCTGCCCCCGGGCACCGGCATCCGCAGCGTGCTCGACCTGGCCTGTGCCGCTCAGGGCATACACCCGGATATCGCCATGGAGGCCAGCGCTCCAGGTGCCATCGCCGACCTCGCCGCTCGCGGCCTCGGCGTTGCCGTGCTCTCCGAGAGCATGGCCGCCTCCTACGCACCCCGGCTGGCATTCCTGCCCATCGAAGACATCGATATACCCGCGCGGCTCACCCTGATCTGGCGGCCGATGCCAAACCCCGCGCTCCGGGAGTTCCTCCGGCACTGCCGCCACGCCTTCGCCAGGCCACAGCCAGCAGCCACCGTCCGGTAACAAACCCGAAAGAAGACCCACGGCGCCGGCAAGCCGAACATCGGATAGTGACATTTCTTCCGGGAGGCCACCAACACCCGCTAGGAGGCGGCAGAGATTTAGAGTCGGCCGCCACGACTGCGGCCATTGCGGGTGGGCTGTCAGGGTCCGGCAACGGTGAAGGCTTCAGTGTTGCGCTCGGCTATCTCGACGGCGGCGCGGACGAAGGCGGCGACGGCCGGGGAACGGGAGCCTTGCTGCCAGGCTACGGCGACGATACTGGGACTGAGGTCGGTGACGGGCCTGTAGACGAGGTCTGCGCGAGGATAGCGGGCGGCGGTGGAGGCGGGGAGGAAGGCCACGGCCTGGTTGAGTGCGACGGTCTCTAGGAGTTGCGGCAGGTCGCTGACCAGCGGGCCGGGGGTGCCGGGCGGCGGCGCGCAGTCGGGCCAGGCGGCGGCCACCGACTGCGGATCGCGGCCGCTCCAGTAGGCGGTCGTGGCGGCGTCGGCATCACTCCAGCGCGGGAACGGTTCGCCGGACAGGTCGGCGCGGCGCAGGCGTGAGCGGCCGGCCAGCCGGTGGCCGGTCGCCAGGACCGCGACCCGGGGCTCTGTCAGCAGTTCCTCGATTTCCAAGCCGCCGGGATCGAAAGGGCTGCGCAGCAGCGCGACGTCCGCTGAGCCCGAGCGGACTAGGGCAGATGGGCCACCCCAGGAGACAATCGTCGCCTCGATCGGCGGGAGTCCCGGGGTCTGGTAGGCCGCGAAGATGTCGCGGAGCAGGCCGCCGTCTCCGCCGGGCTTCAAGGCCACCACTAGCCGGGGCTCGGCGTGCGCCGCCCGTTTCGCGCGGGTCACGGCGGCATCCGCTGCGGCGAGTATCTGCGGGGCCTCCTTGAGCAGGGTGGCTCCGGCGGCGGTCAGCGTGACCTGTCGCGTGCTGCGTTCCAGCAGGCGTAGGCCCAGACGTGACTCCAGCTGGGAGATCGCCCTGGAGAGAGGGGACTGGGCCATCCCGAGCCGCTGCGCGGCTCGGGAGAAGTTCAGCTCCTGGGCGACCGCGACGAAGTACCGCAACTCGCGCAGTTCAATCTCGCTCATACCGCCTCCTGCCTGGACTTAGACACATGCAGTCTAAGTCCAGGCAGCAGCGGTCTTTCCCTTACTCGTGACGCTGGCGGTTAGCTGATTGCACACGGGAAGACTCTTGAAGGGACACCACAATGACCACCACGTCGCAGCAGATCGCCCTGATCACCGGGGCCAACAAGGGACTCGGTCGTGAGACGGCACGCCGCCTTGCCGCAGCGGGCATGACACCTCCTGGTCGGCGCCCGGGACGCCGGGCGGGGTCAGGCAGCCGCCGCCGAACTTGCCGCCGACGGCGCGGACGTACGGTTCCTGCAGCTGGACGTGACCGACGCAGACTCGGTCAAGAGCGCCGCCGCCTGGATCGAGGAGACCTTCGGCCACCTTGACGTACTGGTCAACAACGCTGGGATCAGCGTCGAGAACCGGGCGCCGGTGACCGAGGTGACCGCCGACCAGATGCGCCGCACCTATGAGACCAACGTCTTCGGGGTCGTCACCGTCACCAACACGCTGCTCCCCCTCCTGCGCCGCGCCGAGGGAGCCAGGATCGTCAACGTCTCCAGCATGCTCGGCTCGCTGAGCATGGCGGCGGACCCCAGGGACCGTTTTCCGCATGGCCCGGCGCCTTCCTGCTGGCGTACAACTCCTCCAAGACGGCTATCAACGCCCTGACCGTCATGTGGGCCAGCGTTCTGCGCGAGGAGGGCATCAAGGTCAACTCCGCCGACCCTGGCTATGTGGCCACTGACCTCAATCACCACTCAGGAAACAGCACCGTCCAGCAGGGTGCAGAGATCATCGTCACCCTCGCTACTCTCGCTCAGGACGGCCCCACCGGCACCTTCCAGGCAGCGAGCAGCACCCGGCCCTGGTGACCCCAGCGCGGTCCTGGGTAATTCCCGATTCAGGGATTCACAAGACTCGGGTTGCCGCCCCTTGAGTGCCTTCCCGGTGATCTGCTCGGACTCCCATCGGAGTACATGTCCGCGGTATCAACGCGCGTCCTGCCCCGAATGGCGGGCACTGGCCGGCCAGAATGCCTACGGCGCGGGCAAGCCCACGACTATGCGTCGGCCCCCTGCCTCGACCGGCCGATACCAGGTCCGTTACCGGTAGTGGCGCGCTGGTCGCGGGCGAGCCACGCGAGAACTGCTCAGGTCTGCCCTGACCAGCTCCGGCAACCGCCCCAGGGCTGATGTCCATCACGCATCGTTAAACATCTGACCTGATTGTTCAGATAAAACCATCGCTGCTCAGATACGTGTTCAGGTAGCCAGTCGATTGTTCAGATAGACCTGATCCCTACAAACCTGTAGGGATCAGGTCTATCTGGCCACTTTGCGGATAGTTGGCCACGCGTCCGTCTGTCAGGGTGAGCGCCGTCGGCGGGTCGCCGGGGAGGTGAGGGTGA